>OCAV01000445.1_pt1 | contig 36058 bp, 31 predicted proteins | sample 1538331 | NCBI WGS metagenome assembly OCAV01 (sample SAMEA2580297, study PRJEB22360) | human gut metagenome | biome: human gut; feature: human-associated habitat; material: faeces | place: Denmark | collected 2008/2010
ATGATGAAATTGGAATTCTTCTTCCTATCCATGAATTTGAGAAAAAAATGCTGCAACATTTAGACGAGATTGACGGAATCGTACTGGCATGCAGAGAAAAAATGATGGAAAAAGCAGGAAATGACAGTCTGCTGCTCTAAAAATAAGGAAGTGAGTAAAATGTCGCAGGAAGTGATCAAAAAAAATCATATGGATGTTGCCTGGCATGAATACACGGATGAAAATGGAGAAAATATACCTGTTTCAGATGCCAGTATTGCAGAGAAAGCATCTATTATCGGACGTGTGGGGATTATGTTTCTCTCATGTGGTACCGGTGCCTGGAGAGTAAGAAGTTCCATGAACACATTAGCAGAAGCACTTGGCATTACATGTACAGCAGATATTGGTCTGATGTCTATTGAATATACATGCTATGACGGAGAAAAGGGTTTTACCCAGTCACTATGCCTGACCAATACCGGAGTAAATACATTAAAGTTAAACCGTTTGGAACACTTCATCCGGAACTTTGAAGCAGAAGGAAAACATATGTCAGGAGAACAGCTGCATACTTTCCTTGATAATATTGAAAAAACACATGGTCTCTATTCCCCGCCTGCACTGGGACTTGCTGCAGCGATCGCATGCTGTGGATTTACATTTCTACTGGGAGGCGGTCCGATTGAGATGTTCTGTGCATTTGTGGGTGCAGGGATCGGAAACTACCTTCGCTGTAAACTGACAAAACATCATTTTACATTATTCTTATGTATTGTATCCTCGGTATCCCTGGCGTGTTTTGCATATGCAGGTATGCTCAAACTCGGAGAAATACTGTTTGGGATTTCTGTTCAGCATGAGGCCGGATATATCTGTGCCATGCTGTTCATCATACCGGGATTTCCATTCATTACCAGTGGTATTGACCTTGCCAAACTGGATATGCGTTCCGGAATGGAACGTCTGATGTATGCTTTGATCGTCATTCTGGTAGCAACTATGTCAGCGTGGATCATGGCCCTGGTCCTGCATCTGAAACCAGTAGATTTTATGAAACTGTCATTATCTACAGAACAGTGGATCTTATTCCGGATCCTTGCCAGCTTTTGCGGAGTATTTGGATTCTCCATTATGTTTAACAGCCCGGTGCGTCTGGCAGTTGCAGCAGCCGAGATAGGAGCAGTGGCCAATACCCTAAGACTGGAACTGGTGGATCTTGCAAATATCCCGCCTGCAGCAGCCGCATTTATTGGTGCACTTACTGCGGGACTTCTGGCATCTCTGCTGAAGAATAGAGTTGGATATCCCAGGATATCTGTAACAGTTCCGTCAATCGTCATCATGGTTCCGGGTCTGTATTTGTACAGAGGATTTTACAATCTTGGAATCATGTCGTTATCAGCAGCTGCATCCTGGTTTGCATCTGCAATCCTTATTATTGCCGCACTGCCGCTGGGACTGATTTTTGCACGTATTCTGACAGACAAGGGGTTCAGATACTGTACTTGATAAGCTACGAATATCCTAGAAATTTTTGATATCAATTGACAATGTAATACTGCAAGAGTAAGATAGAAAAACGAGTTAACGTTGGAAAAGAACATGAACAAAGGAGACCTTAGTGAAAAAAATAAAAAGAAAAAGTTCATACTATATAGCTTACTCTGCGGCAATGACGGGAATTTTTATGATCATTCTGTTCATATTCTGGAAGAACGGAAAATCTTTTGTGCGTGACGGAGATGGCCTGCGACAGCATTATATTACGCTGGAATACTGGGGAAAATATTTACGCCAGATTATAAAAGAACTTTTGATCCATCACAGATTAAGAATTCCTACATGGGATCTGCATATTGGATTTGGCTCAGATATTGTGACAACCTTACATTATTATGTAATAGGAGATCCGCTAAATCTATGTGCTGCCTTTGTTCCTGTAAGATATACGGAATACTTGTATGATTTTCTATGCTTCTTCAGATATTATCTGGCAGGAATTATATTCTCATGGTATTGCTTTTATAATAAAAACGAAAAAATCCCGGTTTTATTGGGAAGCCTGATTTATGTCTATTCCCAGTGGATGATTGTGACAGGACTGGATCATCCGTATTTTATAAATCCCTGTATCTATTTACCATTGATCATGCTTGGAGCGGACAAAATATTTGATGGACAAAAGCCATGGACCTATATTGGAGCTCTGACTCTGGCAGGAGTAAGTAACTTCTATTTCTTTTATATGCTTGGGATTTTTACAGTTATCTATGCAGTATTTCGATATTTCACCAAATTCAAAGGCTTTCGGTTAAAGGAATTTACACCTGTCTTTGGAAGATTTTTTGTCTATACAGTTTTGTCCCTGATGATTTCCGGAGTGATTCTGTTTCCTATGCTGAAAACAATGTTTACGAACTCCAGAATGACAGCAGAAAGATATATGCCTATTCTCTACAGCAAACGCTTTTATCAGATGCTCCTGGCTTCTTTGATCGGAAGAAATAATAAGACCCGCTTTTCTTACATTGGTGTTGCTTCTATATGTGTGATTGCGTTGATCGTATTATTTATGCAGAGAAAGAAATATCTCAGTCTTAAACTGGGTGTGATATTACTTACAGTTATGGTATGTTTTCCAATATTTGGCAGGATCATGAATGGTTTCTCATATACTACAAACAGATGGACATGGGCAGTTCCCATGCTTTTGGCCTATATTTTTGTAAAAATGTTTCCTGAATTCTTTCATCTGTCTGTAAAGAAAAAACTGCTGATTGTTGCAATCATCCTGATATATGCGGCATTTTTAATTTTTAATCCAACTGTTAATCAGAACAATAATGTGGCAGCCGGATTACTTCTGCTGCTCCTTGGATTGACTTTTATCGGAGGATATCAGCTTCTAACTAAGAATCGCTGGTATTTGGCTGCGTTTTCTATGTGTTTTATTGTTTTAAGCGTGGGAAGTAATATCTGGTTTTATTACGCAGAAAACGGACGTGACAGATTTAAAGACCAGTCAGTGATTTCTACTTATGTGAATAAAGGGCGGGCATATCCCAAATGCCATACCAATGTAGAAAAAGCCCTGAAATCTCTGGAAGATAGTTCCTTGGTTCGCTTTGACCAGAAATATATGGGTATGATCAGCAACACCTCCTGTTTAAATGACCTGAATGGGGGAAAATATCAGTTTTCTATTGCCCCGGAAGATTTAGGCAATTTTTTTGATGAAATCTATATGAGCAATTTCATGGATCAGGCTGTTTATAATTTGAATGGCAGAAGCTGGCTGTTAAAATTATTTTCTGTCAAATATTTTGTATCAAAGGAAGGGATTGCACCCTATCATTTTAGTAAAGAAAAGGAAATAACAGGCAGGAAAGATAGATATATTTATAAGGATGAAAATTCCCTGCCCCTTGTATACACCTATGACAGTTATATTCCTGTTACACAATACGAACGAATGAATCCTGTGGAACGGCAGGAAGCCATGCTTCAGGGATGTGTACTGGAGGAAAATGATGCAAAGGGAATGAACCCAGAGAAATTAAAGCTCCATGTAAATAAACTTGATTACGAAATAAAAGATATGCAGAATATGACCTGGGAAAATGGGGTAATTGAGGCCGGCAAAAATGCAAAATGTGTACTTACCTTTAATGGAAAGAAAAACTGTGAAACATACGTTACTTTTTCTAACCTTAAATACCGGGGGATTAATGAAAAATACAGAACGATTCTGGAACAAAAAGATATAACCACAGGACAAATAGAGATATACTATGCTCATAATGGTGAAACAGAAGAACAGAAACTGCAATTACTTTCTTCCAAAAACAACTTTGGCAGCGGAAGAAGCAATTATGGAGCAAATCTTCTATATAATGAAGATGCCTTAAATGAGATTACTCTTGAGTTCACAGTCCCAGGAAAATATAAGATAGACAATATAGATATTTACACTCAGGCAATGGATGGGATTACAGAACTGTCTCAAGAAAGAAGCGAAGATTCACCGAAAGATCTAAAGGTGGATGGAGGAAATATTACCTGCAGTATAAATCTGAAGGAAGATAAAGAAGTAGTATTTTCTATTCCCTACAGCAATGGCTGGACTTTGTATGTAGATGGCAAAAAACAGGAGACAAATAAAGCCAACAGAATGTTTCTGGGTGCAAGGATCAGCAAAGGACAGCATCAGATAGAATTAAAATATTTCTCCCCTGGCATGAAAGCCGGATGTACAGCCTCTGTGTTGGGATTGCTGGTTGTTCTGATACTATTTTCTTCACCATATATCCGCCAACACTGCCGTTCTGTTTGGAAGTGAGGTTTCCGTTGTAGCCATCAGTAAGCGGTACACCCAGTTCGTTTGCAACCTCGAATTTGAAACGGTCTAATGCACCCTTTGCTTCCGGTACAGCTGCCTGGTTAGAAGATTTTGTGTTTGACATATTCATTTCCTCCTTGGTTGTTATTGCTTGTTTAGTGTTACGATGTTAGTATATGACGACGGGGAAATAATACTCTGGAAGTTTTCGTATATGGTGGAATTCTATGGAAAACTCTATAAAAATCGTTGATTTATTAATAAATCATGAATTTTGTATATTTTTGAAGTTTTAATTGAACTCTATTTAGTAATTTGTTATAATGCATGTAGAAATTAATAAAAGAAACGGAGAGGAGAGACTATGAACTTAGGTATAATCGCACATAACAGCAAAAAAGTACTGATCGAAGATTTTTGCATTGCGTATAAAAATATACTTGCCAAACATGAAGTCTATGCAACCGGTACCACTGGTCGAAGAATTGAAGAAGCGACAAGCCTTCATGTGCATAAATTCCTAGCCGGCAGCATAGGTGGAGATAAACAGTTTATGGAAATGGTAGAGAGACAGGATCTGGACATGGTAATCCTGTTCTACAATCCTGTAATGATTGACCCCAAAGAACCGGACATTATGAGTATCGTCAAAAGATGCGACCAGTATAATATTCCTGTAGCTACCAACATTGCTACAGCCGAGCTTCTTATTTTAGGACTTGCCCGTGGAGACCTGGATTGGAGATTGAATCTGAAATGAGAGTGATCGCAGGGAAAGCCAGAAGATTAAATTTAAAAACAGTTCCGGGAATGGATACCAGACCAACCACAGACCGGATCAAGGAAACCTTATTTAATATTTTACAGCCCCAGCTTTTGGACTGCCGGTTTCTGGATTTATTTTCCGGAAGCGGCGGAATAGGCATTGAGGCATTGAGCCGGGGAGCCTCTTATGCAGTGTTTGTAGAGAAAAATCCCAAAGCCTGTTCCTGCATCAGGGAAAATCTTTCATTTACAAAACTTGCTGAAAATGGTAAACTGCTGAACATGGACGTGCTGCAGGCACTTCGTTCTCTTGAGGGTAAGGGTGTTTTTGATATTATTTTCATGGATCCCCCTTATAATCAGGAGCTTGAGCGTCAGGTACTTGAATATCTGCGTGATAGTACTGTTGTGGATGAGAATACACTTATTATTGTGGAAGCAGATCTGCACACAGATTTTGCTTATCTGGAATCTCTTGGATACAGGCAGCTTCGTTCCAAAGAATATAAAACAAACAAGCATGTATTTCTGGAGCGTGTGTAAACATGCTCCGGAGGATGTATGGTTTTCATACATTCTGTGCGGAGGAAAGTGAGTGTAAAATACATGAAGACAGCAGTATATCCGGGCAGCTTTGATCCGGCCACCTATGGCCATCTGGATGTAATCCAGCGTGCAGCCCTCTCTTTTGACAGAGTAATCGTGGGCGTTTTGCATAATTCTTCAAAAAGTCCGTTGTTTTCTGTGGAAGAACGTGTTAATATATTAGAAAAGGCGACAAAAGATATCCCTAATGTTGAAATAAAGGCATTTGAGGGTCTTTCTGTTAATTTCGCCAGAGAAAACCATGCTCAGGTGATCATCCGTGGGCTTCGGGCGGTAACTGATTTTGAATATGAACTTCAGATGGCTCAGACCAATCGTGTACTTGCTCCGGATGTTGACACAGTGTTTCTGACTACCAGCCTGGAATATGCATATTTAAGTTCTACTATTATGAAGGAAGTAGCATATTTTAATGGCGATCTGAGTAAATTTGCACCTAAGGAAATAACAGATGCAGTCAAGAAGAAGCTTCTTGCAGACAAATAGAGAAAATAAGGAGAGAGTACAATGAGCAGCAGAATTGAACAGATTATCGGTGAGATTGAGGAATATGTGGACAGCTGTAAATTCCAGCCATTATCCACTACCAAGATCGTAGTAAATAAAGAAGAAATTGAGGAGCTTTTGAGAGAACTCCGCCTGAAAACACCTGATGAGATCAAACGTTATCAGAAGATCATCAATAACAAGGATGCCATTCTTGAAGACGCACAGAGCAAAGCAGATGCACTGATTGCAGATGCCCAGGCAAAGGCTCAGGAGCTTGTAACACAGCATGAGATCATGCAGAAAGCATATGCCCAGGCAAATGATACCATCAATGCAGCTAACAAACAGGCTCAGGAGATTCTGGATTCTGCTACACAGGATGCAAACAGCATTCGTCTCAGTGCGATCACTTATACAGATGATATGATGGCAAATATCGGCAGCGTACTCAACACAACACTTGAGGATGCCGGTGCAAAATATAAATCCTTTATCGATGCTCTGCAGAGCTGTCTGGAAGTTGTAAACCACAACCGTCAGGAGCTGGCACCGCAGACCGCACAGGCAGCAGCGATCACAGGTTCTTATCATGATGACAGTGACAAGGATGATGACGTTCTGTTAGACGATCTGGGAGAGAACTAATTCAGATAGCAGAGCATGAGAATTCCGGAAAACAATCCACTGATACATTTTGCTGAAAGGTAAGGGATCAGACTCAGATCCTTATGGAGAATGCTTCTGGTCTGGGCCAGAATGCACAGTCCGCCAAAGCCGGTGGCTGTGACAGACAGGACACAGCGTAAAGTCCAGGGGATATCAGCGGAAGCAAACAGAGAGAGGCCTGTAGTGAGTTCTGTAATTCCCAGAAGTATGTATTGGATCAGGGCCGGAAAAGGTCTGTAATATCGGATACATCCTGTGAGAATAGAAAACAGAAGAATATAACCGCCCAGGCGGGTAATTGTTTCAAATCCGTTCATAATAGAGACATCAAGAATGACTCCCGGTGAGTCGGCTTCGGATGTCTCTTTTTTTTCATAACAGGTGTCTGGCTTGGCTTTTTTTGTGACATTGGAAGGAAAAATTTTATGATTCCGGAAAACTGCAAACCGAAAAATAACCATAGCAGCCATATTCCCGGAAAACAAAATGAAAAAAAGTACAGGAACAGGAATCCTGTTATTCAGGCATAAATGTCCCAGATAGGTGATGATAAATACAGGACTTGCACTACTGCAAAAGGTTGTAAGATAGAGTGCCTCTATTCTGCTGATCCTGCCGGTCTCATACAGATCAGAAGCAAGCCTGGCAGCCATTGGATAACCGCAGACCATTCCAAGGATAAAAACATAGCCACCGTAGACATCTGTTCCCAGGAAGAAACGGAATACAGGTTTTAGAGGTGATAGGATTTTTTCGATTCCCTTTGTATGGATCAGTACACCTGTCAGAATCATAAAGGGAAGAAGGGTAGGAAGCAGAGTGTTCAGCCACAAAGTCATTCCTGCTCTGGCAGAAGCCAGCCCCTCTCCGGGATGAAGCAGTAGAAACACAAGGAGAAGCCCGGTTCCGGCGGTAAGTAGAATTGATCTCATAAGCAAACCTTTTTTTGTAAAACATATGCTGTACAATAATAAAAAATTCACATCAAGAAAATTTGGAGGTAATATTATGGCAATATTAGAAAACTGTGAACCTAAAAACGTATTTCATTATTTTGAAGAAATCTGCAAGATTCCCCATGGCTCAGGGAACACAAAACAGATCAGTGATTATCTGGTACAGTTCGCAAAGGATCGTGGACTGAAGTATATCCAGGATGAAATGAATAATGTGGTGATCTACAAGCCCGGAACCCCGGGATATGAGAATGCTCCTACTGTAATTCTCCAGGGTCATATGGATATGGTCTGTGAAAAACGTCCGGATGTAGTCCATGACTTTACAAAGGATGGCCTTAAGCTTTCTGTAGAGGGCGATTATATCTCTGCAAACGGAACTACCCTGGGTGGAGATGACGGTGTTGCTGTGGCATATGGACTGGCAATTCTGGACAGTGATACCATTGCTCATCCTCCTCTGGAAGTATTTATCACTGTAGATGAAGAAATCGGCCTGCTGGGAGCAGTGGGATTTGACTGTAGTGTGCTGAAGGGCCGCAGATTCATCAATCTGGATTCTGAAGCTGAAGGAAGTCTGTGGATCAGCTGCGCAGGCGGAATGTCCGGAATCAGTCACATTCCGGTTGCCAGAGTTGATGCCAAGGGTGAGGAAGTTATGGTAAAGATTACCGGACTTATGGGTGGACACTCAGGTGCAGAAATTGACAAAAACCGTGCCAATGCTAATAAATTACTGGGAACTTTCCTCTATAGCCTGAGAAAAACAACAGATTATGAACTGATCTCCGTACAGGGAGGACAGAAGGATAATGCCATTACAAGAGAAGCGGAAGCAAAGCTTCTGATAGATGCTAAAGAACTGGAGAATGTAAAGGCCTTTGCTGCAGAGCTCCAGAAAGCATGGCGTGAAGAATATACCGGAACAGATGAAGGAATTACAGTACTCCTTACAGATGAAGGAGCACAGGAGGCAAGAGTTCTTCATCCTACCAGCAGGGAAAAGGTTGTATTCTATCTGATGAATGTTCCTTTTGGTATTCAGAAGATGAGCGGAACCATCTCCGGACTGGTGGAGACTTCTTCTAATATAGGAATTTTGGTTACTTCTGAAGATGAAGTAACTGCAAGCTCCAGTATCCGCAGTTCTGTGGAGGCTGCCGGAAAGAATCTCTCTGATAAACTGGAATATCTGACAGAATTTCTGGGTGGAGAATATGAGATCAAGGGGGCATATCCTGCATGGGAGTACCGTAAGGATTCTCCTCTCCGCGATAAAATGGTAGAGGTTTATGAGCAGATGTATGGGGAGAAGCCGAAGGTGGTGGCAATCCATGCAGGGCTGGAGTGTGGACTCTTCTATAAAAAGATGGAAGGACTGGACTGTGTATCCCTGGGACCGGATATTATTGATATTCATACTTCTGAGGAGAAGCTGGGTATTTCTTCTACACGGAGAGTATGGAACTATCTGATAAAGGTGCTGGAGGCACTGAAAGACTGATTGTAAGGGGCATCCTGCTGTCACATGTTGGTGATGGCAGGGTGCTTTTTTGCGGGTATGGGGACGCATGAACCGCAGAAACTCTTCTGGCTCAGTTTCCGGGAGCAAGTAACTCTAAGTCCCGGAAAATCCGCTAAAACCATTCGCAAATTGCGCAAACTCGCTGACGCTCAAACAGTGCGGCAATTTGCTCATAACGCGTATTTTCCGAAACTAAGAGTTACTACGCTCCCTCCAAAAATCGCCAGAAGAGTTTCTGCGGTTCATGCTGTGCAAACAATGAAGCATAATATGCCAGTAGCAAATATAAATGCACCGTGCCAATAATTAGAGAATACTGTAAACATACATTTCCAGTTCCCATCTTGAAGTGCCAGCAGGAGAAACATAGGGTGGGGGACGATTTTGGAGGATGCTTAGTGATACTTGGTTCGGGGAAATCGGCGTTGTTCAAAATTGGGACACTGTTTGAGCGAAGCGAGTTTGGCCCAATTTTGAACGTATTTAGCTGATTTTCCCAAACCTAGTAACACTTAGCGTCCGGAAACCGAGTCCCCCACCCTATGTTTCTCCTGCGTCCGTTAAAATAACAAATATAGTTCTATCTTAGCATGAATCTGCATAGTATATATCAGAATGCCCCACCTGGTACCAAAGGCTTTTCGAAAAAAATTATAAACTATTCAGATTCAGAAGATATTTTTGAAATTCTATGTTATAATAAAAAAATGTATGAAATGCAAGGAGCGATTTAAGATGGAAATACAGTTATGGAGAAGCATTTTATGCCCTTATGAGCTGGCTGTAAGAGAGCTGGAAGTGAAATTTAACCATATTATTGATGAATGCAAGGAAAATGATATCTACTGTCCCATTGAGCAGGTTGAGGGCAGGGTGAAGAGTGTCAGCAGTATTCTGGAGAAAATGCAGCGTAAGCAGATTCCTATGGAACGCATGGAAGAGGAAGTTGAGGATATTGCCGGTGTGCGTATTATCTGTCAGTTTGAGGAGGATATTGAGACAGTAGCCTCTCTGATCCAGAAGCGCAGCGATATGACCATAAAGAGTGAGAAGAATTATCTGAAGCATATTAAACAGAGTGGATACCGGAGCTATCATCTGATCATTTATTATACCGTTGATACGGTAAAGGGTCCAAAGAAGCTGCAGGCTGAGATTCAGATCCGTACAATGGCTATGAATTTCTGGGCTACCATTGAACATTCCCTGCAATATAAATATAAAGGGGATATGCCAGAGCATGTGGCAGAGCGTCTGAGCAAGGCTGCAGATGCTATCAACGCCCTGGACCGGGAGATGTCTTCTGTGCGTAATGAGATTATGGATGCCCAGAATTCATCTCAGCTGCAGTCCAATCTGGTGAAGGATATTCTGATCAATATTGAGAACTTGTATAAGATTGCTAATAAGCGGGAAATCATGAAGATTCAGGATGAGTTCCTGCGAGTGTTCCGTACCAAGGATCTGCAGCAGCTGGAGCGTTTCCACAGGCAGCTGGATATCATTTCTGAGGGTTACAGGGCACAGGCAGTTTATCATCATGTATAAACCGTTCTCAGGGCAGATCAGATAAAATCATAAGTATACATACGAGGAAATATAAATGCAGGATTTTTTACCCGTAACAAGGAAAGAAATGAAAGAGAGAGGATGGGAACAGGCAGACTTTGTCTATGTAACAGGGGATGCCTACGTGGACCATCCTTCTTTCGGTACGGCAATTATCAGCCGGCTGCTGGAAAGCAGGGGATATAAGGTAGGGATCATCAGTCAGCCGGACTGGAGAAAAAAGGAAAGTATCCAGGTCTTTGGGGAACCCAGGCTGGGATTTCTGGTTTCTGCCGGAAATATGGATTCCATGGTGAACCATTATACGGTATCCAAAAAGCACAGACAAAAGGATTCTTACTCACCTGGAGGTAAGATGGGGCTGAGACCGGATCGTGCTGTGATCGTTTACAGCAATCTGATCCGTCAGACCTACAAAAAAACGCCCATTATCCTGGGCGGTATTGAAGCAAGCCTGCGCAGGCTTGCCCACTATGATTACTGGGAAAACAAGGTTAAACACAGCGTACTTCTGGACTCAGGTGCTGATCTGATTTCCTATGGAATGGGAGAGCACTCTATTGTGGAGATCGCAGATTCCCTGGAAAGCGGAATTCCTGTGGAGGAGATTACCTATATTCCAGGAACTGTGTTTAAATGCAAAGATCTGGACAGAGTATATGAACCTATTCTGCTTCCTTCCTTTGATGAAGTGAAGGAGGATAAAAAAACCTATGCAGAGAGTTTTGCTGTCCAGTATGAGAATACAGATCCTTTCACAGCCAGACCACTGGCAGAATTTTATGGAAGCAGAGGCTATATTGTGCAGAATCCTCCGGCAAAGCCTCTGACCCAGACAGAGATGGATGATGTATATGCCCTTCCCTACACAGAGCGGATTCATCCTATGTATGAAAAACTGGGCGGTATTCCTGCTCTGGAGGAGATTAAATTCAGCCTGACAAGCAACAGAGGATGCTTCGGAGGCTGTAATTTCTGTGCTCTTACCTTTCATCAGGGACGGATTCTCCAGACCCGAAGCCATGAGTCACTGATCCGGGAAGCCGAGAGAATGACAAAGGATCCGGAATTTAAGGGATATATCCATGATGTGGGAGGTCCTACTGCAGATTTTCGCCAGACCTCCTGCCAGAAACAGCTGACAAAGGGCGTGTGCAAAAATAAGCAGTGTCTTTTCCCTGAACCCTGCAAAAACCTTACCGTGGATCATTCGGATTATGTTTCACTTCTCCGTAAGCTGCGAAAGCTTTCCGGAGTAAAGAAAGTATTTATCCGTTCCGGAGTACGTTTTGATTATGTAGTGGCAGACAGGGATAAGACCTTCCTGAGAGAGCTGGTAGAGCATCATGTAAGCGGCCAGCTGAGAGTGGCACCGGAACATGTTTCCGACCAGGTGCTGAAATATATGGGAAAGCCCAGCCACAGCGTCTATGAGAAATTTCTTCATGAATATGATGCAGCCAATAAAAAGACCGGAAAACAGCAGTACGCAGTTCCCTATTTTATGTCTTCCCACCCGGGCTGTACCATGAAGGAAGCTGTGAAGCTGGCAGAATATGTGAGAGACCTGGGATTTACACCGGAGCAGGTACAGGATTTTTATCCAACCCCATCCACCCTTTCTACCTGTATGTATTACACAGGGATACATCCTCTCACAGGGGAGAAGGTTTATGTACCCAGAAATCCTCATGAGAAAGCCATACAGAGGGCTCTCATGCAGTACAAAAATCCTGAGAACAGGGAACTGGTACTGGAAGGATTGAAAATGGCAGGCAGAATGGATCTGGTAGGCTACGGACCGAAATGTCTGATACGTCCCATCCGGGAACACAGTAAAAATACATCTTCCGAAAGCCGTTCTGACAAAAACCGCAGATCTTCCGGAAAAACCAAGACTGCAGACAGAAAGAACAGAATCGGTGGGAAACAAGCCAATGTCAGAACACAAACCAACACTAGAAAGAACACTGCAGAAAAAAAGAAAACCAGGGGAGGCAGGAGATGACTCAAAATACAAAAGGCAGACAGAATACCTCAGAAAAGAAAGTGAAAAAAGGAGATTTCGGATATTTTCAAAGTGAAAAGAAGCGAAAGCTGATCATTACAGCTATTCTTTTTGCTGTACCTCTTTTTATCTTTTTTACATCATGGATCTATTTCAAAACCAGAATGACCATCTGGACAGTGGTTACGGTAGTGGGATGTCTCCCTGCCTGTAAATCTCTGGTGGGGCTGATCATGATCCTGAAATGCAGACCTATGGACAGAAAGCTTTATGAACAGATTCGGGAACACCAGGGAGAGCTGGACATGGCCTATGAGATGTATATGACCTTTTATGAAAAAAGTGCCTATATTGATGCACTGGCAGTCTGCGGAAATACAGTAGCTGCCTACAGCAGTGACCCAAAGATCCATGCGTCCTATATGGAGGAAAACTGTCAGAAGGTTGTTCGTAAAAACGGATACAAGGCTACTGTAAAGATTTTCACAGATCTCAGACCTTTTCTGGAAAGACTGGATTCTATGAATGCACATAAGGATACCCTAGAAGAGGGAATCAAATTTACTCCGGATGAGAAATATCCTGAGCTTTCCAGAAATGAACTGATCCGACAGACCATCCTTGCACTTTGCCTGTAAAAAACAGAAACAGAATAGAAAGTTATTATATATGAAAGAATTAATTATAAAGGAAAACGAAGCCGGACAGCGCTTTGACAAATATCTGGCAAAGGTGCTGAAGGAAGCACCCAAAAGCTTTTTTTACAAAATGCTCCGTAAGAAAAATATCACCCTGAACGGCAAAAAGGCTACCGGAAATGAAAAGCTTCTGGAGGGGGATACTGTTAAATTTTTTCTCAGTGATGAAACCTTTGAGAAATTTGCAGGGAATACCCAGGTGCCCAGGGCCTATTGCCATCTGGATGTAGTATATGAGGACAAGGACATTATTATCATCAACAAACCTGCAGGTATGCTGTCCCAGCCTGCAGATGACGGACAGCCTTCACTGGTAGAATATGTGACCGGCTATCTGCTGAAAAAGGGAGAGCTTACTGAAGAACAGTTAAAGACCTTCCGTCCATCTGTGTGCAACAGACTGGACCGCAATACCAGCGGACTGGTGTGTGCAGGCAAAAGCCTGGCAGGTCTTCAGTTTCTTTCCGGGATTTTTCATGACAGAAGTCTCCATAAATATTATCTCTGCCTGGTAAAGGGCAGACTTGAAAAAGGGGAACATATTAAAGGCTATCTGCATAAAAACAAAAAAACAAATAAAGTGACAGTGTCAGAAAAACAGTTTGAGGATTCTCTGCCTATAGAGACAGGGTACCGTCCTTTGGGGAGTAACGGACGGGTAACCCTGCTGGAAGTAGAACTGATCACAGGAAGAACTCATCAAATCCGTGCCCACCTGGGAAGTATCGGACATCCCCTTTTGGGAGATGCCAAATACGGGGACAGAGATTTTAACAGAGCTTACACAAAATTTGGAGTCAGAAATCAGCTGCTCCATGCATACAAGCTGGAAATACCACAGACAGGACAAACCTTTTTGGCAAAAGTACCACAGCTGTTTGAAAGCATATTAAATGAGGAGCATTTAGAGGGGAGCTATTATGAAAATCTGGAAATTAGTGTGGGAGTATGCCAGGATGATCATCCTGGTAGTGGTGATCGTAACTGTGGTCAATAATGTAGTTCTGATCAATGCCAAAATTCCATCACCTTCTATGGAGAAAACCATTATGACCGGTGACAGGATCTTTGGCTTCCGCCTGGCCTATGGTATCAATATAGATTTCTTTGGACATAACTATACAAAGAAATTCAGAGATCCGGAAAGATTTGACATCGTGATCTTTAAATATCCAGATGATGAGAGCAAGCTTTACATCAAGAGAGTGATCGGTCTGCCCGGGGAGAAGGTACAGATCCTGGATGGAAAGGTATATATTAACGATTCCCGGACACCGTTGGATGACAGCTTTGTACCGGAAACACCCAAGGGAGATTTCGGACCATATCAGGTGCCGGAGAACAGCTATTTTGTCCTGGGGGACAACCGGAATCATTCCAAGGATTCCCGGCTCTGGAAGACCAGCAACTATGTAACCTGGGATGAGCTTGTGGGAAAGGCATTTTTCCGATATTATCCTTCCCTGAAGATTCTTGGCAAACCTGCAGAAAAAAATACATAAGATCACGAGGAAAAACCATTGGCAACCTGGAACAGCAGAGGCTTGCGCGGCTCCACTCTGGAGGAGCTGGTAAACCGTACAAATGAACAATACAGGGAAAAGGGACTGGCACTGATCCAGAAAATCCCCACTCCCATTACCCCTGTCCGCATGGACAAGGAAAACAGGCATATCACCCTGGCATATTTTGAACAGCGCAGTACCGTGGATTATATCGGAGCAGTACAGGGAATCCCTGTCTGCTTTGATGCCAAAGAATGCTGTACGGATACCTTTCCGCTGGCAAATATCCATTCTCATCAGGTAGAGTTCATGGAGAGCTTTGAGAAGCAGGGAGGGGTGGCTTTTTTTCTTATCTTTTTCAGCCATGAAAATCTTTTCTATTATCTGCCCCTGCGGGATCTGATGGTTTTCTGGCAGAGGATGGAGGATGGGGGCAGGAAAAGCTTCCGCAGAGAAGAATTATCCCCGGAATATTATCTGGAAAAAAGAGGGGGATTTCTGGTTCCCTATCTGGAGGGTCTGCAGAAAGATCTGGATCACAGAGACTGATGTTACTGTTCACTCCGTTCACAGTAACAATAAACAGTAACAATAATAATAACAAAATACAGGATTGACATTTTCAGAATAAACCAGTATAATTTTATCTAGTTTATGCATCATCGTAGTAACATGGTAGCATACTAAAGTAGAATGGAAGACAAGGAGGATCACGCAATGGAGCGTATTTTTCATACACCAGAGGGTGTAAGGGATATTTACAATGGCGAATGCAGCCAGAAGAGGAAGGTACAGGAGAGGATCCACCGTGTTTTCCATCAGTATGGCTACGAAGATATAGAGACACCCACCTTTGAATATTTTGAAGTTTTCAGCCGGGAGGTAGGAACTATTCCATCCAGAGAGCTGTATAAATTTTTTGACAGGGATGGCAATACCCTGGTGCTGAGACCGGACTTTACCCCTTCCGTATCCAGAGCCTGTGCCACTTACTTTTCACCGGACCAGGAGCCGGTAAGTTTGTGCTATACAGGCAATACCTTTATTAATAATTCCAGCTACAGAGGCAGATTAAAGGAAACCACCCAGATGGGTGTGGAGCGTATTGGTGACGAATCTGCAGATGCAGATGCAGAGCTTCTGGCAATGACAGTGGAGTGCCTGTTGGCTGCAGGTCTGACTGAGTTTCAGATCAGTGTGGGACAGGTGGATTATTTCAAATCCCTTCTGAAGGAGGCAGAGCTTAATGCAGAGGCTGAAGAACGTCTCCGTTCCCTGATCTCCCAGAAAAATGCCTTTGGTGTGGAGGAGTTTGTAGAAGAACAGAAATTAAAAGAAGGCATAGCAAAAGCTTTTGTGGAGATCCCACAGATGTTTGGTTCCACAGAGGTTCTGGAAAAAGCCAGAAAGCTGACCAACAATGCAAGGGCTCTGGAGGCAGTAGCCAGACTCCGTGAGATTTATGAAATCCTGAAAATTTACGGATACGAAAAATATGTTTCCTTTGATTTCGGCATGCTGAGCAAGTATCAGTATTATACAGGTATTATTTTCCAGGCCTATACCTATGGAACCGGAGAACCTATGATCAAAGGTGGACGTTACAACGGGCTGATGAAGCATTTTGGAAAACCTGCCGCATCCATTGGCTTTGCCATTGAGGTAGACAACCTGCTTCTGGCTCTTTCCAGCCAGAAGATCATTTCCGAAAAAGAAGAAAAACGGTCAGTGATCCAATATGGACCGGCAGACCGGACCGAAGCCATTGCAAAAGCCCAGAAGCTCCGTGCAGAGGGACACAGCGTGGCATTACGCTTGAAAAAGGAGGCCAGATAAATGAGATACCTGACATTTGCCCTTACAAAGGGCAGACTTGCCAATAAAACAATGGATGTACTTGAAAAAGCCGGAATTACCTGTGAGGAGATCCGGGACAAGGATACCCGTAAGCTGATCTTTGTAAACGAAGAACTGAAAATGAAATTTTTCCTGGCTAAGGGTCCGGATGTACCTACCTATGTAGAGTACGGTGCAGCTGACATCGGAATTGTGGGAAAGGATACCCTTCTGGAGGAAGGCCGCAAGCTGTATGAGGTCATGGATCTGGGCTTTGGCAAATGCAGAATGTGTGTCTGCGGTCCGGAAAGCGCCAGAGAAGTACTGGAGAATAACCAGCTGATCCGTGTGGCAACCAAATACCCAAACATTGCCAAGGATTATTTTTATAATAAGAAACATCAGACGGTAGACATTATCAAATTAAATGGTTCTATTGAGCTGGCACCTATCGTAGGCCTGTCCGAAGTGATCGTAGACATTGTAGAGACAGGAAGCACCCTCAGGGAAAACGGCCTGAAGGTGTTGGAGGAGGTATGCCCTCTGTCAGCCAGAATGGTAGTAAACCAGGTAAGCATGAAAATGGAAAATGAGAGAATCCGCAAGCTGATTCACGACTTGCGTAAAGTCCTGCAGGAGGAAAATAAAAATGCGTAAAGTAACATTAACCAAAGAATCTACCAGAGATATTCTGGAAAATCTGCTGAAAAGAAGCCCTAATAATTACGGAAAATTTGAATCTGCAGTAGCAGAAATTCTGGCAAAGGTAAAAAGTGAAGGGGACGAAGCCCTTTTCGCCTATACAAAGCAGTTTGACAAGGTAGCAATCAATAAGGACACCATCCGCGTTACAGAAGAAGAGATCAAGGAAGCTTATGACACCATTGATCCTGCACTGCTGGATGTGATCCGCAAGGCACTGGTAAATATCCGTACCTACCATGAAAAACAGATCCAGAACAGCTGGTTTACAAGTACCACAAACGGAACCATGCTGGGACAGAAGGTAACTCCCTTAAACCGCGTAGGTGTCTATGTTCCAGGCGGAAAGGCAGTTTATCCTTCCTCTGTACTTATGAATATTGTGCCTGCCAAGGTTGCAGGAGTACCCCATATTGTAATGACCACCCCTCCGGGAAAGGACGGCAAAGTATGTGCTTCCACACTGGTAGCAGCAAGAGAGGCCGGAGCAGATGAAATCTACAAGGTTGGAGGAGCCCAGGCAGTGGGAGCTCTGGCTTATGGTACAGAAAGCATTCCAAAGGTAGACAAAATTGTAGGCCCTGGAAATATTTTCGTAGCTTTGGCAAAGAAAGCAGTATATGGCTATGTAAGCATTGACTCTATTGCAGGTCCAAGTGAGATCCTGGTGCTGGCCGATGAAACTGCCAACCCACGCTATGTGGCAGCAGACCTTCTTTCCCAGGCTGAGCATGACGAGCTGGCCTGCGCCATCCTGATCACTACCAGCCAGGAATTTGCAGATAAGGTGGACCAGGAAGTAAAGGGCTTTGTAGAAGTTCTCTCCAGAAAAGAGATCATCCAGAAGTCCCTGGATAATTTCGGCTACATCCTGATCGCAGAGGATATGGATGAGGCTATTGAGGCAGCCAATGAGATTGCACCGGAGCATATGGAGATTGTTACAGCCAACCCCTTTGAGGATATGATGAAGGTTAAGAATGCAGGAGCTATTTTTATCGGAGAATACAGCTCTGAGCCTCTGGGAGATTATTTTGCAGGGCCAAACCACGTACTTCCTACCAACGGAACTGCCAAATTCTTCTCCGCCCTTTCTGTAGATGACTTTATCAAGAAATCCAGCATTGTTTATTATTCCAAAGCTGCACTCAGGGATATCCACAAGGATATTGTCCAGTTTGCAACATCTGAACAGCTGACTGCACATGCAAACTCCATTGCAGTACGTTTTGAGGAAGAAGAGAACTAATCAGAAGGAGACATACAATGGCCAGAGAAGCTTCGGTAGAAAGAAATACAAAAGAAACACAGATTAAATTAACGATCAGCCTGGACGGAACCGGATGTTCTCATATTAAGACAGGCGTGGGATTTTTTGACCACATGCTGGACGGCTTTACCAGACACGGACTTTTTGACCTGAACGTAAAAGTAAAGGGAGATCTGCAGGTAGATGACCACCACACCATTGAGGACACCGGAATTGTACTGGGAACAGCATTAAAAGAGGCAATCGGTGACAAAAAGGGCATAAAACGCTACGGAAGCTGCATCCTTCCTATGGATGAATCCCTGGTGCTCTGCGCCATTGACCTGTCCGGAAGACCCTATTTTGCCTGGGATGCAGAGTTTACCACTGACCGGATCGGAGATATGTCTACAGAAATGGTGAAGGAGTTTTTCTATGCTATTTCCTATTCCTGCGGCATGAACCTGCACATCAAGGTCTTAAGCGGCGGCAACAATCATCATGTGGCAGAAGCCATGTTCAAAAGCTTCGCCAAGGCACTGGACGCAGCTACCTCCTATGACCCACGGATCACAGATGTACTTTCCACAAAGGGAAGTCTGGCATAAAGGAGGCATATATGAATAAAAAAATTACCCCTGTACAGCAGTCCGGGGAAAAAACCTTTACCTGGGCAGACTTTAAGTTAAACAGTGACGGAATGGTGCCAGTGATCGTACAGGACTATGAGACTGGTGAAGTACTAATGCTAGCCTATATGAATGAAGAGGCCTACAATACCACTGTGGAGACAGGAAAAATGACATACTGGAGCAGAAGCCGCAATGAACTGTGGACCAAGGGTCTGACCTCCGGACATCTCCAATATGTGAAATCCCTTACCCTGGACTGCGACAACGACACCATCCTGGCAAAAGTAGACCAGGTAGGAGCTGCCTGCCATACCGGAAACCGAACCTGCTTTTTCAAACCACTGTATCAGGATTGAAAATGTCTGATAAATACGAAATATTTTTCGTTAATTTTCGTCTTATTCTTGACAATCTATAAAATTTGTGGTAAAAAAAAAGTATCCGAATTGAATATGTGCAAGAGTTATAACGTCAAGGTTGCATCCTAATGGATGTGCAAAAGGGAATCCGGTGAGAATCCGGAACGATACCGTCACTGTGTAAGGGAGCTGCTTTTCAGAACCACTGGTTTACCGGGAAGGGAGAAGTAGCGATGAACGAAGTCAGGAGATCTGCCTTAGCGTGGAATTTGAGGTCTGCGGTTTACAGTACCTTTGTTCTCATGACTTACATAGTTCTTATCGTATCCTGCCGGATACTTATGTTATGTCCGGTATTTACGAAATCCGATACAAACCGTGTATAATGAGAAAAGTAGTAGCTGCAGAGATGCGGCTGTTTTTCTTTGCATACATCCGTCCGGAAATATTTAAATTAAAAGAGGATAAACACCATGAAAAGAAAATCTATGTTAGCCTTATTGTTAGCAGTATCAATGACTTGCTCTATGACAGCAGCTACCGGCACAGTTGCATTTGCTGAGGACGCAGCTACAGAAGAATCCGCCGATGACGCAGCTGCTACAGATGACGCAGAAGCTACAGATGATACAGCAGCTGATGCTGCAGAAGCTACAGATGATGCTTCCGCAGATGCTGATGCTTCTTCAGATGACCAGAAGGCAGCTGATGAGGTTGGCGCACTGATCGATAAAATCTATGTTCAGGAAAGAACAGACACAACAGATGATGACTGTAAGGCAGCCAAAGAAGCATGGGATAAGCTGACAGATGCACAGAAAGAACTGGTAACAGGTGAAAATGCAGATCCTGACTACTTCGGCCGTGACACAGGAGATGCTTCCAAAGATGATCCACGCAACCAGGATGAAATCGGTGAAAACGAGCTTTTAGTAGTAAGCTTTGGTACCTCCTTTAACGACAGCCGTGCAGAAGATGTCAAAGGTATTGAGGATGCACTGGCAGCAGCATATCCGGACTGGTCTGTAAGAAGAGCTTTCACAGCACAGATTATCATCAACCATGTACAGGCAAGAGATAGCGAAGCAATCGACAACATGCAGCAGGCACTGGACCGTGCAGTAGCTAACGGTGTTAAGAACCTGGTTGTGCAGCCTACTCATCTGATGCATGGTGCTGAGTACGATGAAATGACAGAAGCAATTGATGGATACAAAGATAAATTTGAATCTGTAGCAATCGCAGAGCCAATGCTTGGTGAAGTTGGCGATGACGCTACCGTAATCAACGATGACAAGAAAGCAGTTGCCCAGGCAATTACAGATGAAGCCTGCAAGGTAGCCGGATTCGATGATATGAAGGCAGCTGCAGATGCTGGTACAGCATTTGTATTCATGGGACATGGTACTTCCCATACAGCAAACGTAACCTACGACCAGATGCAGACACAGATGAATGATCTTGGATTCACAAACGCTTTCATCGGTACTGTTGAAGGTGAACCGGAAGATACCGCATGCGATAAAGTAATCGAAAAGGTAAAAGAAGCAGGATTCAAGAATGTAATCCTTCGTCCTCTGATGGTTGTTGCAGGTGACCATGCAAACAACGATATGGCCGGCGATGATGAAGATTCCTGGAAGAGCCAGTTTGTAGCATCCGGAGATTTCGACAATGTTGACTGCCAGATCGAAGGACTTGGAAGAATTGCAGCAGTAGAAGATCTGTATGTAGCTCATACAAAAGCAGCAATCGACTCCCTGGGAGCAACAGATAATGCAGCAGCAGATGAGAACGCTGAAGCAGCAGATGATGAAACTGCATCAGAAAATGAAGCAGCAGATGGAACAGCAACAGATAATGCAGCAGCAGATGAAACAGCAACAGAAGAAGCAGATGCTGAATAATCAAATTAAATAAAATCAGGCCTGCCAAATAATTGGTACAGGCAACAGAATCTGCCCGGATACTTGCAATAGTTTCCGGGCAGATGTATTATGTAGAAGATATTAAGTCTGAGGCAAAGTCTGGGACGGATACATTTTACCCAGACATTTTATGTAACAGACAGGTAACAGAAAGGAAGACATTATTATGAAAAGACGTTCATTCGTATTATTTTTATCTGCGCTGACCATGTCAGCAGCTTTGATCGGTACCAGCCCTGTACTGGCAGAAACAAAAGAAACCACAGAAGCAGCGGACAGCAAGGATGCAGATGCCAAAGACGCAGATACCAAGGACAGTGATGCCAAGGATACTGCAGACTCCGCAGCTCTGGAGGATGGGGTTTACACAGCTGAGTTTGATACAGACAGCAGCATGTTCCATGTAAATGAAGCCAATGACAAAAAGGGAACCCTTACTGTAAAAGACGGCAAAATGACCATCCATGTGAGCCTGGTATCCAAAAAGATCGTCAACCTCTTTGCAGGAACTGCAGAAGATGCTGCCAAAGACGGAGCCGAAATCCTTGATCCTACCACAGATACTGTAAAATACAGTGACGGAACGACAGAAGAAGTATACGGCTTCGATATCCCTGTACCTGCCATTGATGAGGAGTTTGACGTTGCCATTCTTGGAGAAAAAGGAAAATGGTATGATCACAAGGTCAGCGTCAAAGATCCTGTAAAGGATGACTCCGCAGAAAGCAGCGATGCCGAAGATTCTAAAAAAGAGGATGCAGGTAAGAAAATAACAGATCTTGGTGTTGAGGACGGAGACTATACTGCAGAGGTAACTCTCACAGGCGGTTCCGGCAGAGCCACTGTGGATTCTCCTGCAGCCATCAAGATTGAGGGAGACAAGGCTACAGCTACTATCGTATGGAGCAGCCCGAACTATGACTATATGATAGTGGATGACCAGAAATACGAGCCTGTAAACAAGGACGGTAACTCCACCTTTGAGATCCCGGTAAGCGCTTTCGATACAGAGCTGGCAGTAACTGCTGATACCACAGCCATGAGCACCCCTCATGAGATCGACTATACCCTGAACTTTGATTCCTCTACATTAAAGGAAGCAGATAAGAAAGCAGAAAAGTAAAAATCATCAAAAATAAACGAAAGCAAGAAATACAGAATAATTATGAAAAAATATCTACTATACCTATTCACAGCCATTACTCTGCTCTGTGCCTGTACCTTCACCGTACAGGCTGCAGCAGAGGACAAGACCCCGGCAGAGCTCCCGGGCCTGACTTATGACCACAGTATGGAGCTCAGCTATGCCCAGGAATTCAGTGTAGACTATTATAACGATGGATATACACTGATCACCATTGTGGATGAGGGACAGTACCTGCTGGTACCAGAGGGCAAAGAAGCCCCTGAGGGACTGGACAAAAACATAACAGTACTGCAGCAGCCACTGGACAATATTTATCTGGTAGCAACCTCAGCCATGGATCTTTTCCGGGCTATTGACGGCATCGACAATATCCGTCTTTCAGGCACCAAGGAAAATGGCTGGTATATCCAGGAAGCCAAAGATGCCATGGAAGCCGGCCATATGATCTACGCAGGCAAATACAATGCCCCGGATTACGAACTGATCCTGAACAAAGGCTGCGATCTGGCTATTGAGTCCACTATGATCCATCACAATCCAGAAGTACAGGAAAAGCTGGAGCAGTTCGGCATCCCTGTAATGGTAGAGCGCTCCAGCTATGAGCCCCACCCTCTGGGCAGAACAGAATGGATGAAGCTTTACGCAGTGCTTCTGGGCAAGGAGGATGTGGCAGAAAAAGCCTTCAAGGAGCAGACAGACAAGCTGGATAAGGTTCTCTCCTCCGATGACAAAGACACCGGCAAAACCGTAGCCTTCTTTTACATCAACTCCACAGGTGCAGTCAATGTGCGCAAAAGCAATGACTATGTATCTGAGATGATCCATCTGGCAGGAGGTACCTATGTTCCTGATACCGGTAAAAGTGACAATGCCCTGTCCACTATGAACATGCAGATGGAAGAATTTTACGCCAAGGCAAAGGATGCAGATTATATTATCTACAACAGCACCATTGACGGAGAACTGACCTCTATCAGTGAGCTGCTGGCAAAAAGTGAGCTGCTGGCAGATTTCAAGGCAGTAAAGGACGGCAATGTATGGTGTACCGGCAAAAACCTTTTCCAGGAAACCACAGGGCTGGGAACCATGATCGAGGACATTCACACCATCCTCACCACAGAGGATGATTCACTGGATGAATTAAACTATGTGCATAAACTTAAATAATTGCAGGAGTAAAAAACCTATGAACGACAGAAAACGCACAGCCCGGTACGGCTTTGCCTTTATTATCCTGGCAGTGCTGCTGGTGATCCTTTTCATATGGAACGTAAATGCCGGCAGCATCCCCCTGTCAGTGGGAGAGATCCTGAATATCATATTCAGGCATCAGGGAACAGATACCGCTTACAATATTATATGGGAAATCCGTCTGCCCAGGATCCTGGCTGTCATCATCCTGGGAGGAGCCCTGTCCGTATCCGGATTTCTCCTGCAGACCTTTTTCAATAACCCTATAGCTGGCCCATTTGTACTGGGAATTTCCTCAGGAGCCAAGCTGGTAGTGGCAATGCTTATGATCTTTTTCCTTAGCAGAGGCATTTCCATGGGATCTGCAGCCATGATCGTTGCAGCCTTTATCGGCTCCATGATCTCCATGGGTTTTGTCCTGCTGGTGGCAAAGAAGGTCCACAATATGTCCATGCTGGTCATCAGCGGTGTTATGATCGGATACATTTGCTCTGCAATCACGGATTTCGTAGTCACCTTTGCAGATGACTCCAATATTGTCAATCTTCATAACTGGTCACTGGGAAGCTTCTCCGGTATGTCCTGGGGAAATGTGAAAGTTATGGCAGCAGTAGTGATCCTGGCCATGATCATCGTATTTTTCATGTCAAAGCCCATCAGCGCTTATCAGCTGGGGGAAGTCTATGCCCAGAACATGGGAGTGAATATTAAGCGTTTCCGCATTGGACTGATTCTTCTCTCCAGCGTACTGTCTGCCTGTGTCACAGCCTTTGCAGGCCCTATTTCCTTTGTGGGAATCGCAGTGCCCCATATTGTGAAAAGCCTGCTAAAAACAGCCAAACCGTTGTTAGTGATCCCTGCATGCTTTATGGGCGGTGCAGTATTCTGCCTGTTCTGTGACCTGATCGCCAGAACAGTATTTGCACCTACAGAGCTCAGCATCAGCTCCGTAACCGCAGTGTTCGGCGCACCGGTGGTTATTTACATTATGATTCACAGACAGAAGAGGATATAAGACTATGGAAAATACAAATAAATCCTATTTTTTTCATACTGACCAGCTTACTGTAGGTTATGAGGGCAAGCCTCTGATCAGGGAGATCAATATCCAGCTGAACAAAGGAGAGATCCTTACACTCATAGGCCCTAACGGTGCCGGCAAATCTACTATCCTCAAAAGTATTACCAGACAGCTGGCAACCATCAGCGGTACTGTCTATCTGGAACAGCAGCAAATGGCCCGCATGTCCAACAAAGAGGTATCCAGAAAGCTGGCTGTAGTTCTCACGGAACGCATGCGGCCGGAGCTTATGACCTGCGAGGATATTGTTGCAACCGGACGTTATCCTTATACAGGCACTCTGGGAATTCTTTCTGCCTCAGATAAAGAGAAGGTCAGAGCAGCTATGGAGACCGTCCATGCCTGGGATCTGAAGGACAGGGATTTCACAGCCATCAGCGACGGCCAGCGTCAGAGGATCCTTCTGGCCAGGGCAATCTGCCAGGAGCCGGAGATTATCGTACTGGATGAGCCCACTTCCTTCCTGGACATCCGCCACAAGCTGGAGCTTCTCACCATCCTGAAAAAAATGGTACTGGAAAACCAGCTTACTGTGATCATGTCCCTCCATGAACTGGATCTGGCTCAGAAAATCTCCGACAAAGTGATCTGCGTACACGGAGAATATATAGAAAAATACGGTACACCTGAAGAAATTTTCACTTCCGAATATATCCGCAGACTCTACGGAATCACTAAGGGAAGCTACAATGCCTCCTTCGGCTGTGTAGAAATGGAACCACCTACAGGTAAACCACAGGTATTTGTCATTGGAGGAAATGGCAGCGGCATCCCCGTATACCGCAGACTGCAGCGTTTGGGAATCCCCTTTGCAGCAGGAGTACTTCATGCCAATGATGCAGACTATCAGGTGGCCAGCGCACTGGCAGGAACTGTAGTGGCAGAGAAGCCTTTTGAGATCATTTCTGATGAAAACTTTGAAAAGGCCCTGCAGATCATGGGAGAGTGTGAGGCAGTACTCTGTCCACTTACAGACTTCGGAACAATGAATGAAAAGAACAAAAAACTGCTTGCAAAAGCCAAAGAAACAGGTAAGCTCCGGGAATCCTGAAGGACTCCGGAGCTTTTTTCTTGCTATTTGTACTTCAACGTGATAGAATAAATTCCGATATTTCCATCGGACAAATCGTAAATATCTGATCCGGTGTAGAATTAGAATACGAATAACGAGATAGGTTTGACTAGAGTATGTTTGAAAAATGCTTTCCACAAGATGTGCGTCACAATTTGTGGGAATGATTTTACAAACACGCTCCAATTTAGACAGGGAGGAATAAAAAATGTGTGGAATTGTAGGATATACAGGTAACAGTCAGGCAGCACCAATTCTGCTCCATGGTCTCTCCAGACTGGAGTACAGAGGCTATGACTCAGCAGGAATAGCAGTCCGTGACGGCGACAAAAATACAGAAATCATCAAAGCAAAGGGCAGACTAAAGGTTCTGGCAGAAAAGACCAACGATGGAGAATCTGTACCCGGTACCTGCGGAATCGGACATACCAGATGGGCCACCCACGGAGAACCCTCTGAGATCAACGCCCATCCCCATATGAGTGATGATGGCAATGTAGTAGCTGTCCACAACGGAATCATCGAGAACTACCAGGAGCTGAAGGATAAGCTTATTCGCAAGGGCTATGAGTTCTATTCCTCTACAGACACAGAGGTAGCAGTCAAGCTGGTAGACTATTATTACAAAAAATATCTGGGCACACCGGTAGATGCCATCAACCACGCCATGGTCCGCATCCGCGGCTCCTACGCACTGGCTATTATGTTCAGGGACTATCCTGGGGAAATCTATGTGGCACGTAAGGACAGCCCTATGATCCTGGGTGTGGAGGAGGGAGCCTCCTACATCGCCTCCGATGTGCCGGCTATCCTGAAATACACCAGAAACGTATATTATATCGGAAACATGGAAATGGCCCGTGTACAGAAAGGTAACATCACCTTCTACAACCTGGACGGAGATGAGATCCAGAAAGAGAAAAAGACCATTGAGTGGGATGCAGAAGCAGCTGAGAAGGCAGGCTTCGAACATTTCATGATGAAGGAGATTCACGAACAGCCCAAGGCAGTCCGGGATACCTTGAACTCCGTATTAAAGGACGGAGCTATCGATCTGTCAGAGGTGGGCCTTACAGATGAGGACATCCAGAAGATCAGCCAGATTTATATCGTAGCCTGTGGTTCTGCCTACCATGTGGGAATGGCAGCTCAGTATGTAATCGAGGACCTGGCCAGAATCCCGGTACGTGTAGAGCTGGCATCTGAATTCCGCTACAGAAATCCGATCCTGGATCCTAACGGCCTGGTAATCATTGTCAGCCAGTCCGGAGAAACTGCAGACAGCCTGGCAGCACTCCGTGAATCCAAAAAGCATGGTCTGCGCACCCTGGGAATTGTCAATGTAGTAGGTTCCTCCATCGCCAGAGAGGCAGACAACGTATTCTACACTCTGGCAGGCCCGGAAATCTCCGTAGCCACCACCAAGGCCTACAGCACCCAGCTGATCGCAGCCTATACACTGGCTATCCAGTTCGGTAAGGTAAGAGGAGAGCTTGACGAGGAAAAATATCAGGAACTGATCACAGAATTACAGACCATTCCGGACAAGATCAGCAAGATCCTGGAGGATGATAGAGAGCGGATCCAGTGGTTTGCAGCCAAACAGGCCAATGCAAAGGATGCCTTTTTCATCGGCAGAGGCATTGACTATGCCATCAGTATGGAAGGCAGTCTGAAAATGAAGGAAGTCAGCTATGTGCATACAGAGGCCTATGCAGCAGGAGAGCTGAAGCACGGAACCATCTCCCTCATCGAGGAGGGAACCCTGGTGATCGGCATCCTGACCCAGAACCACCTGTATGAAAAAACCATCTCCAACATGGTAGAATGCAAAAGCCGCGGCGCCTACCTTATGGGACTGACCACCTTCGGCCACTACAACATCGAAGACACCGCAGACTTCACCGTATACATCCCCAAGACAGACGAACACTTCGCCACCTCACTGGCAGTGATTCCTTTACAGCTCCTGGGTTACTACGTCAGCGTAGCCAAAGGCCTGGATGTAGACAAGCCAAGAAACCTGGCTAAAAGTGTGACGGTGGAGTAATAATTAACGTGAACGCAGACAATAATAATAAATATTTCTGCAAAAGTTCACAAATTTTCCACAAAAGGTTGCATTCTCATACAAATATGATTATAATACAACATGAAGTGACAGGAATCGTTCTGAAAAGATTCCTGTCCATATCCTGAAATCTATGTTCTTTAAATCGTCGCTTTGCCGCGTTTAAAGGTATGGATGGACATATCTTGAACAAAAGATTCGCCTGCCCTCTGGCAGACGAAATGGCGAAGCATACCCAAAATGGAGGAAAACTGTTTATGTGGTATGTGATGCAGGTGCGCACAGGCACCGAAGAAAACATCCGCTGCCAATGCCAGCGGACTATAGACAGACACATTCTAGAGCGCTGTTTTATCCCCTACTATCAACAGAAAAAACGATTTCAAGGCCAATGGCATATTCAGGAAAGAATCCTCTTTCCCGGATATGTCTTTTTAATTGCCGAAAATCTGGAACCCCTCATGGAAAACCTGAAACATATCATAGGCATGACCCGAATCATCGGCACAGGAGAGACCATCGTCCCACTTACAGATCAGGAAGTAGAGCTGCTTATCCGCATGGGCGGAGACAAAGAACAGCTGGTGCGGCTTTCCCAGGGAATCATCCAAGGCGACCAGGTACATATCATAAGCGGCCCCCTCCAGGGAATGGAAGGAGCCATTCGGAAAATTGACAGACACAAGCGAATTGCAGTGCTGTCACTGGATATGTTCGGGAGGACGGTGGATATGAAGGTAGGGCTGGAGATTATTGAGAAAAATAAAGACAGAAATACAGAGGCATGCCTGCAGGAAACATAATCCTGCAGGGGTGCCTTTTAACATGCAATAAATTCAGAGAACAGACAATTCAGGCAACAAATATTCCGCATAAGCGGGGAGGAAGGAAAAAGAAAAAATGTATAGGAAAGATTCAGATGGCTGGCTGAAGCATGCTGATTTTATGCTATTGGACATGATCTGCCTGCAGCTGTCATTTGTTTTGGCGTATGCCCTTCGCGGGATGGGAATGAATTTATACAGCGATGTTTTGTATCGTAATATGGCTGTTTTTCTTTGCCTGGCAGACCTGGTAGTGATCTTCACAGCAGGCACCATGAAAAGTGTATTGAAAAGAGGACACTACAAAGAATTCGTAGCAACTTTGAAGCAGTCTGTCATAGTAGGCGTGCTGGCAATCATTTATCTATTTGTGATTCAGGAAGGACAGAGCTTTTCCAGGCTGATTCTTTTTACCACTGTGATCATTTATCTGTTTTTTTCTTATATGGTAAGGGAAATCTGGAAGAATTCCTTACATAGAAAAATGAAAAACGGTGGCGACAAGAAGCTTCTGATCGTCACATTCAAAGCTGAGGCAGAGAAGGTGGTAATCGATATGCAGGAAAACAACTATGCCAGATATTCTTTTGCAGGCGTAGTTGTGATCGATGAGGACTGCACCGGTCAGGAAATCTGCGGTGTTCCTGTGGTAGCCACAAAAAGCAGCGCATCCATGTATGTGTGCCAGGAATGGATTGACGAAGTACTTATGGTAATACCCGAGCACCTTCCCTATCCGGAAGATCTGATAGAACAGCTTACGGAAACAGGTGTAACCGTTCACCTGAATCTTTCCAAGATCACCAATAAAACAGGAAAAAGACAATTTGTGGAAAAGGTGGGAAACTACACGGTTCTCACCACAAGCCTTAACTACGCATCCTTCGGTCAGCTTTTCCTGAAGCGCCTTATGGACATTTTCGGCGGTCTGGTGGGCTGTATTTTTACTGGAATTATCACGCTTTTCGTAGGTCCTGCAATTTATATTGCATCACCGGGCCCGATTTTCTTCTCTCAGGAACGTGTGGGAAAGAACGGAAAGAAATTCAAAATGTACAAGTTCCGCAGCATGTATATGGATGCAGAAGAACGTAAAGCAGAGCTCATGAAAGAGAACAAACTGGGCGATGGGAAAATGTTCAAGATGGACTTTGACCCCAGAGTAATCGGGAATAAAGTACTTCCGGACGGAACGCATAAGACAGGAGTGGGCGATTTCATCAGAAGGACAAGCCTGGACGAATTCCCGCAGTTCTTTAATGTGCTGAAAGGGGATATGTCCATTGTGGGAACAAGACCGCCGTTGATTTCGGAGACCAACCTGTATGAACCGCGACATAAAGCGAGACTTGCAATCAAGCCGGGAATCACCGGTATGTGGCAGGTCAGCGGACGAAGCGATATCACGGACTTCGAAGAGGTTGTGAAACTGGATAAAGAATATATTGAAAACTGGGATATTGGGTTGGATATTAAGATTCTTTTGAAGACGGTGATGGTGGTTGCGAAGAAAGACGGGTCGGTGTGATTGTTTTTGCTAAAATTAGGTAAGTTATATTTTAATGCAACAATACCAGAACCAAAAGGTAACAGAAAAAAGTGTTTGGGGAAAAGAAATTGTTGCGATAAAAACACAAAAATGAGGATGGAATAGAGGAATGGATTCAAAAAAAGAAGTACAGCATGTGTATCTGGTTGGGATCACGGTGATAATAGGCACAAAAAGACAGAAGCTGAAATCCGTTGGAGTTGTGTTGATTCCAAGTTAGGCATAGGGATGCAGCCGAGAAGAAGCTGGAAGAAACTCAGAATGCGATTCAGACGAAGCTCGGTTTAAAGTAATCGGGTGGGGCTGAAATATGCATCACGAGATAAGCATCATAAAAAATTGCGAAAAATGAAGCACTAAAAAAGTACGAGGAACTATGTCATGAACATTATTTTACTGTCCGGTGGCAGCGGTAAGCGGCTGTGGCCACTTTCCAATGAGGAGCGATCCAAGCAATTCGTTAAGCTGTTCAAAGATGAGAGCGGCGAATATGAGTCTATGGTGCAGCGTGTGTATCGCCAGATTACCACGGTTGACCCGAATGCCAACGTGACGATTGCTACCAGTAAATCGCAGGCGAGTGCCATTAAGAATCAACTGGAAGGTAAGGTATCTATATGTGTTGAGCCTTGCCGTCGTGATACTTTCCCTGCAATCGCACTGGCGGCTACATATCTGCATGATGAGCTTGGCGTAGATGAAAACGAGGCTGTCGTTGTTTGCCCCGTTGATCCGTATGTGGATAATACCTACTATGAGGCAGCCGGTAAGCTGCAAGAGCTGGCCGAAGAGGGTAATGCAAACCTCACACTGATGGGTATTGAACCTACCTATCCGAGTGAGAAGTACGGCTACATCATCCCGGAGAGCGGCGAGAACGTCAGCAAGGTTTCTGAATTCAAAGAGAAGCCGGACACTGAGACAGCCAAGAAGTATCTCGCCCAGCATGCACTTTGGAATGCTGGTATCTTTGCTTTCAAGCTTTCCTATCTGCTGAAGAAAGCCCACAGCATGATCGAATTCGATGATTATCGTGATCTGTTCAGCAAGTACGACATGATGACAAAGATCAGCTTTGACTACGCAGTTGTTGAGAAAGAACAGAGCATCCAGGTGCTGCGCTACAGTGGTGACTGGAAGGATGTCGGCACTTGGAGCATGATGGCCGAGGTTATGGCCGATGCCACAAAAGGCCGTGTCGTCTTGGATGATACCTGTGAGAATATCAACGTGGTGAACGAGCTGAACATCCCTATTCTCTGCATGGGGTGCAAGGATATGGTCGTTGCTGCCAGCGGCGATGGCATTCTAATTTCAGATAAAGAGCGCAGTGGTTACATGAAGCCTTATGTTGAGAAGATTGAGACTGAGGCTCGTTATGCTGAGAAGTCATGGGGTACATACACTGTCATGGATGTGCAGCCGGTTTCCATGACTATCAAGCTCTCCATGAGGGCGGGCGAGCATCTAACCTACCATATGCACAACTACCGCGAGGAAGTCTGGACTGTGATAAGCGGAAAAGGCAAGGCTGTAGTAGATGGAATGGAGCAGCTCCTTCGTACTGGAGATGTGATTACCATTGCAGCTGGCTGCAAGCACGCCGTAGAGGCACTGACGGATCTGGATATCATTGAAGTCCAGCTAGGTGACGAGATTAATGCTAGCGATAAAATCAAGTTTTCTGATTTACAGTTCCCTCTTAAATGATAGGCACAGGGGGAACAGCAGTGGAAATCATGAAGTTACAGCCCGTTGGTAAGGATTACCTTTGGGGCGGAACGAGACTGCGAGAGGAATACGGGAAGAAGATTGACATTACTCCTCTGGCGGAGACGTGGGAGTGCTCTGTACACCCTGATGGTCCGAGCGTGGTGACCAACGGAGAATTCAAAGGTAAAACGTTGGCCGATGTGCTTAAAGACCATCCGGAGTATTTGGGCAGCAAAGTGTCGAGTGGAATAGATGATAAGGATTCAGAACTTCCTGTCCTTATAAAATTCATTGATGCAAAGAAGGATTTGTCAGTTCAGGTGCATCCGAATGATGAATATGCGAAGATTCATGAAAACGACAATGGCAAAACAGAAATGTGGTATGTGCTGGACGCCGAAGAAAGCGCAAGTCTGATTTATGGCTTCCAACACCAGGTTACAGAGGAAATATTAAGGAAAGCCGTTGCAACCGGTACGTTGGATAGGCATCTGCAGAAGGTGGAAGTCCATAAAGGTGATGTCTACTATGTCCCGGCCGGAATCGTTCATGGCATTGGAGCTGGCATTATGGTCGCTGAGATACAGGAAAGCTCTAATGTGACATACCGTGTGTATGATTATGACCGAGTCGATAAAGACGGAAAGAGGCGAGAGCTACATTTTGACAAATCAGTTGAAGTGATGGATATGGATGTCGCACCGGATGTTAAGCAGAAACCGCGTATGGTCAAATATTATCCGGGATGCTCCAGAGAATTGCTATGCCAATGTAAATATTTTGAGACGGAACGAGTACAGGTAACGAAGGGATTTTCTTTCTCTGTCCTGGATAGTTCATTCCAAGTCATTATGTGCTTAAGTGGTTATGGAGAAATAGAAACGTCAGATACTGAAATAAAACCAATGCGGTTTCAGAAAGGCGAGACGCTGTTCCTGCCCGCTGGATTGGGCAGATGCAGAATACTTGGGGAAACAGAAGTGCTAAAGATTCGTTGCTGAGATGATTGGGCGATGAAAAGAGGATTAGTTATGACAAGAATGAAGTTTATGAATACAGAGATTGACAATCTAACAATGGCCGAAACTTTAGATGCCATAGATGATCTTATTCAGAAGAATAAAAATGCATATGTCGTAACACCGAATGTGGATCACATTGTTCAGCTTGAAGCTGGCGGTGAACTGTGCGAGGTGTATAAGAACGCAGATTTGATTTTGACTGATGGAAAGCCGCTCGTTTGGATTTCTAAATGGTATGGCACACCCATTAAAGAGAAAATATCCGGCTCGGATTTGTTCCCAAAACTGTGTGAGCTGGCCGCAAAGAAAGGCTATAGGATGTTCTTTCTTGGAGCAGCAGAGGGTGTAGCTGCAAAAGCAGCCGAAAATCTCAAGAAACGCTTTGCTGGGCTTAGTGTGGTTGGAACATACTCTCCTCCATATGGATTCGAAAAAGATAAGGCAGAGATGGACAAGATTACATCCATGATAAAGAATGCGCAGCCGCATATTCTGATAGTTGGGCTTGGCTGTCCGAAGCAGGAGAAGTTCATCTTACATAACAGAGAAGCGTTGGGTGTACCGATTTCTCTTGGTCTCGGTGCAAGCCTGGATTTTGAAGCGGGCAACATAAAAAGAGCACCAAAGTGGATGGCAGACCATGGACTGGAATGGCTTTTCAGAATTACACAGGATCCAAAAAGAATGGCTAAGAGGTACCTTGTGGATGATGTGAAAATACTCAGATTAATGTGTAAATATAGAAAAAATGAGACTTTTATGTTCAATAAATGAGGAGAAAAGATGCGTGGTGAAAGTAAGTGTTATAGTCCCAGTTTATAATGTTGAAAAATATCTTGGGCGTTGCCTTAACTCTTTGCTTGAACAGACCCTAGATGATCTTGAAATTATTGTTATAGATGACGGCAGTACAGATTCTTCGAGTGCAATTGCGGAAAAATATAGTATGAAATATCCAAATAAGCTTCAACTATATAGGAAGCAAAACGGTGGATTGTCCGATGCTAGAAATTATGGTATGCAATTTGTCCGCGGTGAGTATGTGGCTTTTTTGGATAGTGATGACTATGTTGAAAAAGATACGTACAGAAAATTGTATTACACAGCGAAGAAAGCCTGTAAGAAGGTTGTTGTGTGTGGTTATACAAAGGAATGGGATAGCAGGTGTGAGAGTGTAGTAGAATCAGGATATGAAAGCATTGAAGAGTATCTAGCTTACGGAGAAACAATTGCGTGGAATAAAATTTATAAATGGGAGTGGCTAAAAAAAACAGAAGTATTCTTTCCAGAAGGATTAAGATACGAAGATATGGAATTTTTCCCGTGTATGCTATCAAACCTTGACTCTTTAGATGACATTGGGTTTGTTTGTGAACCGCTGATTCATTATACTCAAAGATCGGATTCAATAACATATGCTGAAACGGATAAGGTCACAGATATATGGGAAATAGTTAATCACGTGCTTTCATACTATAAAACTAATGAAATTTCCAACGAACTCAACGAGGCAATTGAGTTTAAGTTCGTTAAGGCTTTGCTAGGAAGTTTTTTGTTAAAATATAATAGGATTAGTAATTGTGAGCTGAGAAAAAAACTTCAAAAGGAACATTGGAATTTTATTATTACTACATTTCCAAACTATAAAAGTAACTCCTATATAAGGCGTTTAAAGATAGGCCACATGATTTATTTGAAATTAATGTGTAAACCCCTATATATATTAATGTGCAATATACCTAAGACCAAATATATTGCTTAAAGAATAAGGTGGTGTTCTAATATGATGATTACTGTGGTAACAACTCTATATAAAGGGAAAAAATATTTGGATTCTCTTTTGTCAAATATACAACAAAATGCATTGGGACTCAAAAAATCACACACGGAAGTCGATGTTGAATATATTATTGTTAACGACTATCCGACTGAAAAAATTAGAATTAACGATGAAATTAGAGCGTTTGAAGTAATTGTAATCGAAAACGAAAATAATTGTGGAATTCACGAATCTAGAGCTAAGGCTGTAAACCGAGCAAGAGGTGAGTTTATACAGTTTTTAGATCAAGATGATCACTTGGCGGATAATGCTTTGCTTTCACAGTTTGAAAATATTGGCTCAGCTGATGTAAGTGTCGCAAATGGATATGAAAGTTATAATGGTGAATTAACGGCGTTTTATAAAAACCTGCGGGTTCAGAAATTGGCTCTAAAGAAAATCTTTTATTATTATGTTGGCAATCAGATTGTTTCTCCGGGACAGTGTTTGATTAGGAAGGAATCAATACCTCAGGCGTGGCTCTCTAATTTTATGAGAGTTAACTGCTCTGATGATTATTTGCTTTGGTTGATTATGATGGAGGCTAACAAAGAATTCGTATTGAACCCTACGCCCCTTTTCTATCATGAAATTACAGGTGAAAATATATCTGGTAAATTTGAAACTAAATTTAAATCAAATCTTGAGATGTGTGAAATTACAAAAAATACAGGTTCTCTATCTGATAAGAGCTTAAAGAGAATAAAATCTTTCACAACGGCAAAGTGTTTGTGGAAAAAAACAAATAATAAATT
>OCAV01000446.1_pt1 | contig 36030 bp, 37 predicted proteins | sample 1538331 | NCBI WGS metagenome assembly OCAV01 (sample SAMEA2580297, study PRJEB22360) | human gut metagenome | biome: human gut; feature: human-associated habitat; material: faeces | place: Denmark | collected 2008/2010
TATTATATTTTTATAATTTTTATGAGAATTATGAAAGAATTTTGGAAATATGATGAATAAAACTCAGGGAACAGAAGAGGAGAGAAATAAAAATTAAAAGAAACATGTGATAGCAGACTGACAGATGATTAATCTGCCAGTCTGCAAAAATATCTTATTGAAAGAAACGAAATACACCAATCACTTTTCCTAAAATCTCTACTTCTGATACAATAATAGGCTCCATTGTATCATTCTCAGGCTGCAGACGGTATATACCTTCTTCTTTATAAAAAGTCTTCACCGTTGCGCTGTCATCTACAAGCGCAACAACCATCTCTCCGTTAGAAGCGACAGAAGTAGATTCTACCAATACCATATCACCATCTAAAATACCAGCATTAATCATGCTTTCTCCTTTTACAGTCAGTAAGAATGTTTCATTATTCGGCATAAATTCTATCGGAATAGGAAAGTAGTTGGTAATGTTTTGTTCAGCAAGAATTGGTTCTCCTGCAGCTACTTGACCTACAATTGGCACGTTTACCATCTCTCGCCTTGTGAGATTAAATGTATCATCTATAATCTCAATTGCACGTGGCTTCGTAGGATCTCGTCTGATATATCCATTTTTTTCTAAAGTTTCAAGATGAGAGTGGACAGATGATGTCGATTTTAAATTTACGGCTTCACAAATCTCACGTACGGCAGGAGGGTAATGTTCTTGTAATATTTCAGATTTTATGTATTCTAATATTTCTAATTGTTTTTTACTTATTTTTCCATATGCCATTTAGACGACCTCCTAGAATGAAGTTATTTTAATTAAAAATATTTTACCATAAATACACAAAAAAGGCAAACAAATGTTTAGAAAATATGTTCGTATTTTTCTTCAAATCTATTGACAAACATTTGTTCTTGTTTTATAATTCGATACAAGAACAGTTGTTCGGAAAATACGTTCGCATATAGTGGAAGAGAGGTATATGAGATAATGACAAAAGAGAAAAGATATTATGAGAAACAACGATTTGCACAACGGAGAATGTGGATGCTTTTGGCAACTATTTTATTTATAACCATTGGAAGTGCCGTATTTGGAAGTTCCTTTTCCGATGCACATGGGAATGCACAGGAAAGCCCAATTACTTATAAGTACTATAAAAGTATAGTAATTCAACCAGGAGACACTCTTTGGGATATCGCTCTTGAATATAAAATAGATGATTACGGAAGCACTCAGGAATATGTAGATGAGCTGAAAGAAATTAATTCCTTAGAATCTGATTCGATACAGGAAAGCCAATATTTAATGATTGCATATTACGATGAAGAGTTTCGATAAAAGATACCATGCCGATATAGCAGCGCGTCTTATTAGTGAAAATAGATGCTATATCGGTCTTTTATAATAGAAATATATCTATACGACAAATACTGATTTTTCCAAAAGATATAGACATTTACTGTCGTATAGTGTAAAATATACTTAAAATCCAGTATTTACGAAAGGAATCTTGTTTCATGGCTAAAGACATAAAAACATATTATGAACAATCTTATATTGACAATACACTTCGATTACGTGAAGTTTTACAGACATTACCATCATTTACAAAAGATTATTTTCGTGCTGTAGAACCGACTACATCGGCTAAGACAAGAATTTCTTATGCTTATGACATCCGTGTATTTTTTCATTTTTTAATTGAGAACAATCCAATTTATCACGATTATACAACAACCCAGTTTACCCTTCAGGACTTAGAACGTGTTGAACCGATCGATATCGAGGAATATTTAGAGTATTTAAAGGTATATAAAGCAGATGATAATCAGGTGATCACAAATGGAGAAAAAGGACTTGCACGAAAATTTTCTTCTCTTAGGAGCTTTTACCGGTATTTTTACCGTCATCAGATGATTGAAAAAAATCCGACTATTTTTGTGGATATGCCAAAGTTACATGATAAAGCAATTATACGTTTAGATATTGATGAGGTTGCTTTGCTGCTTGATTATGTAGAAAATTGCGGGAAAGAATTGACGGGGCAAAAAAAAGTTTATTATGAAAAAACAAAAACTCGCGATTTGGCTATTTTGACATTATTGCTTGGAACGGGGATTCGTGTTTCAGAATGTGTAGGTCTTGATATCAATGATATTGATTTTAAGAATAATGGCATTAAGGTGACTAGAAAAGGTGGAAGTGAGATGGTTATCTATTTCGGTGAGGAAGTACGTAATGCTTTGGAGAATTATCTTGAGACAACAAGAGCCAGCGCTACTCCCCTACCCGACCATGAAAATGCTCTTTTTTTATCGACCCAAAGAAAAAGAATGGGAGTTCAGGCAATTGAGAATATGGTGAAAAAATATGCCAAACAAGTGACTCCAAACAAAAAAATAACACCTCATAAGCTTCGGAGTACCTATGGAACGTCCTTATACAAGGAAACAGGCGATATTTACCTTGTAGCCGACGTGTTGGGGCATAAGGATGTAAATACGACAAAAAAACACTATGCGGCTATTGATGATATGCGGCGAAGACAGGCAGCCAGTGCTGTAAAATTAAGAGAAGAGCGAAATTAACTCTGCTCTTCTCTCCTGAATTTCCCAATGCTCAATGTCTATTTTTGCTTTTGGTTACATACAATCAGAATCCAATACAATTGTGAATGGTCCATCATTAATCAGGCTTACTTTCATGTCCGCCCCAAAACTTCCTTTTTCAACAACTGGTACATTTTCTTTGCATTTGGAAATAATATATTCATAAAGTTCTTCCGCTAATGCAGGATCTCCAGATTCAATAAAGCTTGGACGATTTCCTCTTTTGCAATTTGCATATAGTGTAAACTGTGAAATCAATAAAAGCTCTCCATTCACATCAGCAAGTGAAAGATTTGTTTTTCCGTTTTCATCTTCAAAAATGCGAAGTCCGATCATTTTTTTAATCAGTTTGTCCGCAATTTCTTTTGTATCCTCCTGCCCGACTCCAATTAGGACCATAAATCCTTTTCCGATTTGTCCGATTATTTTATCATCTACTTTTACAGATGATTCTGTAACACGTTGTATCACAAATTTCATGTTCTTCCATCCTCCTAAATCTCATCTAAAACTATTCTACATGATTCTGATAGATTTGTGAAGTTGTTTATTTTCCTATTGTAAAAATAAGAAAAATATAATAGTATTAAGCAGGTAGAAACAGTAAAATAGAATGTAAGAAAGGATTTTATAGATGAAATTACAACAGTTATTGAGTTTTACGAGAAAAGCAGTGGATGAATACCAGATGATCCAGGAAGGAGATCATATTGCAGTTGGAATCTCTGGCGGAAAAGACAGCTTGACACTGCTCTATGCACTTCATGGATTAAAACGGTTCTATCCCAACAAATTTGAATTGAGTGCCATTACAGTTGATTTAGGATACGAAGAATTCGATTTAGATCCAGTACATGAATTATGTCAAGAACTCGGAGTGCCGTATAAGGTAGTGAAAACGGATATTGCTCACATTTTATTCGAAGAGAGAAAAGAAAGCAATCCTTGTTCTCTCTGTGCAAAGATGCGAAAAGGTGCATTGAATGATGCTGTAAAAGAAATGGGCTGCAATAAAGTTGCTTATGCGCATCACAAAGATGATATTATTGAAACAATGCTTCTCTCTCTGATTTTTGAAGGAAGATTTCATTCATTTTCGCCGAAAACATATTTGGATCGTATGGATTTGACAGTTATTCGTCCAATTATGTTTGTAGATGAAGCAGATGTTATTGGATTTAAGAATAAATACAATCTGCCGGTTGTAAAAAGTAAATGCCCAGTTGACGGCTACACCAAACGCCAGTATGCAAAAGAACTTGTTAGACAATTAAATACTGAGCACCCAGGGGCAAAAAACAGAATGTTCACTGCAATTTTGAACGGTGATATCGAAGGATGGCCAGAAAGAATCTTACATAAAAGATAATTTTACAAAACAGGGACATGAGAAAAATTCCCATGTCCCTACCGTTTATAATTTTGCATCTGTAATATTATTTCTAAGTGAAACATAATCTTTGATGGCTTTTGCAGTTCCTTCTACACCGAGCTTTCCGCTATTTAGACATAAATCATAACTCTTCGCTTCTGCCCATTCTTTATTCGTGTAATAATTGTAATAACTTGCTCTTTTTTTATCCGTTTTTAAGATCATATCTTTTGCTTTTGCATCAGTCAAGTTATAGAGTCTTGCAATTCTTCTGACACGAATGTCCAAATCAGCATAAATAAATACATTTACAACATTGTCATAGTTTTCCAGAGCATAGTCGGCACATCTTCCTACAAGAACACAAGGGCCTTCGTCAGCAATCTTCTTTATAGCATCAAATTGAGCTAAAAAGATCTTATGGTTAATCGGCATATCTGAATAACTTCCAGAAGAATATCCAAGAGAGTAAGTATCCATCACTAATGAATAGAGAAAACTATTCGTAGGTTTTTCATCATGTGTCTCAAATAATTCTTCACAGATACCGCTTTCTTTGGCTGCTCTCTTTAACATCTCTTTGTCATATAATTTGATTCCATAATCTTTAGCAATGACATTCCCGATCTCACGCCCAGCACTTCCAAATTGTCTTCCGATTGTAATAATTGTATTAAATTCACTCATATCTGTCACTCTCCTTTAAGTCTGAATACGAATTGTTTTAACATATAATTATTATACAACAATTTGTGAGAAAAGTATATATTTTTATATGAATTTTACAGTTTAAGACGTTTGTTTTAGTTTGTTTAGCAGAGAGATAAAATAATCCGGAAGTGGAGCATCCACCTCAATATACTCATGCGTACGTGGATGAACAATACCCAATGTTTTTGCATGTAATGTCTGTCCCTGTAATTTGAAAGGACATTTTGCCGGTCCATAGACAGCATCTCCTAACAGAGGATGGCGTATATGAGCCATATGTACTCGTATCTGGTGTGTTCTGCCTGTCTCCAATTGACATTTTATGTATGTATAATTTTTAAATCGTTCGATTACTTTATAATGAGTGACTGCATGCTTGCCGTTTTTATAGTTGACACTCATTTTTTTTCGCTCAATCGGATGTCTTCCAATTGGAGCGTCAATTGTCCCTTCATCTTCTTTTATAACCCCATGTACGATTGCGTGATATATTCGTTGTATGGAGTGTTCCTTTAGCTGTTCTGCTAAATCCTGGTGGACAAAATCATTTTTACAGACAAGCAGTGATCCGGTTGTATCCATATCTATTCGATGTACAATTCCAGGTCGCATTATTCCATTGATTCCAGATAATTGATCTTTGCAGTGATACATCAGGGCATTTACAAGAGTGCCAGAATAATGTCCTGCCGATGGATGTACCACCATTCCTTTTGGTTTGTTAACAATCAAAATATCTTCATCCTCATATAAAATATCAATTGAGATATTCTCTGGCACAATATCTGGCTCTTGAAGCTCTGGTTTATCCAGAGCCAATGTATCAAGTGCGTTAAGTTTGTAGTTTGCCTTGACTATTTTCCCGTTTGCAGTCACATGTCCATCTTTAATTAATTTTTGAATATAAGAACGAGAAAGATCTGAAAATTGTTCTGAAAGAAATTTATCTACTCGGTTTCCAGAAAATTCTTTTTCTACAGTAACGGTCTGTATCATAATCAACTCTCCTGTTCCTTGTTCTTTTTACACGAGAATAGCTTAAACAGCATTTCAAGATCATCTTCTTTGTAATAGAATAAAATTAATACGATAAGAAGTCCAGCTGACAATGTTACATAAATATCTGCCACATTGAAAATTGGGAAATCGATCAATTCGAAATAAAAGAAATCAATTACATAATTCAAACGTATCCGATCTATCATATTTCCAATTGCCCCGGATGCAATCAGAAGCAGACAGATCCGCAATGGAATAAAATGTCTCTCGTGCGGCATTTTTAAATAGAAAAAAAGTGCTACAATCAGAATTATAATACCGATAATAACAAAGAAAATTTTTTGGTTTTGGAGTATCCCAAAAGCCGCTCCACGATTTTCCAGATAGTGAAGCTGGAAAACATTTTCTATGATATCAATTGGAGCTTGATTTTTCAAATTTTTCACTGCAAGTAGTTTTGTGTATTGATCTAAAAAAATTGCAAAAATCATACTTAAAGTAGCTAATAAATAGCTGAGGTAATGATTTGTTTTCTTTTTCATAAGATTCTCCCTTCCTGTTTCATTATATGTATAGATGTATCGTCACTAAATAACGTCCCTTTTTTGTCTGAGAAAGCATTTCTTTATATTGAAAACGTCCAAGTCCTCGAACAGAAATAATATCGTCTTCTTTAATTTGGTATCCATTGGATGTAATTAATTTTCCATTTACAAATACTTTTCCATTTTCAATGTATGGTACCAGTTTTGTTCTGGAAGAAGAAAATGCAAGAGCTAAAAGACTGTCTAACCGCAAAGACGACACGGTGCCTTTTTTTTCTTCTATTTGAGGAATATAAGAAATTTTCCGACTCTGCCATAACAGAAGTATGACGTATTCTTTTTAATTCATCTTGGATGAACTGTTCCAGAGACTGATGAACAAACAGAATTGCAGAATCTTCCTGTACAAGGATATCACCGATTTTGCTACGTTCAATACCAAGATTTAAAACAACGCCTAAATAGTCTCTGTGAGAAAGTGCCTCAGAAAATTTTTTCTGCAACGGTCTGATTTTCAAAACAGAAATTGGATAAAAATACTCATAACAAAGAGCATCAGGTAGAAATGCAACCATCTGACGCTCTGAGAAATCATAACCGCCAAAAACTTTGTATGTTGTATATAATTCTGTCTTTGGCATTGTATGAAGAATATTTAATTCATTCAAATTTAAAAAATCAGAATATGTAACAATTCCGCGTTGATAGGATAGCCTTGAAAGCTCAATCAATCTCTTTTGTAACATAAGTTCTTCTTTTTGCATAATACTTGTCCTAATATCTTGTCTTAATAGATGGAACATCAAAAGATGTATTCAATAGATCCTGTAAATCACCGGAGATATCTACGTTAGCCGGTGTAATCAGAAAAATATAATTTGAAATCTTTTGCAGATTTCCATCAATAGCAAATGTCGCACCGGAAGTGAAATCTATCAAGCGCTGTGCTACTTCTAAATCTAATCCTTCCAAATTCAAGATAACAGTGCGTCCACTAAGCAGAGTCTCTGTAACTTCTCTGGAATCGTCAACATTTGTCGGCTTAATCACACAGACTTCCATTCCGGTTGTCTTTCTTGCAGGCTGACGCATAGGTGTTACTTTGCTGCTTGCTGGTTTTGCATGCTGGCTATGCTTCTCTTCTGGAACATTGTATTGTTCTTCATTTTCTTCCATCTGCTTTTCTTTCTTGAAAAAATTTCTTTTTGGCTTCTCTTCTATATCATCGTATTCTTCATCATCAAAGAACTCTTCATCGTAATCCTCGTCCTCATCACTCAACTTCAAAATATCTAAGAATTTGTCTAGTACGCCCATAATTATTTTAATCTCCTATCTTACTTCTATACTGTGGTATAATTTCGTTCACCAAAAATCCCGGTTCCCACACGAACCATAGTTGCACCCTCTTCAATAGCAACTTCATAATCATTGGTCATTCCCATCGAAAGAATACTCACATTAACATTATCAATGTTTTTGGCGTTGATGTCAACAGATAATTTGCGTAAACGTCTAAAAATAGGTCTGTTTTCTTCTGGATTTTTCACATATGGGGCAATTGTCATAAGACCTTTGATTTGAATATTTGGAAATAATGCAATTTTCTCAATCAAAGGAAGTACTTCCTCTACTTTTACTCCAAATTTACTCTCTTCTTCCGCCACATTTACTTCGATTAAAATGTTGGAAACCACGTCTTTTTTAGCTGCTTCCTGATTGATTGTCTCTGCCAATCGCAGAGAATCCACAGAATGAATCAATTCTGTTTTATCGACGATATATTTTACTTTGTTTCTTTGCAAATGACCAATCATATGCCATTTGATGTCTGATGGAAGCTGCTCATATTTTTCAGTCAGCTCCTGTACTTTATTTTCACCAAAACATCGTATTCCTTCGTTATAAATTTCTTGCAGCATAGAAATTGGTTTTGTCTTGCTCACGGCAATCAAAGTGACTTCACTTCGTTCTCTTTTTGCTCGTTTACAAGCATCTGCAATTTTTTCTTCTACTTGTTGTAAATTCTCTGATAACATGATTAAAAACTCCTTTTAAAAAACAATATCATTTTCTTTGATTCCGGTACTGTCTAATGCAATCCGATCATAATTGGAAAGCCCATAGCTGTTTCCCTCTTCGACAATGTAATATTCTTCACTTTCACTTAAGATATTAATCTGCTTAAACATTGCATATCCTTTGTTGATATTATAAACGCCTTTTAATGATTTTTTCTCTTTTAGCTGATAAGTTTCTGTAGATTCCGGTTTAATGATCACATCATTTTCTTGAAATACATTCGGATCTAAATATACCGTTTCGTTTTCTTCATAATAAATATTAACCGGTAAAAATTCGGTAATACTTTCCCCATTTTTATCTGTAGTCTGCCGGAGTACCCCCTGCTCAGAGCTATTGCCGCCCTGTGTAATATAAGATTTAGGAACTACGTAAAAATCTTTTTTTGTCTCAGCAGATTTTGGAATCTTAAGCCCGGATTGGTCTTCCAAAATCAATTCAATATCCAAATAACGTTCGTTTGCATATCGGATCATGGAGTTGTCAAATCCGAGATAAGCCAAAATATGTCCGTCAAGCTCTTTAATTTCTAAATTTCCCCATAATGTCTGATTATCTTTTGAAAAACGGACTTTTACCGATTTTTTTTCTTTTAGTACATCATAGGTTTCTTTTGAAATCTCTGTTACTAATGTCCATGATTCATCCGTAACCAGCTTATAAACAGGATCGCCGGCATTCACTTTCGTATTGTTGGCAAATTCTGTTTTCTGGTAATTACTCTTATCAAGAGATTCCAAAGTTACCGTGTCTTTTGTCAACCCTTCCATCCCATCTACAGAATATACTACAATCCCATCCTCGGCAGTTGAATACAGATTCATGTCTGAAAGAGTTCCATTGCTCAAAGCGCTGTTCAGTTGATCCATCTTACTTTGACTGGAAATACTCTGCAGAGAACTTTCCATTTCATTCTTAAATAAATACATGTCTGAAAAAGAAGCATCTTTAAAGCTTTCACTAAATGTCTGTATTTTTAAAGACAAGGCATTTTTTTGTTCTTCACTTAATGTGACATTATCCTCAGAAGATCCATTGGAAAATGTTAGTTTTTCGTTGGACAGTGTATAAATATTAGTTCCTGCACGTACTTTACTATTATCCGTCGTATAATAATTGATATATCCGCTATTATCAGCATAGGTTACGTTTTCCGTACGAATAGCGATTCCAGTGTATGCATTATCCTTTAGAATTGAACCTTCCCGCACCTCATAGGGAGTAATGCGAGGGGCTGTCAGGTACAGAATAATAGTCACGATCAGATACAAAAAAATGATTCCAAAAATAATCAATCCGATATTTATATATTTCTTTTTTCGATAAGTTCTGATATTTGATGTATATGATGACAAAACCAATCCTCCTAAGATAATTTTTTCATTGCACTACCATTAAGGTAACAGAAGCATTTTCCTTGATAAGACTCCTGCTCGTTCATTTTAGCAATCACTTCATCCTGCAGTTTCCACCAGCTGATATTCCAATTAGAAAAAAGAGAGTCTTTTTCCGGAACCCGACTGAATAAGCGTTCTACAACAATTTCCGGTGATAAATGTTCTAAAAAAGCAATCAGTCTTTGGATATACTCTTCTTTGCTGCATATTTTGATTGTACCACTTTCATACTCATAGGACAACTTTGTATTTTTTGCAATATATAAAGAATGAATTTTTACAATATCTATTTTTAAAGCAGATAATATTTTTGCACTTTCAATTGCATCCCGCATCGAATCTCCCGGAAGATTCAAAATAATATGTGTACAGATTTGAAAGGCATATGACTGTATCATAAGCACTGCATCAATATATTCGGCTAATCCATGACCGCGGTTAATAGTATCTAATGTATGGTAATTAACTGTCTGCAAACCTAGTTCAATGCTGATAGCAACTTGATATTTTTCACTTATAGATTTTAAGACATCTAAATATTCTTTTTGAATGCAGTCAGGTCGTGTGGAGATTGAAATTTCCACAATATCCGGACAGGATGCAGCCTCGCAAATATATGCCTGAAAGACATCCAATTTCATAAATGTATTTGTATAATTTTGAAAGTATGCAATATATTTTTTTGCCTTATATTTTTTTTCAATAAGTATTTTGGTACGTTCAAGCTGTTCTGTCACAGAAACATGAGAAGCTAGTGCTTCAAATCCAGTTCCTACTTCAGAACAAAAGCTGCACCCGTTGCCGTCTAAACGGTTAGGACAGGTGATTGGAAGATTGATAGGCAATTTATAAACTTTTTCGCCATAGTTTTCTTTTAAGTAATCTGAATATTTATAATATAATCTTTGTTCTTTCATCTCTAAATAGTTCCTTTCCGTCTGTATATTTTTTTATCAAAAGTGAATACTACTGTATAGATGATAAATAAGGAGGAAATATACATGAAATGGTTTGATAACACAAGTCTGACACTTGTCATTATCGGTGCAGTCAACTGGCTTCTAATCGGTATTTTTCGATTTGATTTAGTTACATTTCTTTTTGGAAATTTAAGCTGGATTTCAAGAATCATCTATACTGTCATTGGTCTGTGTGGTCTGTATCTAATCAGTCTTTATGGCAGAATTGGCAATATGGGAGATTCTTAACTATATAAATAGGGCTCTCATTGTGAGAGCCCTGGTATGGTAGATAGTAATGAATCCATTGTAGTATAAAGCGCATTTTTCGATTCGGCTCCCATGACAACAGAAATATACGGACGCGACTGACTATCCTGTTCATATAAAACAAGACATGCTCCGGCTTCATCTGTAGTTCCGGTTTTCCCACCGACCACTGTCACATTCTCCGGTGCCGTTCGGGTTCCGTTCACAAATAAATTGGATTGTCTCCAAGTCACGCTTCTTACAGAACCGTCTGGTTCCTTGATGTCGGTAGTGTAACTTGGCGAAGATATAATATCAACGAATTTCTCATTCTGAATTCCCTGATTAAAAATTAAATACAAATCATATGCAGTTGTATAATGATCTTTATCATGATAGCCATGCGGATTCACAAAATGTGAATTTGTAGCCCCTAATGCATGTGCTTCCTGATTCATCAACTGTACAAACGCATCGACGCTGCCAGAAATATGTTCCGCAATTGCAACAGCACTGTCATTCCCAGACGGAAGCATTAGTCCATACAATAAATCTTCTAACGTAAGCTGTTCGCCCTCTCGAAGACCTGCTACAGAAGAATCAGATGGTACAGATACTGCATTTTTACTTACCGTAACCTCATCTGAAAGTGTGCCGTATTTCAATGCTAAATACAAAGTAAGAATCTTCGTTGTACTTGCCGGAAACAAACGGTCGTGCATATGTTCCGACAAAAATACTTTCTTCTGATCTACACCGAATAATGCAGCGGCATGCAAAGAAGAAGCTGCTTCGAAGTCATTCAGCGAAACATTTTCATTGGAAACACATAATTGATTCGCAAACAATTCCCCTTCATACAAATATCGATCATAGTTTGTAGTTTCATATTCTGTTACAATTTTTTCTTTTTTTGAAATACACCCAGCTGACAATATCGCAATGATAAGAATGATGGACAGCAGGCGTCTTTTTTTATCTATACATCTCACGCCAGTCCAAATCTCCTCTGTCAAGTGCAAGTACAATCAATTCAGCTGTTGCCAAATTAGTCGCCATAGGAATATTGTGCATATCACACAAACGCACTACATCATTTACATTCGGTTCATGCGGTTTTGGCGCCAATGGATCTCTCAAGAAAATCAGCGCATCAATATCATTCTGTCCTACCTGACTTCCAAGTTGCTGCATTCCACCTAAAGGTCCTGCTAAATACTTGTGAATAGACAGGTTCGTCACCTCTTCAATCAATCGTCCTGTTGTGCCTGTTGCAAATAAATTGTGTTTACTTAGAATTCCTCTGTATGCGATACAAAAATTCTGCATTAAAGTTTTTTTAGAATCATGTGCAATTAATCCTATATTCATATTTCCCACTCCTTACTGGTATTTTTTCGGTTGTAATCCTACATTTAAAACAAATCCAATTCCCATATAAAAACATACAATAGATGTCAAACCTGCACTGACAAACGGAAGCGAGAGTCCGGTATTGGGCAATACTCCTGTAGCCACACCGATATTGATAAAACTTTGAATCGCTATCAGTGCGGCAACTCCCCCGCAAATAATCCGCCCCGCAAGGTTCTGGGCTCGGAGCCCTATTAAAATGCATTGTATTACAATTAATAATAACAAAATTATGACGATACAACAACCCACAAATCCTAATTCTTCACCAATAATTGCAAAAATAAAGTCTGTATCAGCCTCCAAAAGGAAATTTCCGTTCTTTACAGAGGTTGTCGTATTGTTATTTAGTCCCTTTCCTTTCAACTGTCCGGAACCGATTGCCATAATAGAATTCTGTTGCTGATAAGCAGTATCATCCGCATATTTTTCCGGTTCCAGCCAGGCAAGAATACGTTTTTGCTGGTATTCTTTCAAAAATGGCTGGTTTGGCATGACAGCGATGCTGACAACAATGATTGCTGCCGGAATTGCAATTGCAAGTGCAGTGCCAATGAACTTGTAACTTAATCCACCGATGTACATCAAAATACAAAACAGCGCCGCAATACAAAGTGTATTTGAAAGGTTTGGCTGTTTATAAATTAAAAGCAGAGAAGGTGCAATCAGTAAAACAGACTTTACAATTGTAAGTGGTTCCTTCATACGCGCTTCATGATTCATCAAAAATTTTGCGAAAAACAAAATCATAAAAATTTTAGTAAAATCAGAAGGCTGCAATGTTGTAAAACCTAAATTGATCCACCTCTTTGCACCATTTAATTCCATTCCCAAAAAGTGTACATATAACAATAAAAGCAGATTAAAACCATAAATCAGCCAATATAGATTTAATAGCCATTCATAATCAATCATAGAGATTATCAGCATAACAATAATTCCCATTATGATACCAATAATCTGTTTCATCTGCGATGATGGCTCGGCACTTCCGACAGCTAAAACGCCAATTATGGAAAGTGCAAGCACCGACAACACTAATAAAAATTTAAAATCTTTTATATGATAGGGTTTCGATAGTTTCACGATTCTTCTCCTGTAAGTTTAATAAATATTGTTGAACGTGTAAATTGAACGTCAAACGTCTCCGGAGTTACTTCCATGTATTTTGAAATTGTCTTATACAATTCCAATTGTACTTTTTCTAATGCATCGGGTGTACAGTTTACGCGGTCTGAAACAAGTAATACTTTCAGCCTGTCTTTTGCAATTAAAACAGAAGGTTTTCTTTTGATTGTTTCAAATACGCCCATTTTTGCAGCACCTCCTAATGTTTCTGAAAAATACGAGTCAGTTTGGTAAAGAAACCGGTATTGGAATCTAAATTCAGGAACGGAACTTCTTCACCTAAAAGCCGCTTACAAATATTAAAATATGCTTTTCCGGCCATGGAGTCAAGTCCGATAACAGGCTCTCCTTGATTTGTTCCAATCACAATCTGTTCGTCATCCGGGATTGCGCCCAAAAGATTGACTGCTAAAATCTCAGTAACATCCTCTACTGACATCATATCTCCTCTTTTTACCATATCCATTCGGATACGATTGATGATCAGGTCAATTTTTTTTATCTGATTTTTTTCCAGCAATCCGATAATGCGGTCTGCATCACGGATTGCTGATACTTCCGGAGTTGTTACAATGACTGCGTGATCTGCTCCTGCAATTGCATTTTGAAATCCTTGTTCAATTCCGGCAGGACAATCCAAAAGTATGTAATCATATTCTTCTTTTAATTCTTCCGTCAGTTTTTTCATCTGCTGTGGAGAGATTGCAGACTTATCTTTTGTCTGCGCTGATGGCAGAAGATAGAGATTGTCATATCGCTTGTCCCTGATCAACGCCTGTTTCATACGGCAATTTCCCTCAATGACATCTACCAGATTATATACGATACGATTTTCAAGTCCCATGACAACATCTAAGTTTCGAAGTCCTAAATCCGTATCAATCACCACAACTTTTTTGTCTAATTTTGCAAGCCCTGCTCCTAGATTGGCAGTCGTTGTTGTCTTTCCAACACCGCCCTTCCCTGATGTAACTACAATAACTTCACCCATTTTAAATTCCTCCTACATGCTTTTTTATATCTGCGGGTCTGTTTGACATTTTTCTTTTGTGCTTTAAAAAGGGTTCTGAACGTATTTTCCGGTTAATCTCCTCGTATCTCTGAACCAAGTGAAGAAGCAGTTCCGGTTACAAGATCGGCATCATCTGCCAAATTAAAATATTTTCTAACCATATCTCTTCCGATCTCAGCAGGATAACCAGAATTATATCCATATGCAATACGTGCACTGACTGCAATCTGCGGTTCATCAGCTGGTGCGTATCCCACAAACAATACGTGGTCCGCATGCGCTTTGCTATGCTGTGCAGTACCGGTCTTTCCTGCCATTTGGATTCCGCCATCCCGCACGCTTTTAAAGCGGCTGTCGCGTTCTACCATCTGTTCCATACCTTCTTGAATCAAATCAAAGCTACTACTGCTAATTTCACTTTCCTCAATCTGTTTATATAATGTAGGCTCAAACTCTTTGACAAGATTACCGTCAACATCTTCAATTTTACTCAAAAGTGTAAGGTCATACACGGTACCTCGATTTGCAATAGCTGTCACATATTTTGCAAGCTGGCTTGTTGTAAAGAGGTTTGTACCCTGTCCGATTGCAGAACGGACAGCATCCTCATCACTGATACGAGGTTCAGATTCTGGAATTTCAAGACCGGAAGTCTCTCCAAGACCAAACATCTCCGCGTATTTTGCAAGTTTGTCAGTTCCGACATCCGAAGAGTAATTTCCTTCAGATGATAAACCAAGACGATATCCGACATCAAAGAAAAAGTTGTTACATGAATGTGCCAGCGCACCGGTTACGGTTAAGTTGCCGTGCCCTCCAGGATAAATCCAACATTTCGGACTAGGGGTAATATTTTTATATGGTCCATAACATCCAATCGTAGTACTTCCGGTAATAATACCTTCTGAAAGCCCCGCCGCTGAGGATACCATCTTATAGGTAGATCCAGGTGCGGTTGTCTCTTGAGTAGCTTTATTGTAAAACGGCTGTGAAAGATCTACATACAATTTATTGTAGTAGTCTGAATCCATTGTATTGGCAAGTCGATTGTTGTCATATCCCGGATAAGAGACAAGTGCAAGTGTTTTTCCTGTCGCAACTTCAGTCATAACAAATGATCCGGTGGACGGTTCAACACCTAACTGCCCTGGGGTAATTTCCAGACTTTCAATCTTGCTGCGAATGAAATCATACGCCGATATTGATCCTGATGCAAGTCTGTTATATTGATCCTGTTGTTCATCAAGCGGAAGTACATTTTGTTCATATAACAGCATACATACCTGACTTCCACGAAGCGTTCCATCTTTGATCATGTACTGGTAAATAAGTTTTTCAAAATTGCTGTCTGTTTTCAGATAGTCATTGATAAACGTCAATATTCCCTGGTACAGTTCTCCGGCATTTGAATATTTTTCGTCGGAAGATACGTAATCCTGAATGACAGAAGTATCAATCCAATTCTTTGAAATGGCATAATTCAAGTACTCTTTCAAACTGATTGATTCATCTGTTTTCCAAGCTTTATAGGTCTCATCGTTCGTATCAATTTTATCTTTCATAATAATTCCCGTCTTGGAAGTAAGTAGATCCGCCTCAATATAATTCATATATGCCTGCATCTCTTTCGACAGATCTTCATATGGTTCTGCTGATGAAGATTGCAGCTCTGCTATAATCTGATTAATGGCAGTATCCAGTCTTTGACTGTATGCCGCATAGACCTCCTGCTCAGTCGCCTGTGCCTCAGTCGTCGCAAAATGATCAATATCTAAAATCTCATTTGCAAAAAATGCATTATAAATGTCACCGACCGGAATAATAATATCGGAATTTCCCTCTGGATCTCTGGTATAATCAAGAGCCGTCGTCATTTTTTTCAAAATAATACCTGCAAGCTTTTCCTCTATTAAATTGTACGCCGTAATCTGCAGATTCTTATCGATAGAAAGATAAAGGTTATTTCCTGCCTTCGGCTCCTTATCTTTCTTGCTTTCAATAACTTTTCCCACACTGTCGACATATACCGTTTCTTTTCCTTTTTCACCTTGCAGATATTCATCCATTGTCTGCTCGATACCTGATTTTCCTACAATATCTGTCAGAGAATACGATTTCTGCTGTTCTTCGCTCAGCTCGTCGTACTCTTCCTGAGAGATCTTTCCGGTGTATCCAAGAATGGATGAAAAATATTTACTGTCCGGATATTCTCTCAGAGATTCCTCTCCGATACTGATTCCTTGAAGATCAGATAAATTTTCCATGATAACCGCCACTGTCTGGTCACTGACATCAGAAGCAATGGTTGTTGGAATATACTTCTGGAAGCTGTTCAAATGCATCCCATATCGGATTGTCACAAGCTGAAGGACACGGGATTTTCCATATTTTTCTTCGTATTTTTCCTGATCAATACCAAATCCCCAAGATTTTCCACGCTTATTCGCACAGAGAAAATCCATGACTTCCTGCGGCGTAGAATTTTTTTCATCTTCCGATAACTTATCAATTGTTGTATATCCATAAATATCGGCAAGAAAACGCAGTCTTCTGGTACCTTCCGAGTAAAGAAATTCATATTCATTATTAGAGTTTAGAATAATTCCAAAATCATTTACAATTGAATCTCCATTTTTTTCTACCATATCAATGACGCTATTGATTGTTTTATTAATAAGTTTATTTTTTTGCTTGGTATCTTCATAAGAACCATTATCTTCAATCTGTACGGAATAAGCGAGCTTGTTTGTAGCAAGCACCTCCCCGTTGCGGTCATATATAACTCCTCTAGTTCCTTGGATGGTTTTTGTCTTTTGAATCTTCAATTTGTAGTTGTTCAGGTAATCTTCTCCTTTTACAATCTGTAAATAGAATACACGCTGAATCAAAATTGCAGATAAAATACAAAAAACAACAATCAGAACAAATAATCTTGACTTTAATACTTCTAGAATAGAATCTTTTAGACGATTAAACAAATTTACTTGCACTCCTTTTTTCTTCTGCTTCTAATTTTTGGTTAATATGCAAAATAAGCTGGTATAAAATTAATGTTACTAAAATAGTATATATTAATTCCGGCATAATGATATGGTTCAAATAATATAGATAATTGAACCGACTTCGAATAATGAACATGAAAATACACACAATATGTCCATAAATAAAGTCACTTGCCGCAATCAAAATCAACGGAAGTTTAATATCCTCAGCGTAAAAAATCCGCTTGAAGAAACCATTTACATAACCAATCAGCATAAAAACTAAAGCGTAAAATCCAATCAGCTCACTAAAGAATATATCGACAAGCAGACCGGAAAGAAAGCCGACAAACATACCTTCCTTTTTACCGCGCATGAATCCAAATGCTGATGTGATTACAATCAAAAGATTCGGTGTGATGGATGCAAATGCAATTTTTTGAAAAACGGTACACTCTAATAAAAAGCATACAACGATAATTAAAACAGTGATGACTCTTCTTTTCAAAACAGTACTCCTTTCTACTATTCTTCTTTCTCCAGCATCTCCTCTTTTGTAGTTGTAATGACAAGCACTTCCTGTAAATGTTGAAAATCAACAGCAGGTGTAATATATCCTGATCTTGTAAGGTTGTTTGCATCCGTTGTGATTTCACTGACATACCCGATCAAAATTCCCTGCAGATATTTGCTGCTGATATGTGAAGTAACAACCTGTTCTCCTTCTTTTATTTCGGAACCATTATTTGCAAGCTGTTCAAAACGAATTTTCCCATCGTTCATCAGCGTCAGATCCCCTTTTACAATACATTTATCCGAAGTGGACAAAATCAGCGCGCTGACATTGCTAGAATCATCTATGATCGAGCGTACACGTGCCCAATTCGGTCCGACTTCTGTCACAATTCCCACAAGACCGGTTCCAGCCATGACATTCATATCCTTTTTGATACCATCTTTTTCTCCTTTATCAATGGTAAAAGAACTGAACCAGTTACCAGAATCATTCGCGGTGACATGTGCACCGACTTTTTTATAATCCGCATAACTTTGGTCAAGCGCATAAAGTTCCTGAAGGCGTTCTAATTCATAACGCTCTTGCTGCAGACGATTGTTCTCAATCGTTAATTCGTCCACAATTTTCTGCAGTTTCTCATTTTTGCTTTTTACTTCTTTTAATGTTTCAAAATTTTGAGTTAGATCGCTCATCCACAATCCAATATTATTGATTCCTTTCTGCATCGGAACAATCGTGTAATTTGCCACTGTCCGAAGCGGCCCATTCACTTTATCTGTCACAAGTGACAGTCCCATCAAAATGATACAGATTAATGAAAGAATCAATAACCAATATTTACTTGCTAATGTCGTTTGATTTTTTGTTTTCATATTATCCCATCCACCTATAATTTTCATCTAACATTGAAAATGTCAATTTTCTCAATTCTTTTGATTGAATGATCTGTTTGAGTCCTTCCACCACACAAACATCAGGATTCTTGACAGCTTGTGCTTTAATACCGGTTCTTCCTTCTATGTATTCGGCAAGTCCTTTCATATGAGCGAGCCCGCCTGTAACATAAATCCCGTTCATCTCAATTGATTTTCGGACTTCAGGCGGTGTTCGTTCCAATAGGAGGTCAATCTCTCGAATACAGGCAGCCAAAGGCTCTTTAACCGCCGCTCTTACAAGATTGACCGAAATCTCTTTCTGCTGTGGAACACCGGTAATCAAATCCCTGCCGGCAACCTCCATGGAAGTGTCCGTCTTTTCATCGAAGATATCAAAATGCTGCCGTAATTTTTCCGCAGTCAGTCGTCCAATCAAAAAATCTGTAGTATGACGTACAAGGCTGCTGATTGCATTGTCAAGCATAGCACCTCCGGTCTTTACTAATTTATTCAAGACCATACCGCCTGATGCGAGGACGGACAGCTCTGTTGTCTCACCACCGAAATTGGCAATAAATATTCCGGGAGAATTCTGAATATCCAGCCCAATCCCGATCGCATCTGCGACTGCCCGCTCTACAACATTGACTTCTTTTGCCTTTGCAGTAGAATGCACAACCAAATCAAAGAATGCCTTTTTTTCCACTTCCGTCACATCAGTCGGAACGGCTACTATATATTTTGAGCCACGTGCAAAATGGCGTTCCTTTTTCAGCAGATTGTTCAATAAGTACTGCATATCATAAAAGTGAGAAATCACACCTTCTTTCATCGGAAAGACGACTTCTATATTATCAGGCGCTTTTTCAAACATCTCATATGCCTCGTCACCCACAGAAAAAATCTCATCTTCATTTGCAATAGCAATTGTATTTTTTTCTCGCCATATGGCATTCTTTTTTTTATCATAAACTTTGATCTCATAAGTGCCAAGATCCAGTCCATATATATTTCCAAACATTGTATATCCTTTCGATTGTCACAAAAGCCTCTGTTCAGCAAAGCTGATATAACAATTATTGCCAATAATAATGTGATCTAACAATTCAATTCCAATCAGATTACCTGCATCTGTCACTCTTTTAGTCAGCAGTATATCATTTTTACTTGGTGTCGGATCACCGCTTGGGTGATTGTGCATCAGTATAATGGAAACTGCATTTTTCTCAAGAGCTTCTATAAATAATTCTCTTGGGGAGACTAAAGAAGCGTTAACTGTTCCTTTTGAAATATCGGTCTCACCAATGAGTTTTGATTTCGTATTCAGCATCAGAAGTTTCATGTGTTCCTGCTTCCGATGACGCAAATCTTCCATATAATAATCTGCGATTGTAGACGGAGACGTAAAAATCAGACTTTCTTTTGCACTGGCCTTCGAAAGACGCTTTGCCAATTCCGAGAGGCATAAAATCTGAGTTGCTTTTACTGTTCCGATTCCTTTGATTGCCTTCAGCTTTTCCATTGTAAGCTGGTGCACTGCCAAAATATTGTCCTCTTCCTGCTCCGATGTGCGTAAAATATTACGCGCCATCTCCAAAGAGTTTGTACCTCTTGTCCCAGTTCTCAAAAGAACTGCGAGCAGCTCTGCGTTTGACAAGTTCTCGACTCCATAGCGGAGACACTTTTCATACGGCCGCTCATCTTCCAACATTTCTTTGATTGTGCATGTTTGATTCATTCTCTTGTACAGACTCTTTGACACGATAGCATTGCTATAAGAAGCGATAAATAATTGCAGATATAACAAGTCCAATAATACTTGCGATTGTTATTTTGATATTTAATGCGAATGTAATAACCAATATACCGAGATTTAACACAATTGGATTATCAAATCCAAAAGACTGCCCATAGTTCAACCAGGCAAATCCAGGCATATCTGCTGTAAGCGTTCCTATAAACCCGCCAAGAACAATCCCTGCCAACATTAAGAGAAATAACGCCCAGGAATTCTTCCCTCCTGCCCTCTTCATTTGTACTCCACCTCGTTTCTTACTCCACAAACTTTACTTATTTTACCACAATTTAAAATTGGTGTACATAGTTAACACATTAAATTTTTCTGAATAAATTGTGACGAATCAGTCGAAAAATGTAAATTCCTTTGCGATCATTTCAGCCACTTTTATTCCATCCATCGCTGCCGAAGTGATTCCGCCTGCATATCCTGCACCTTCTCCACACGGGTAAATCCGCAGATTTTCAAGGTGAAGTTCCTGATTTCTAGGAATTCGAACAGGAGAAGATGTACGGCTCTCCACGCCAGATAACACCGTGTCATCTTTTGCAAAACCATGTATTTGTCTGTCGAACACTTTTATTCCTTCTTCAATAGAATCACCAATTTCTTTTGGAAAAATTGCACGAACATCCGCAAACGTGTACGCTCCCTTTATCTGAGGTTCAATTTTTCCGAAATGCTCTGTAACTTTATTCTCACAAAAATCTCCAAAGCACTGTACCGGAACAGCGCCTTTTCCCGCCTGATACGCCCGTTCTTCCAGCAATTGCTGAAATCTAACGCCAGCCAGCGGATGCTCCGAACCATAATCTTTAGGTGTTACCGTCACAATGATCGCACTATTTGCATTTTTCCCATCCCGCGCATGATAACTCATTCCATTTACGGCGAGCCGACCTTCCTCAGAAGAAGCATTGACGACATATCCTCCCGGACACATGCAGAACGAATAAACACCTCTTCCATTTTCCAAATTTGCTGCCACTTTATATGGAGCGGCAGGGAGATCGTAAGGTACATTTTCACCATACTGAGCACAATTTATCATTTCCTGGTCATGCTCCACTCTGACACCTACTGCAAATGATTTAGCCATCATCGGAATCTGTCTTTCATAGAGCATGGAAAAAGTGTCTCTGGCGCTGTGCCCGATTGCCAGTACAAGTATCTCTGCCGGGCAGCGGATACTTCCAGCATCAGTTGTCACCGTGATTGCCGTAAGCTTTCCGTCTTCCACATGAATATCCGTCATCTGACTGTGAAAGTGTACTTCACCGCCCCAATCTAAAATCCGCTGTCTCATATTTTTTACAACTGTAATCAAAAGATCGGTTCCAATATGTGGTTTATGACTGTACAGGATGTCCTTTGGCGCACCGTTTTCCACAAAGATTTCCAGCACTTTCCGGTTCCTTCCAACTGGATCTTTGACAAGTGTATTTAGTTTTCCATCTGAAAATGTTCCTGCACCGCCCTCTCCGAACTGTACGTTGGAGTTCGGATTCAGAACCTGTTCATTCCAAAATCGTTCCACATCTTTTTTTCGTTCCTCTACAGAAGCGCCACGTTCATATACAACCGGACGATATCCATGCTCGGCAAGCAAATATGCGCAAAATAATCCTGCCGGTCCGCTTCCGATGACCACCGGTCGGTGTTCCATCTTCTTGGTACCGGAATTTGGAAAGTCATAAGGTGTCTCGTGGATGAGTGTCACCTGATTTCCTTTTTGATGTCTCATAATCTTTTGTTCATTTGAAACCTCCACATCCACGGTGTAGACATACATAATATTTGGTTTCTTTCGGGCATCAATGGACTGTTTGCGAATTTTTAAAGATAGTACCTCTTTTTCAGAAATACGAAGTATTTTTGCTGCCTTTTGAACCAACTCCTCTTTGCCCTTATCTGGAGTCAGTTTTATCTGATTGATTCGAATCATCTTTCCATTCCTTTCGCCGCGTGTTTCCCGGCAAGAAAACCAGTTGCCCACGCCCATTGTAAATTATATCCTCCGCAGATTCCGTCAATATCCATCAGTTCTCCGGTGATATATAAGTCTTTCACAAGAACAGACTCCATCGTAGCCGGATTTATCATATCTGTGCGGATTCCACCGGCACAAACCTGTGCCTGTTCAAAAGGATTTGTCTCCTCGATCTCCACCTGAAAATGCTTACACAGAGAAAACAATTTTTCCCATTTATCAGATCGGATTTCGGAAGCTTTTATATGCAATGGGATATATGCCTGCTTTAAAAACAACTCGCTTAGCTTACGATTAAATATCCCTACAAAGAAATCCTCTGCCGTTCTATCAGCATGTTGTCGTTTTCGTTCTTCCATCAATATGCAAAACTCGTTGTCATCAGCCTCAGGAAAAAAATCAATCTCTGCTTCTACCAACTTCTTTTCTTTGAGCGCCTTTGCTGCAAATCTGCTGATCTGAAAAACAGGAATGCCGGAAATACCGTAATTTGTAAGCTGAAGCTCTCCTGTGTCAGCAGCCTGACAATCTCTGTCGACCAGCACGGATACCTTCGCATTTGTGCGAACGCCCGCCACCTGTTTAAAATAGCTGCCTTTCCCGCGAAGTTGTACAAGCGCAGGGACAACCGGAGAAATCGTATGACCAAATTGTTTTGCCAATGCATAACCGCTTCCGTCAGACCCCAATACTGCGGCTGCCTTACCACCTGTCGCCAAAATTACCGCATCCGCACAATATTTTTTGTTTCCCGCCACAACTGTAAATTGCTCTTTTTTTTGTGAAACGAAAGTTACATGCTCATTTAGAATAACATCGACTGAAAGTTTTTCCAATTCCATCACAAGGACATCCAACACTGCGGATGCCTGTTCTGAAACAGGGTAGATATACCCCTGTCTGCTTTTGGTGAGAACACCTAACGACTCAAAAAAGGAAACTGTCTCTTTATAGCCAAATTTCTTTAACACAGTATCGACAATCGAGAGATCTTCACCGCGGAAACATTCTGCTGCCATATACTCATTGGTCAGATTACATTTTCCGTTTCCGGTAGATAAGATTTTTTTTCCGAGTTTATTCTGATGTTCTATAATTGTCACCTTCGCGCCTTCTCTTGCGGCCGAAATTGCAGCGACCATTCCGGAAGCTCCTCCGCCTACGATGATTACATGTCTTTTTTTCATAACTGTACGATTCCTTTTCTCACTAAATGTTCCAAAGACATGAGAATCCCAAGTTTTGCGTGCGGCCAGGTAAGTCCTCCCTGAAAATAAACTGCATATGGAGGTTTGATCGGTCCGTCGGCACTTAGTTCAATAGATGAACCTTGTACAAATGCTCCGGCAGCCATGATCACATCACTGTCATATCCAGGCATTGCCCAAGGTTCCGGTGATACATAGCTGTCAACCGGTGCGGCAGCCTGAATTCCCTGACAGAATGCAATAACGCCTTCCGGTGTGCCAAGTTCCACTGCCTGTATAATGTCATGCCTGCTTTCTGTGCTGTTTGGAATTACAGAAAAGCCAAGTTTTTCATAGATGTTTGCCGCAAAAATGGCGCCTTTTAATGCGCTTCCGACAACCGTTGGCGCAAGGAAAAAGCCCTGATAAAAAGACTGCATCACCCCAAGTGAAGCCCCTACTTCTTTTCCAAGTCCCGGCGATGTCAAACGATAAGCACAGTTTTCAATGTATTCCTCTTTACCGGCTATGTAACCGCCAATCGGCGCCAGTCCGCCACCTGGATTTTTGATAAGTGATCCGACAATCAGATCTGCCCCCACATCACTTGGCTCGATTGTCTCCACAAACTCTCCATAACAGTTGTCGACCATACAGATTACATCTGGTTTAATCTTCTTCACAAATGAGATCAATTGTCCAATCTGTGCAACGGAAAAGCTTGGACGTGTCTGATATCCTTTCGATCTCTGAATTGTGATCAGTTTTGTCTTCTCATGAATTGCTTTTTTGATATTTTCATAGTCAAATGTGCCATCCTCTAACAGATCTACCTGTCGGTATGTGATTCCATATTCCGAAAGAGAACCCTTTGATTTGCGAATCCCAATTACTTCCTCCAGTGTGTCATACGGTTTTCCAACCGGAGAGAGCAATTCATCTCCCGGTCTTAGATTGGCGCTCAGTGCAAGTGCAAGTGCATGTGTCCCACAGGTAATCTGCGGACGTACCAAAGCAGATTCTGTGTGAAATGTTTTTGCATAAACTTCTTCCAGCGTGTCACGTCCCTGATCATTGTATCCGTATCCGCTTGCATAATTAAAGCAGGCTTCATTGACACGACTTTCCTGCATCGCGCGAATCACTTTCAATTGATTAAATTCTGTCACCTTGTCAATTTGATCAAAACGATCTTCCAGTGACTTTTCTATTTCTTTTCCAAACTGATATACTTTTTCTGAGATTCCAAGCTCTCTATACATCTCTGTCATTTCAAACATATATAAGGTATCCTTTCTTGTATTTTCGTAATTATCACATCTACGACTTTGGCCTCATTATGATCATATTGACTTTTATCAATCCAGATCACATCACGTTCTCTTCGAAACCAAGTGAGCTGCCTCTTTGCAAAATGCCGTGTGTCTCGTTTTAAAATATAGATCGCTTCCTCAAGCGTGCAATCGCCGTCAAGATAGTCCAAAATCTCTTTATAACCAAGTCCTTGCATGGAGACCATATCTTTTGTATATCCCTGTTCTTTTAACGACTGAACTTCCTGCAATAATCCATCCTGCACCATCTGATCCACACGCAGATTGATGCGGTCATACAAAAGTTTTCGATCATCTGTCAAAACGAAGTAGCAGAAATCATAAGGCGACTCCTTTGTACGTTCTGTCTCATTATGCTCGGAGATTTTCTGTCCGGTCTGCTTGAAAAACTCCAATGCCCGAATAACACGTTTTACATTGTTTGCATGAATCGTTTCAGCAGATTTTTCATCCACCTTTCGAAGTTCTTCATGGAGATATTGGGCACCTTTTTCTTTTGCAAGCCGTTCTAATTCTTCTCGGTAAGAAGAATCTTCATTGCTTTCTGTAAAATCAATGTCATAGAGTAATGCCTGAATGTAAAATCCGGTTCCACCTACCACAATTGGAATATGTCCATTTGCGTAAATCTTTTCCATTGCCTGTTTTGCCATCTCCTGAAAACGCACTACATGAAATTCTTCATCCGGTTCTAGCTCATCAATCAAATAATGAGGTACTCCCTGCATCTCTTCTGAACGGATCTTGGCGGAACCGATGTCCATATATTTGTAAACTTGCATGGAATCGGCTGAAATGATCTCCCCACCGATTTTCTTTGCAAGCTCGATAGACGCTTTTGTTTTGCCGACTGCCGTCGGTCCTGTTAAAATAATAATTGGTTTCTTCATAGTTATACCTACACAATTCTTTTGAATTTCTTTTCCAGTTCTCGTTTTGTCATGGCAATAATCGTCGGTCTTCCATGCGGACAGTGATATGGATTTTCAAGCTCTAAAAGTTCGCCAATCAAAGTTTCTACCTCAGCGGCAGATAGACGGGAATTTCCTTTCACTGCTGCCTTACAGGACATCGATGCGACTTTTTCTGCCACAATATCCGGTGCAAGCGACGAATGAATTCCGTCGACAAGCTGGTCCAGCATCTCTGTAAACAATTCTCTTTTTGCAATGCTGAACAGATTGTCAGGAACCGCTCGAATTGCGTATGAATCTCCACCAAACGGCTCAATCTCAAATCCAATATTTGTAAAAATATCCATATGTGTATTCAGCGCTTCTCCCTCCTGCATGGAAAGATTCAGGATGATAGGCGGGCTTAAATATTGAGAAGTAAACTCCCTGTCTTTCATGCCGCGAAGCGTCTTTTCATACAACACGCGTTCATGGGCTGCATGTTGGTCAATGATATAAAGCTGTTCATGAAACTCCACAAGCCAGTAAGTCTCAAATAGCTGTCCGATAATCTTGTATTCCTGTGCTGCTTTTTTTGTAAGCAGCTTCTCCTCGAAGAAATCCAACTGCTTTTCTGTTACAACCGACTTCTCCTCTCTTGGCGCAACCGCCTGTTCAGGCATTGGTTCTTTTGCAACTGTCCGCTGTTCAGGCACCGGTTGTTTTACAGCTGCCACTTGGCTTGCAGGCAAAGCTTCATAGTTCACGTTTTCTTGAATGACTGATGGCGCAGGAGTTGGTTTTACTTCCACCGCTTGCTGGTGGTATGCAGTCACCCTCTCCCGCATTTTTTTCATAAAATAATCCAGATTTTTTTCTTCCTCTATAACCGGTGTTTTTCTTTCTTCTCTGACTGGCGTCATTGGTTGTTCTTGTTTTCGCTCGACAATTTTTTCTGCTTTCACAGGAACTTCTTTTGCCTCAGGAAGCTCCACTCTTGGAATCAGTTCCGGTTCACTTAATGTCTGCTTCAGAGCATTGTAGATAAAATTGTACACGCCCTGCTGATTGCTGAAACGAAGTTCCATCTTCGTCGGATGCACATTGACATCCAAGTCGGTTCCGTCCATTGTAAAGTGCAACGCCGTAAACGGATACTTGTGCTGCATCGTAAAATCTTTATAAGCATCTTCGATTGCCTTTGCAATGATGTTGCTTTTGACATAACGTCCGTTGATAAAATAGTTCTCGTAATTTCGATTCCCGCGGGAGATGATCGGTTTTCCGATGAATCCCTGTACCTGTATTCCGTCAATCCTTTCGTTGGTTTCCAATAGATTATTGGCAATATCCCGCCCAAATACATGATAAATAATATCTTTTAATTTCCCGTTTCCGGAAGTGTGCAGTTTTTCCTGACCATTGTTGATGAATTGTATAGATACCTCCGGATGAGACAATGCAAGTCTTGTCATCAGTTCACTGACATGACTTGCCTCCGTCATCGGCGTTTTTAAAAATTTTCTTCTTGCAGGTGTATTATAAAAAATCTGATGTACAAGAAAAGTCGTTCCATCCGGTGCACCCGTGTCTTCTATAGATTTTTCTGCGCCGCCCTCAATCCGATAACGGGTACCGGTAACTTCATCTTTTGTCTTTGTAATCAGTTCTACCTGTGCGATCGCAGCAATACTTGACAGCGCCTCTCCTCGGAATCCAAGTGAAGCCACCGTGCTCAGATCGTCTACAGAGCGGATTTTGCTGGTAGAATGACGCAAAAACGCAAGCGGAACTTCTCCTTTTGGAATACCGCATCCATTGTCTGTAATGCGTATAAAAGAAATGCCACCCTCTTTAATCTCCACAGTGACCGCACTTGCCCCTGCATCAATAGCGTTTTCTACCAACTCTTTTATAATAGAAGCAGGACGCTCAATTACCTCTCCCGCTGCAATTTTATCGATTGTAATTTGATCTAAAACTTGAATATTTGCCATAAATGCTTCCTCTTTTCACAATTACCATCTGTTCTTCAGCTTGTTCTGCAGACGATGAATCGTATTCAGTGCATCCATCGGAGTCAGATGTGCAACATCAAGCTCTTCCAGTTCTTTTAAGACATCATCATCCTTTACCGTGTCAAACAGCGACATCTGTGCCAGATCCACCTCATCGTATTTTTTCATCTTCTTTTTCGTATCCGCAGACTGCACGGAAATGTCACGTACTCTTGTTGTGATATCAGCCTCACTTAGTTCACTTACAATTTCTTTTGCCCGTGCAATAACAGATTCCGGCACGCCGGCAAGCTTTGCAACTTGAATTCCATAGCTTTTGTCTGCTCCGCCTTTCACAATTTTTCGCAGGAAAACAATATCGTCTCCTTTTTCTTTGACGGCGATACAATAGTTATTCACACTGTCAATCTTTCCTTCCAGTTCTGTCAGTTCGTGATAATGTGTTGCGAAAAGTGTCTTTGCCCCCAACAGTTTACCGTTACTGATATGTTCCACAACTGCCCAGGCAATACTAAGACCGTCAAAAGTACTTGTCCCACGTCCGATTTCATCTAAGATTAAGAGACTTTTGCTTGTGGCATTTCGCAAAATATTTGCAACCTCTGTCATCTCCACCATAAATGTACTCTGTCCGGATGCAAGATCATCAGATGCTCCCACACGGGTAAAAATACGATCTACAATTCCGATATTCGCTGTCTCCGCAGGCACGAAAGAACCGATCTGTGCCATGAGAACAATCAGCGCTGTCTGACGCATATAAGTGGACTTTCCTGCCATATTCGGTCCTGTAATAATGGACACACGATTCTTTTTATCATCCAGATAGGTGTCGTTTGCAATAAACATATCATTTGGAATCATCTTCTCCACAACCGGATGACGTCCGTTTTTTATGTCGATGACGCCCTTTTCGTTAATCTTCGGACGCACATAGTTGTTGCGTTCTGCGACGAGTGCCAATGATGCAAACACATCGATCTGCGCGATTGCCTTCGCTGTCTTTTGAATTCGAACGACCTCATCTGCAATCGTGTCTCGAACATTGCAATACAGTTCATATTCCAACGCATACAGCTTATCTTCTGCGCCTAAAATAGTATCTTCCAATTCTTTCAATCTCGGAATGATATAACGCTCTGCATTGGCGAGTGTCTGTTTTCTTGTATAGTAATCCGGGACAAGTTCCTTGTAGGAATTCGTCACCTCTAAATAATAGCCAAATACTTTATTGTACTTGATTTTTAAATTTTTGATGCCTGTCTTTTCCCGCTCTTCTGCTTCCAGCTCAGCAAGCCAGGTCTTTCCTTCCGTCTTTGCATTGCGAAGCTTATCTACATCCGGGTGATAGCCTTCTTTGATAATACCGCCCTCTTTCATTGCAAGCGGCGGTTCCTCGCAGATTGCATGCTGAATTAACTGGCACAACTCTTCAAGTGTATCTAACTCTTCATATAATTCTTGCAAAAGTGGAGTCTTCATATCTCCCAAAATATATTTGATATGCGGAAGCATCTCCAAAGAACTTTTAAATGCAATCAAATCTCTCGGATTTGCTGACTGGTAACTGATCTTACTGATCAGACGTTCCAGGTCATATACCGGTGTTAAATATTCCCGGATCTCTTCTCTGGAAATCGCATCATCTTTTAGCTCACCTACTGCATCTAGTCGCTTTATGACCTCTTCTCTATGAATAAGTGGTTGCTCCACAAAACTTCTAAGTGTTCTGGCTCCCATTGCAGTCTTCGTCTTATCAAGCACCCATAGCAAAGAACCTCTTTTTTGCTTTTCGCGCAAAGTCTCACACAGCTCCAGATTTCGTCTGGAGGAGCTGTCAAGGAGCATGTATTTTCCGGTTGTGTAGCTGATGATGCCTGTCAGATGTGCAAGTGAAGTCTTCTGCGTCTCATACAGATATTGAAGCAGTGCACCGGCAGCGATCAAACCACAGTTATAATCTGTCAGTCCAAGTCCTTCCAACGAAGATACTTTAAAGTGGTCTTTTAATACTTTTGTACACATCCCATCATCAAAATACCATGCATCTAATGAATAAATCGTGATTCCAAGCCGATTTTTCAGATCCTCAAGATCTAGTCCGCTCATATAAAGTGATTCATTACAGATGATCTCAGATGGAGAAAACTTTGCAATCTCATCTAAAAGCTTTCTCCCGCTGTCGAGTTCTGTCACAAAATAATCTCCGGTGGAGACATCTGCTACCGAAAGTCCATAGCGGTCGGCAATGTAAACAATACACATAATATAATTATTTTTTGTCTCATCCAACGCCTGTGTGTTAATATTCGTCCCAGGAGTCACAATACGAACCACTTCACGCTTTACGATACCTTTTGCAAGCTTTGGATCTTCCACCTGCTCACAGATTGCAACTTTATATCCCTTTTGTACTAATTTTGTCAGATATCCCTCTACAGCATGATAAGGAACGCCGCACATCGGTGCCCGTTCCTCAAGTCCACAGTTTTTTCCGGTTAATGTAATGTCCAGTTCTTTGGTGACGGTAAGCGCATCATCAAAGAACATTTCATAAAAATCACCTAATCTATAAAATAAGATGCAGTCTTTGTACTGTTCTTTTGTCTCCATATATTGCTGCATCATTGGAGTTAATGTACTACTACTCATATTTTCCCCTTAACATTGTTTTTCTATTAGTAAATCTTCCTATTTAAATTACATCAACAATGATAACAAACTTTAGGAATCTTTTCAATGAAAAATCTTTAATATGACTGGGGTGTAGCTTGAACAGCCATGATTCTATTTGCCTCTATATTACTATTGTACCAAAAACCTTATCTCAATTCCAAAACAATCCATTTCTAATTCAGCGGCAATCGTTCCCTGCATTCTTTCAATCAGCTCTTTTGCAATTGACAGTCCCAATCCGGTAGAAATATTACTCCGCGCAGAATCCGCCTTATAAAATCTTGAAAAAACTTCGTGTATATCCACTTCGGATGGGTTTTCCACGTCGTTTGAACAACGGAATACTATCTCGTTCTTGTCTTTATATAAGTTTAACGTAATTTCTTTTTTCCCATGCTCCAAAGCATTTTTAATAATGTTCTGCAGTGCTCTGCGAACTGCCTCAGCATTTCCGAGTATAGAAAAATGTCCTTCGCAAAAATCAATCTCAGGTTTAATCCCTTTCTTCTGAAATTCGTCATAAAAGGAAAACACGGTATCAAACACACATTTTCCAAAATCTACAGGTTCTAAAGCAATCTCGTAACTTTCATTTTGAAGCTTTGTGTATGTAAAAAGTTCTTCCAGCATATCTTTGAGACTAATAATCCGGCTTTGAATCACTGCAATATAATGCTGTTGTTCCTCTTCCGACTCGCTCTGCGAAAGCAATTGAAAATATCCATCCAGCGAAGTGAGAGGCGTTCGGATATCATGAGAGAGGTTTGTAATGGTTTCCTTCAAATTATTTTCGCTTTGCTGTGATGTGTTTTTTATTTCACGAGACAAATCCAGTATATCATTGATACTGTCTGCCAGTTCTTCCAGGTCTTTAAATGGAAAATCTAATGTAATGCGCAGATTCGTTTGATTTGCTTTTAAGAATGCAAGCTGGCGGCAGGTATTTTTTACCTGTCGCCTATAAAGTATCAATATTCCAGTTAAGATAATCGCCACAACAGTGGTCCCAACAGCCCATATTATCATAACAAACTCCTATCGAACATCTCGTTTTTTTATCATAATCATCGATAAAATGACAGAAACAATAGCAAATGCCGCGCCAACAACTGCTCCTCTTACCAACACATCAGACGCACTGCCAAGTGTCATCATTGTAATATTTCCATCCAATACATAATGATTGATATCAAATTTCAGCCCCGGTTTCATATCACTCACGATTTTATTGACAACAGCATAAACAGGTACCGCGAGCCCGGAGCATAAAAGAATTCCGGATGTCATGCTGAAAGCCGAGCTGCGAGTCAGCATACAAAGCAGCATGGTCAATGCAGCGAATCCTAGATGCAGCAGATATTGGCTTCCTAAGTACCGCAAAATCGGTGCACTCGAACCCAGATAAAATCGATTTCCCCATAAGACAAATCCACTCACAATAATTCCAATGATAAATACAAGCATCATCAAAAAAATCTGAAATGCAATTGCAATGAATTTTGAGGCTACCAGTTTTTCTCTTCTTGGAAATTGTCCTGCAATATTTTTAATATACCCGTTTTTCTGCTCTGCGTTGATAAACAAAGCTGTAAAAATCACACAGAGAATTGCAAGCAGCGCACTTCGCATCTCCACGCTTATAATACTTCCAATTTCAATGTCCCCATCTACCCATTCTGAATCCGCTTCAACGCTAATACCAATCTGCCGCTCATCCATTGTTTCTTCTGTGGCAGAGGGTTCTTCCTTCATCATATGAATATCTGTATTGGTCATCGTGACACTAAACACTGAAAGCACTGCCACAAAGAAAAAAATCACCCAGGTAGATTTTGAATAAAAAAGACGATGTATATCCATTTTGATCAGATTAAACATTTGCAGCACCTCCTGTCAAATTTAGATAATAATCCTCAAGTGCTTCATCTTTCACGGAAATGCCCATTGTTTTTACACCGTTTTCGGCTAAAGCCATTGTGATATCGCCGCTGTCATTCAATCGCTCAAAAATCTGAATAGTATTGACATCAACAACCTTATATTTCGTAATTCCCATTTCATCCAAAACAGTACATGCTTTACGAGTATCGTTCGTTTTCAGTTCTATGCGTTCACTGCATTTTGCAAGCAAATCTTCACCCGGAAGTCCCGGAAGCATCAGATCCATCACTGCAAGATTATAGTTTTCCATCTCCAGATAAAGAAGTGCCTCTGTACCGGAAAAGGCCTGCCTACAGAGATATCCCGCTTTTGTAAGCGTCTCTGCGATAACATTATTAATATCCGTATCGTCTTCTATAATCAATATTTTATTTTTCATTTTATAAATCACCTTCTCAAATTTCATTCTCAATGATAACAAATTTCGAGAATCGTTTCAATGCTTTTCTAGAGCACATGATATTTCGGTTTCTCCTCTCCATAAATCCAATACAGCAGATAACCGCTCAAAAAAATCCCAAGTGCGCACAGCCCGGAGAAAATAATTGTAAACGGAAGACAGATTTGACCGAACAGCTGAAATGGCTGATCACTGTAATCCCAGACAGCCCAGCCCAACCATTTATTGACGATTATTCCTGTGATAAACTCTCCAGCAGTCACGAATATCGTGCACCGAAGTACCTGCATCCAAAGTGGATCACTCCATTTTACTGCCATCCCCTGTACTCCAAAAAACGACAGACAAAATCCTCCAAGCAAAAACATAGACCAATGCGAAAAACCGCGAAAAATCATCTCAAACGTGTAGTAAAGGGTCCCTCCAAGCGTCCATAAAAATAAATATTCACTGAGTTTTTTCATTAAAAAACGTCCTTCCCATGTAATTTCCATATTACATAGTTTGGACGCTTTTTCAAAAATTATAGTTGGAAGTTATTTCATTTCTCCAAGATAATAAAATCCTTTACATTCCTTCAGGTTCACATCAACAATTTTCCCGATAAGACTTTCATCTCCCTTAAAATGAACCAAGATGTTATTGCTCAGACGACCTGTCACAAGTGAGTCGTCATGATCGTTCATGGATTCTACCAAAACAGGCTGTGTAGTTCCTGCGTGTACACTGCACACCTCTGCGGAAATCTCCTGAACTTCTTTTAACAGACGGTCAAAACGATTTTTCACAACATCGTCAGGTATCTGATTCTCCATAATAGCAGCAGGTGTTCCGGTCCGTTTAGAGTAGATGAATGTAAATGCACTGTCATAGCGAACCTTTTTCACGACATCCATTGTCTCCAGAAAATCTTCCTCTGTCTCGCCTGGGAATCCGACAATGATATCAGTTGTCAGCGAAATATCCGGCACTGCTTCTTTAATTTTGCGTACCAACTCCAAATACTGCTCTTTTGTATAATGCCGATTCATCTTTTTCAGAATCTCAGTACTTCCTGACTGAACCGGAAGGTGCAGATGTTTACAGATCTTCTTAGAGTGACGCATCACCTCAATCAATTCATCGGATAAATCTTTTGGATGGGAGGTCATGAAACGAATTCGTTCCAACCCTTCAATTTTTTCAATTTCCTGTAAAAGCTCTGCAAAAGTCATCGGCTCATCCAAATTTTTCCCATAAGAATTGACATTCTGTCCAAGCAGCATCACTTCCACAACACCGTCGGCAACAAGTGTTTCAATCTCCCGGATAATATCTTTTGGATTTCGGCTCCGCTCACGTCCGCGGACATATGGAACGATACAATAACTGCAGAAATTATTACATCCAAACATGATATTGACTCCGGATTTGAACGAAAACTTGCGCTCACTTGGAAGATCTTCTACGATCTTATCTGTGTCTTTCCAGATATCAATGACCATTCTCTCTGACTCGAAACGAGTGGCAATAAGTTCTGCAAATTTATAAATATTATGTGTTCCGAAAATCAAATCTACAAAGCGATAACTTTTCTTTAATTTTTCTACAACTTCCGGTTCTTGCATCATGCATCCGCAAAGTCCGATCATCATGTGTGGATTGGATTTTTTGACATGTTTCAGCTGACCAAGACGTCCGTAAACACGCATATTTGCATTTTCACGTACTGTACATGTATTGTAAATGACAAAATCCGCTTTGTCTTCATCAGGCTCCTCCACATATCCAATCTGTTCGAGCACACCGACAAGTTTTTCTGAATCCCTTGCATTCATCTGACACCCGAAAGTTTGAGTAAAAAAGGTCATGGGACGTCCCAGTTCTTCGGATTTTTTCTTCACCCAGGAACGGGCCTTCGCCATAAAATAGAACTGTCTGTTCGGCTCAAATTCCGGCGCTGGCTTGCTTATGTCTACCATGTCAAGATCTAAGTCTTTCAGATCGTCTATATATCGTAAATCTATTAAATTCATGTTATTTCCCTTTCGATATTTGATTTTAGAATTCTTCGCCGGATTCCTTATCCACGAAAATAATCTTCAATTCGCAATTAAGGAATTCCGCAATCTGTGACAATTCCGATTCCTTGAAATCGTCACGTTTTAATTTGTTCGAAAAGTTCTGGCGCGTCTGCCCCGTCCCTTCTGCGACTTCTCCCATTGTTACGCCGCGGCGTCCAACAATCAGGCGGATCTTTTCGGCTGTTGTCATTACTCCCACGAAAACACCTTCTTTCTTAAATTGATATATGTATTTTACATTTTACACTTTATAATGTCAAGTTGAAATAAATATTTTATTTTTTAATTGTTTTCTTTACATTTTATATTGACATATTACACTATAAAGTGTATAATGTAATCAAAGTTAAGGAAAGCGAGGAATTAAAAATGTTAGATAAGAACGGAAAAGAAATGGTAACTGGTTGTGTGGTGGAAATCAAAAACGCATACTTCAAAACAGATAACGGACTTTACTTCGTTGAAAAGTCGCCGGAAGAACTCGGCTGGCTCGGAAGTGATTATTGTCTTCTTAAATTAAAAAGAAACGGTCAGTTAAGCACCGCAAAGAAGCGAAGCTTTTTCTGGCCGATTATGTCATTCGTGAGTGATCGAATGAAATCCATTGAAGCCAACGCCTGGAATAAAGAACATGCGACAATCGAAGTTAGAACAGACATTGATCGTCAGTATATCAAGGAATACTTCAAAGAAGAAGCCAAACGTCTGGATCCGATGATCGAACACATGAAATATAATTTCGGCGAAGATCACCCGGAAACAATTAAACAGATAAAGCTTCGCGATCATCGAATGGAAGTCAGCGATTCAATCCAGTAAACGAAAGGCGGCCGGTGTGCCGCCTTTTATACACTTTATAATGTAATATAGAAATAATAATTTTACATTTTTA
>OCAV01000451.1_pt1 | contig 35712 bp, 33 predicted proteins | sample 1538331 | NCBI WGS metagenome assembly OCAV01 (sample SAMEA2580297, study PRJEB22360) | human gut metagenome | biome: human gut; feature: human-associated habitat; material: faeces | place: Denmark | collected 2008/2010
AGCAAGTAATGTCAATTATGGATTTTATATAAATTAAGATTATAAATAAATATAGATTTACTCTGTCTAAAAACTACCCTGCAGCCCACTGTTTTCAAGGCTTTTCCTGTTTTAAACATGAAGTAAAATTGTAAATATTTCCCCTTTTCCTCTTTGTATCTTGAAAAAACTTCTCAACGGATTCCTGAAATTTGAAATCTCTCTGAAAATCTACCGTGATATTTGAAAAATTTTCCTACAATGACTCAAAAAAACAGCCTCCTTCTCGATGCTGCATTGTTTTCCAAAAGTTTTCTCTTTATTTTCTCTTTTATTTTCATTTCTGTATCATTTCTTTTACGCAAACTAAACCTAAACTTCACTGTTTTTGTTTCCAGTAAGTATAGGCTCTTTTATTCTATGCAATTCCAAGATCTTCTCTTAATAGCTTGTGGAATAAAGATGCTTTCAGTCTCCGCATCCATTTCCTTGGATTCATTACCCTATCATTAATGATTCGGAGCATTTTAGGGAAAATATCCAATGGGTTTATAAAGCTCTCCCACAGACGTTTTCGATAATTCAAAAGCAACTGCAAGATATCTTTATACTCTTTTTGATCCGGTTGTTTGATTTTATTTCTTCTGCAAGCAACCTGTAGCAAATATTCATATGTTTGCTTATGTTCCGATTGTACTACCTTCTCTGAAAATTGTTTTCTCAGCGTAATCAGATACATTCCATCCTTAATCCCAACATAAAAATACAGCTTCAGCATTTTTAAATAACTTTGAAGTGTTCTTGCATTGATATCAAGAAGTCCTTTCTTTACACTTCCATCTTCTGCTACTGTATTTGCATATTTTTTGATAAAATTTTCACGCTTAATTCTGTGCGTACGAAATTTACCTGCTTCATTGATATTAAGCAGATCCATGATTAATAATTTTTGAGCTGGTTTTAATTTTTTCCAATTTACATCATAAAAAAGTTTTTGGTTTGTCCGGATATACGGCACATTTCCAGCCTTATAGTCTCGGTCTGTATAAGAAGTAAAATCATTTCCGCACAAAACAATATCATAATCCTTCTGTCCTTTTGTCACTTGGATGACACCCTTTTGGGCAAGGCTTTTTTTGCAGTCATAGAACGCCTGCACAGAAATATCCATTTTCTCACACATTTCTTTGTAATGTACACCAAAAGCTTCCCCACGTCCGTTCTGCAAGTGAGTCAGTGCTATGATAAAATCAATTTCATTTCCGGTAAGTTCTTTCTCAAATAGACTGTGAAAAACATCTAATTTTATCCTTTGCATGATTTTTCTTCTCCTTTCTCTCCATAGTTATTGACAACATCAACTTTTTATAGTATATATATATTAAATGTTTGGCATCAGTTTTTTTCAGTTATATTTTTCTGATGTGCTTATGTTTCTAAAAACGGAGTAGGCTTGCTGGCTTGGGCTCCGTTTTTTGTTTTCTACAATTCCATTCCCATCATGGGAGTTGGCGCTGCTACTTGCTGGTTTTTACTCATTTCCTGTTGTTGCAACTGATTGAGGTAATTGTCTGTCCGGGTTGCTTTTTGTTCCTGACTTTCTTCACTCCGTTTCAATTGTAATATGGGAAGTGTTTCATCCAATTCATAATGATTTTCTTGCAGAAATGCTTTTAACTGTTCTACCTGATCATCTAGGAGCAAATGCTCTTCTAAGGTATTGTCAAGTCTCATTCCAGTGCAAATGTAAAACTTATCTTCTTTTTTCCATACTGCTTCTTCCAGCTCTTTTTCTTTGTACTTAATGTTTGCCATCAATGTATTTTGATCTTCCCTAAATCCTTCTACTAGCAGTTGTTCTGTTGCTTCTTCAGGCTGTTTCACCGGCGCATTCTCCGCCTGTTCCTGCTTTGCTTTATCTACTTCCTGCTTTATTTCTTCTGATACCTGTTTTTTCTTTTCTGCAGGTTCTTCCAAACGTAACTCCCCTGATTTCACAAGTTTTTGACGCTCCAGCAATTCCCCATACGAAAGTTTCTTGTACATATTGGGAATCCGTTTTTCTACGTCCTGTGCAGCAAAAAACATTGTATTTTGCTTTGTAAGTGCAACTGGTATTAAGTTTCCCTCTGCATCCAATTCTACAAGACGATATTGATGTTTTCCATTCCGCACTCGGAATCCCTGTTCTTCTATTTGTTTTGTACTTTGAATTGCACAATAATGGATTTCCGGAAGTCCTTCTTTTTCTAAAAAAGAAAGTTCTGCCACTGGCTTAAATTTCTTGGCATAATTCGTTAATGCTTCATTCCAATCCTTTGCGTTTTCCGGTACATGACAATGAATCTGTTCTGCAGACATCCCTTCCCTTTTTAGGAGTTCTTGTATATGCTGCATGCTTTCTACTCCACTCAAATCATGGTCTTCCGCCAAATGAACTTCTTGTTTTGGATATTCTTTTAGAAGATTTAATATTGGTTCGTATTTTCCTGTTCCTCCTAATGGCAGATAGTCATATGCTTTCCAGTCTTTTCCCTGCGCTTGTAAAATAGTCATTACGCTCATCGCATCGATGACACTTTCTGTTACGATCAATTTTTCAGACTGATTGTTAATGCAAAAACCTTTTTTATAGTCACATCCCTCCAGATCTCCGAGAAAACGTACATCCGAAAGAGTGCCTCGAAGAGAAGCAAAATTGGGTTTGCCTCCTGAATCATAGGCAACAAATACACAATTCCCATTCACATCCTGATACAGCATTTTCCGGTCTACAAAATCCTGTACAATCTCCGGTGCAATATACCGGCTTTTTGTCAGATAAGCGTACACCCTTCTCATGTTTTTTCCTCTCTCCGGTAAGATTAACTCTTGTTTTACCAATTGTTTTTCTTTGAGCTGTCCTTTCGGCTGCGGTGTGTAGTGTTCGGGAATATAAATCCGTTCTTTCAATTCTTTTAATGCTTCGTGCAGATCTCCATTATGTACAAATTCTGCCGCAAATCCTATAATAGAATCCCCTTTTCCGACCCCCGATTTTCCCGGTATGGAATTTCTCCAGTAATAGTTTTTTGTTGTATCAATACGTACACTGTCATGTTGTGCAAGGGTATAATACCTTCCTTTCCGAATCAAGGTAAATCCATGCTCTCTTGCATACTCTGTGATTTGTACCTGATTCTTAATTTCGCTTATCAACTCTTCATTGCTAATCCTTGGTTTTCTCTCCTTCTGTTCTGCAGGTCTATTGCCAGCAACAGACGCCTCTTTTTGCGGACTTTCCAAATATACTTCCAGTGTCTCTTGCACTTCCGGTATTTTTTTTCGACACAGTTTATAAGTCTGATTTAAAACGGCAAACAAAGACTGTTCTGGATTCATCTCCTTAATCTCTTTCCAAGAAGATGCAAGAAAATCTTTTCTCGTTTGTGTACTTACAATTCCGAAATGATTTTCCAACATCATTCCAAAGGCAACTTCCTGAAATTTTGTTTCCGGATTTTCTTGTAAATATTCCAGTTCGGAAATTCCGTGGCTGATTTGATAAATCAATTCTGAAACTGCCTTTTCGCCTGTTTCCTGTAATGGTGCCGGCTCTTCTTTCTGCATCGCAGAAAGCTGTTCTGCATAGGAAAGCAATCCCTTTACCATTCCTGGATACATCTGTTCTGAATATCCTATTTGATAAAAATTCTTTCGAGCAAGCACTGGGCAGGTTGTCTGAACAATATCAAATACCGCTTTCACTCCGTCATGCTTTTGCTGAGTGACACTTTCTATCTCTCCTGCCTGATATCTAATTTTTTCTTCCTGAGATGCCTGTTCAAGCGGTACGAGATTCCCATCTATTTTGAGCAGTGTTGCTTGATATGGTACGTACACCTTAATCCCTTTTGCTCCCCTTTTTACTTGATACCCTGCATCATTCCAAGCAGAAAAACTTTGACAGTAAACTGCTTGCGGATTTTCTCGATAGATAAGTAAATTGTTCTTCAGGCTGTATCGATAGAACCGACTCCCAAATTCCAAAAAATCAGCGATTCGTTCCGGTTCTTTTTCCAATGCATCCAGCATCTCTACAATGTTTCGATCCATTTGTTTTTGCTGCATCTTCTCATCCCCTGTCTGTTCTAATTTGCATATATTTTTAAAATCTCTTTCTGCTCTGTTTCTTCTAATTGATTCAATGGTTTTAATAAATCACTTTCTGCAAGTGTTCCAATCGGAAGCTCATTTTCTTCGCAATTCACAAAATAAAAACTTCCATTTTCATCTTTTACAATGGCTTTTCCCTGATAATATCCGATAGAAAGATATAACTTATGAAGTACCTCAAAATTTTTCGGTTCTTTTTTATATTCCATTTTCATCTCTCCTTTTCTTATGCTGCATCTGGTCCATCTTGGCCGGATGCAGTTCTTACCCTCTAATTAACTTTTGTCCCTCTGTTAAAACACCACCAAGAACTTGAATCAGCTCTTGTCGAATCTCCGGATAAATCAAAGCAATCAATCCAATTGCTGCAAGAACAAATAACATGATCAATGCTGTAATTCTGATACATCTTCCCATTGTTCTTACAAGGAACTTTCCCATATTATTTCGTTCTACAATTCGGACATTTTCGTTTTGTATTCCATATTTTTCCTGTAATTTTTTCTGCTTCTGATTTTCTTCTTGTTCTATCCGGATTTTTTTTACTAATGATTCCTTATACTTTGCCATCTTTTTCCCCCACCTAGACTTTTTTCCAGCGAGAAAATAAACTTCTTTTTTCTTTCTGCGGCTTTTCTTTTTCTTTCACCGGAAACAATTTTTCAAAAGCCGGGTTATGAACATATTCAAATTGATCCGGGGAATACACTGTAAAAAATGTCCGTTCTGCTTTATTTTCCATAAACTCCAGTACGTCCTTTTTCTCACGTTCGGAAACAAAATTAAAAACGTACATTATGTCTGAATAATATTCATTTCTTAATATCGTTTCTGTTTCATCCATCTCTGATGCTGTCGTTCCACTCACAAAAATCCGGACATCTTTTTCTAAAAATGAGGTTTTATTAAAATCTGCGTTCATGTACGTACCGAAATCATAAATGTAATAGTCATATTCCTGTTTTAACACTTCCGGAAGATTTTCCGGCTTATAAAACATGTCCACATTTTCAAATCTAACCTTTCCAATATTTGCATCATGTTCTTCCGCATAGAAGCGTGCTTCATGTTTCTGTACAAATCCAGTATCATTTACTTCCAGATAGCAAGCCCGGTATCCTTTGAGCTGCAAATATTTTACAAGCTGGATTGCAAACGTAGTTGTTCCTATTCGTCTGCATACCCCGGCAATCCCAATTTTAATTCCCGGTTTCAATTCCTCTTGTGCTTCTGCTTCTTCCTGATACGGATTTGTTTCCGGCTCTTTATAATACCCATACAGACACCGTTCTAATTCCTCTCTCGCCTCCGTTTGACTTACAGCGAATATATAATATAAAATCCCTTGATTTTGAAGCTCCTGGATAATTTTACTTTGTCTGTCATATCCTGGAGCATAAATGATTACTTGACAATTTTTTGCCCCCTCTATCCGTTTGATTTCTGCCGCTACTTCTTCTGCAGAATCAACATACTGCTCAATATCAAAAATCAGATACTCGCATTGTCGACTTAAAATATCATTTAGATGATTCTTGATCGTAAGGCTTCCTTGCAAATATTCCAGTTCCATCTCTTTGATTGCTGCTGTTTCCTGTGCAAAAAATCCTCGCTCCTGCGAACCTGCAAAAAGTATCATTTTTTATCGCACCTCTCTTTCCACAAAAAAGAAAATTAATTATTTTAACTCAGTAATTTGTTGCTGAATATTTTTTGTCCTCTGCACAATGGTTTCTATTTCTTTTTCTATTTCTGCAACCTGATTTTGATTGACTGCGATCTGATTTTGCGCTTTCAAAATCGTATCTTCCGCCTTTTGCGTTTCTTCCTCTGATGGATAGGTTGCTTCCTTTAAAGATGTAATCCGCTTTTCCAGTTTCTCATTTTCTACCTCATAGGCTTTTATTTTCTTCTCTTTTTCCGCTATTTGCGCATCATCATATGTAATCTGTGCCTGAAGGCGTTCTTTTTTACAGTCATTTTCAGTAACCTTAACCGGAACTTTTCCGCGCTCTATCTCATTTACATTTGTATAAAATCTTGTAGCTTTATTTTCTTTTCCAACTCGAAAAGAAATCTCTTTCCAAGCCTTTGGTACCTCTTCGATGTGCAAAAGTACAAATTCTGAATCTTGATACATCACTTTCATTTTTAATGTTCCACCGTTTCGTTCAACCGCCTCAAAATCTAGTTTTTGATCTAATACTTCCTTATTTTCCAACTCGATAATGACCTGCATTCGGTTTGCCTTTTCATCATATCTCCACTGCGTCAAATAAATATCGTATGTTTCATATACCAGTTTCTGATAATACGGCGTTGCGCTTTTAAGCGTTGCGATATCCGGAAGCCATAATTTTGAAGTAAAGAAAACAAAGTATCCCACAACAATCACTGCAAGAAATCCTACTAATGGAGCACTTTTCTTTCCGATCCGTTCTTCCCTTACTTCTCTTACCTTTCTTGTTTTCAAGTTATCCCTCCTTCAGCACACGCTCCATGGCGCCGACCGGAATAAAATTTTCAAACACAACGATTGCTTTGATCTGCATTTGATTTGCATATTCTAAACATCGTGTTATAAATTCATCCTCAGATTTTTCTGTCGGCTGAATGATTACGATCATGTCTGTATCTTTTCCAATTTCATCCTGTATACAAATATATTCTTTATAGATATCCTTCGCCTTTTCTTGAAAGAACTCTTCTCTTCCTTCTTCACAGCATATGTAAAGATTTTTAATTTCCGCCATTGTCATTCCCTCCCTGTTCCGTATTGTATTTCAAATCCAAACCGCATCTGATCACTTTCCTGGTATGTATCACAGACTGCTTTTATCGTAAGTGTGTCAGATGTATCTGTTCGATAATCAATATCAAAATATAAGTTTCTTTCATATTCATTTATAATCTGTATCGTGTCCGGATGCAGATTCACTGTTGTAACTGTTTCAAACCCTTTTACATAGAGATACTGTTTTACTTCTTCTTGGAAACGCTTCCAGTCTTCTTCTCGTAACCATGCGAATTTTCCCGGATACTCTTCATATCCTTTAAATTGCACTTCCACTTTTCTTTCTTTCTTTTCTTCTGAAGGAAGATTGTCTTCTGGTTTATCCTGCATATTGGAAATCCGGTTTTCGTTCCATTCATGGATTTCTGCTTCAGGAATAGGTTCTTCTGAAACATGAAACTCACCTTTTTGTGATTTGTTTGAAGAGTTTGAAGAATTTCGGTTTCCGCAAAAGTTTAGTAAAATCGCAACTCCTACAAGTAATAAAAGCAAACTGATTTTTGTTCTATTCTCTTTCATTTCCCTCTCCTTTTAAATATTTGTCCGGATTTACCGGAACTCCATTTTCTTCTACCTGAAAATGCAGATGATTTCCCGTAGACTGTCCAGTAGATCCGACCTCGCCGATCTGTTGTCCTTTTTTTACCGTATCCCCTGTTTTCACAAGCAACCGGGAGTGATGCATGTATTTTGTTGTCAAGCCGTTTCCATGATCGATCACTACCCAGTTCCCAGCACTGTCTGACCATCCTGCAACGGTAACTGTTCCATCTGCGGCAGCAAAGGTAGGGGTTCCTGCAGGAGCCGCATAGTCATTTCCTTTATGTCCTCCAGTTTCAAATTCCCGGATTTCCCCAAAATAGCTGGATTGATAAGTCATTCCCGGACAAGGATGGGTAAACATACCATTTCCAATTTCCCCTAAACCATTTTCTAAGTCTGCCGAAGTCATATAATTAAACCGATAAAGATTTCTGCTCTTCATTACTGCGATTACTTTGCTCACATATGCCGGGTCGGTTGCATACCCCGATTTCCACAGTGCTGTGATAAAACTATCCGCATCATAATGTCCGGTCACAGGGTCTCTTTTACAGGCAGTCACATTATCTACATAAGGCTGCCTTGTAAATTTATTTCCCCAAGCAAGCATACAGTCTACGTAGTCTGCGAAAGTAGAAAATTCCGCTGTGACTGTGCCCCATGCCTCTTCTGTCCGCATCACGACTGTTCCGTTTTCTTTATAGCAATGCGCCTTCTGTCCAAGGCAATTGTAATAAGGCGGATTAGCAAGTTCCGAGCCATCTGCCCCAGCCTCTAATATCATCTGTCCTAGCACTACAGATGCCGGATATCCGGTCTCATTCATCATGTCGATAGCAGCTTGTACCATTTCTACTGTAATCCATGCTGGAAGTCCTTCTAAATCTAATTGCGTAATCTGTTGATTGGCTTCTTCGCCGGCAATCGCTCTTACAACTTCTTCAATCAAAACAGAAATGAATATGATACCTAACGTTCCAATTGCAAAAGATATAGCTGAGATCAACAAGTATTTTTTTACTTTTTTCCTAAGCATTATTTTTATACACCGCCCTTGAAGAGACGTTTGTCTGCTTCTGATAAATACACCTTAAATTCAATGTTCTGATCCCCGGAGATGCAGAGAATAACTTCTCCACGCTGTAGTCTTGGAATCCTTTCTTTTTGTGAGTAGGTAAGTACATTGTTAAATACCCGGTCAATGATCGGAAGTACATTGCTGTCCTGATGAAAGATGAATTTATACTGTGCCAGTTCAAAAATGGTTTTTAATTGTCTCTCTCCTTCTTTGGTACTTCCCTCCGGAACATAATCCCGGATAGATTGTGTAGCAAGCCATAATCCGGTAAAATATTTCGGACCTTCTCTTAAGTAAATTCCCAAGAGTTCCAGGGCAAATAGTTTTTGAGCATTTACCCAACGATGACTCTCATCAACAAGTAACAACGTGTGTGTGACATCTTCCAACGAAATTTTCCCGCTCTCCCATAATGTTTTCATAATGCTTCCATTTGTGATTGATTCATCCCATGAAATACAAAGGATATTGAAGAGCTGCAGATCAAATATTGCAGAATCCATATCTTTTAATGCTGTCATGTTATAAGACACAACCTTGACATCCATCAAATTATTAATAGAGGTATAACCATCAAATAGATATCCATAGGTATCTACTAAAATACGAAGCTGATCCCTTACTCTATCCAAATTGATCAATTTCCGGTCAATCAAAACTTTTTCTTGTTCTGTATATGTTTTTGACAATATCTCAGAAATCATCTCATTTACTAACTCTAGCAATTCTCGATATCTTGGATAACTTTTTGCCGGAAGCCCTGTAATCTGTTTCTGTTGTTTCACATCTCTTGCATAAGGAATCAGGTCATATCTACCATACAGTGCTTCCACAGCTTCAATATATACATTAACTTCATCCGATTCTGCCTCCGGCTTTAAAAAGCGATAAGACTTTCTCAATTTTGATAAGTGTCTCGTATAACTGATATTTTCGTTGTCTCCTGCCTTAAAAATCTCAAGCAGATTAATAATCCCATCACTTCCATCCATGTTTAAAACTCTTCCGCCAAGTTCCGTTGCCAATGTAGAATATTCTCCGGTCACATCGATCACCCGGACAAAATCCTCTCTCAATGCTCTATCCTTCATTTGGAGTTTTAGAAGTGATGATTTTCCGAAGCGCATATTTCCCATTAGCACTGCAGATGCATTTACACGGATTGCATTTGTTGTAAATGCATCAAATGTTACATTTCCACCGCAAGCAGTTTCTCCTAAGAATGATCCCAATGGGTCTTCCAAGCTGCTAAAATGAAACGGATTTCCCGCCGCAATGAGCTGTGACTTCATCGGAAATCCTGAAAGTGTATGCGGTTCTTTCATCTGCTCCTCTGCACTTTGATAAACACTTTTCCATTCTTTTCTTGTTTCATTTAAAAACACTGCGGAGCGATAAGTGTCCCCTTCTAATGACTTGATTACTTTTGCCACAGAATTTTCTAGACTTTGCTTTGTCGATTCTGCCGCAAAAATACGTATGGCAACAGATTTAATCACTTCTCCCATCGCATTGATTTCATCATAAAGTGCTTTCATTTCACTTTCTCTAGCGGCTGCGTCGTAAAAATCTTTATATTCTTTTGCAAACTTTTTTCTTGAGCCCTGCTCTTCAATCGAGCGATTCAAATTCTTTTTTACTTCATTTTGATCCTCATTATGGATACTGATTGTTACAATCGTATTTTCTTGATTGCACGGCTTCGTCAGCCAATAATCATCCAGTACTTCCGGGTAGTCCCAAATATGTACACAAGCTTCATATCCTGTCCCTGTTCTTGAATACGATTCATAATGTAACAAGTCGCCTGCCGGAGATATTTCTTGTAACAATTGTTCATCTTCAACGATCTCTATTTTCTCTTTTTCTTTTTTTCTCCATCTCTTCCACATGATTTTCTCTCCTACTAGGGGACAATTTTGTCCCCCTCCTAAAATATCCGTGAATTTTTATTCCCTAATTTTCTATAAATCTGTCTTTTTTTCTTTTCCGGGATTTCTTCCAGCATTTCCATTCCGGTTCTTCTTTCCTCTTCCGGAATAATTCCCAAAGTACTGTCAATCAACCTTATAGATTCTTTCCTCTCATTATCATCTGCAAAGAAAACCTGAAGAAAAAATTGTTTTGTTACTGCGTGTTTTTCCCGGTATTCTAATTCCGCAAGTTTTCGCTTTAACATTTCATGGTACAGCGGATTTTTATTACTTCGTATGCGTTTTTCCCAATACTCTTGCTGTGTATGTGTGTTGCAGGGAAACATCATTGATATGATCTCTATGTCTAATCCATAAGTTTTTAAAAATTTTGCCCATCGGAAACAATCCATTTCAATTTCATCCACATCTGAATTTACCAAATCTCTTGGAATGATCTGATACAGATTGACATAACTTCCATCCTCCTTTTGGAAACACTTCTTCTGCTTATCATATCTTCGTATTGGAATATCTTCCCTGATATCTGTAATCTCTTGTTCCTGTTTCTTCTTCATGTTTTTTCTCCTTCTTCCGAAAACCAATTACTTTTTTAGGTTTTAATAGGTATAATGCAAGCGCCTGATATGTCCGGCGTTTCGGATTTCCAAGTGCTGGAATCATCAAACAGATTCCGACAATTCCGGAAAAAATCAAATATGGAATCTCTAAATACTTGTGTACATTTTCTTGCAAGTTTAAGCAAAGAAAGATCCAAACTGATAAAAATACAAAATCCTGAAGATATAATTTCCAAATCACTTGTGTTTCCGATTTAATCTCTTTTGTAACCAAATACCTCATTTATCGTTTCTTTCTCCTTTCTGTTTCCGGAAAATCAGACTTTCCTCTTTCTTTTCTTTTTGGGGAGTTTTCTGCATATTTCCTCTGTTCCTGCATTGGTGTTCTCTCTCTCATTGCAGACGTACTTGCTCTATTTACATCTGCATGATTTGAAACCTTCCTACTGTCCGTTTTATTTTCCCATTTCTCAAACATATTTTTCGGCTCTTCATAAGTGAATGGCTGCTTCCTGTTCGTCTGTTGTGATTCAAATCCATTTGTCTGCTTCTGATCCGCCGCATGCATATCATTCACATTATTCTTCTCCGGCTTTTCTTCCTGATCAGAAAAAGGTTCTTTCGATGTCACTTCTCCTGCAGATGTTAAATTCTCTGTTGTCCCTTTCTCTTCCATTCCGGAAACATGATCTGTCCCATGTTCTTCTTGCTCCATATTCTGATGTGACATTTCATCACTACTATCATCCTGCATCCGGAACTCTTCATTCATATTGTTCATTTGTTCTGATTGCATCTCATTTTCAATGCTTTGTGACATCTCATCAAAAGAATCTCCTTGCCGGTTCTCCATTCCATCTGCTCCCTTTACATTTTCTTCCATCTGCTGAGTACTGTTTGAATTTTGGTTATGATCACCGTTCTGTTCCATTGACTGTTCCATGTTTTTAAAGCTATCTCCTGCACTTCCGCCAGTTCCACCGCCTTGACCACCTCGGCTTGTTGCCTGCATATTTTTCATCGCATCTCTTTGTTCTTTCATCATATGAAATTGTCTTGCTTGCTGAACGGTTTGTCCTGCACCACGTACCATATGGTATGCAGCAATCAGTTTTCCTGTCATGCTGCTTAATCCTGCATCTATGCCTGTTAATTTTTCTATGATGTTTGCTCCATCAATAACACACCAAGCAATGAACAAAATGATGATTCCCCTTGCCAATCCGTTAATTTCTGTCTTGGAATTGAGATATTCCACAAAAAGAAAATAAGATTTCAAACTAATTACCGTAAAGCAGAGTGCAAAATAACTGTCACGAATACTCTCCAATATTTTTACCACTTTTCTTTCAGAAGAAAGGTTCGCAGCATATAAGTTGACTAGAATACGACTTACAAAAATTTCATAAATGACTCTTGTGTTCTTATACGCAAGGCAAACATAAATCAAAATTGCTGCAACTGCAGTTAAATAATATGTACCATAGTGAAACTTGTACCGGTAATAGTAGGTATTTCCAAAGTCTGTCCATGCGACTCCGTCTTTCGCATCTATCAGTCCATATTCTCCATTTCCTATAGGCATCAGCCGTTTCTTTAAAATGCTTTCTGCATTTTTGGATAAGCCGTCTGTTCCCGGGTCAAGAACCTCGCCAATATTAATATAATCTACATCCGTCTTGCTGAAAGATGTCCCCTGCGGAATTTTCCCTTTACTATTTAAGTTTTCTAATCCAATCTGAGAATCAATATAGTAAAGATCATACAAATTGGTACGGATTAATTCCGTTCCATTGACTGTACTTCCGCTGGATAATGCAGCGTCTTTAAAAGCAATAGAAAATCGGTTTAATTCTGTAAAAATAGTTGTCGATGCCGACATCACTACTGCCAAAATCAAAATACTATTGAGCACATTATGCTTTTTGTTCTTCCCAAACATATACATAAACCCAAGAATGACAAGAGAAGCCATCATAATTGCCTGTATCAGTGGTTTGTATTCACTCAGGTAGTTTTCTAACACCGACCATCTTGTAATATCAATCAGACCAAACGTATAATCGTACAGCGTAATACAACAATCAAGTAACAGAGAAAAACCCTTTACCAACAGCCAGCCAACCGTTCTCACTGCGGTAAGAATGATATCATTCGTACTGAAAAAATCAGAATTTAGTTTTAAAAATTCTATAATCTGTGCTTCTGACATAACGCCTCCTATCCCGCTTTTTGGAGTGTTTCCAAAAAGAGTGTTTTCTGTATCTCCGGAAGCTCCATCCGGTTTAGACAATCTGCAAATTCTGCAATTGTCATTTCTCTTCCAATTCCATATTTTTTCTCCATATCTTTTCCAAACACATTATGGAGCAATGGTTCTAATTCTTCATAAGCCGGAAAATCAGACAATCTTTGAACTTTGTTTCCGTCTGTTTCTCGAAACATCTGAAAACTCTTTGCTATATCCCATACCCTTTCTTCCAGTCTGATCCCCACCCGGCTTTCTTTGCAGACATCCATAAAGTTCACATCGTTTGGATGTGGGTAGGTTTCTTTTGGAAAATATTCATATGCATACCAAAAATATCTTCCATTCTCTACAGAGTTAAAAATCGGTCTTGGTTTAATCTTGTTTCCTTTTAAATCTCTTCTCTTGGATCTCCGGAAGATAACACTCTCTCCTTCTTGAAGTTCCATAAGTTCGTTATAATTTAATAATGGTCGCTCATCAATCGATTCCGTATAATATTTGTGAAACGACAGCTTGCTTCCTGCTCTCTGCACGTTTACAATTGATTTGCTACCGATCATATTAGAAAAACTTTTTGACGTATCCTCAGAGTTTGTCTGTAAGTAGAAGTGATTTCCACAATTCCCTTTGATTGTCTCTGCTATCTGTTTTCCGTAAATATCTTCCAATTGTTCGTAATTCTGCAGATATAGATCAAATGAAATATTTTGTCCCAACCCCATAGTTGTCATCGTTTTCATCAACTCAATCTCCGGCATATTACCAGTTTCATCTATAATAACTTTTACCTGTCGGTCGCATTTTCCCTTTCCGTCATCGCACATTTTTCCAAGTACATAATACATCTGCCTTATAAAAATAGTTGGTAATTTGTAAAGCGAGCTATCATAGGATGGTGTTGCAAGAAATACCGCAATCGGACGTTCCCCAAATCCAAGTTCTTCCATATCTAAACTGCTCTCTGCCGTCATCATTGCGACATTCCGAAGCGTAAAGATATCTAATTCTCTTAACATTTCTGAAAAAACTCCTGATTTTGTTTTTCCCGGAGCAACTTTCACGCCTAAAAACTTCATTCTTGCCCGATCATCCACTGGACGCTGCTCAAAGTAAACATCCAAAAGTGTACGAGTTCCAGTTTTATTAACAGGCTTTTCTACTAATTTTCCAAAATTTATTAAAATGCTGTAAAAATTAATGGTCTTTTCATTATCGTTCCGATAATGAAAGGGATGTTCTTTCTTTGCTTCTTCGGTCAGATAAGACCATATTTCATATCGTTTCTGATTTTCTTCTTCATCTGCCCGGAATGCATCTATAATACTTGCAAGTATCATCGCGCTACATAATGCGGCAGCTGCACTGACAAAGTACACCATATCGCCTTTTGCTCCATCCACATCAAAAAAAGAATGTGTCAAAGAATTTACAACCTGTTCTGCCATATCATAATCTTTCTGCTTATAGAACTTCACTGCAACACTAAGTAAATTAAATCCCATGGAATACTTGGGATTAGATGCATTTAGCAGATATACTTTATATCCTCTTTTTTCCAACGCTGAAGCAAATACTTTATAATGCTCCAGCTTGTTATCATTTATAATCACGCTTGGTCGAAATTCAGCTCTTGAATAACTCTCTATACTGGACTTTACAAGTGTCTCTCCTTTTCCGGAACGTGTGATTCCAAGAATCAGGTTATTCACAACCGAATCATCTATATAAAATGTCTCACCGATTCTAGAAATTAAGATGCCCGGATTTCCCGGATAAGGAGTTTCAAGCGGCTCAATCGCCTTATATTGCTGCTTAATCTCATCTTCGTTTGTAAATCGAGAGACACCTTTTTGTCCTACATTAAAATGTGTTTCAGACCAGGATAACTTGATTCGGATGACCAAAACAGTATCCAGTATTACCAAGCCGATCAACACTATTCCTACTTCCTGCATGGTTACTTCCGTTAAATTCGGAATCATATGTACAAGCGAAAATATTCCTTCTAAAGTACCATGTCCAAGCAAAATGGATGGAAGCTGTTTCAATAGATGGATTAGATATGTCCCGCCTAATATTACAAATAGATCTAACACGATCATCAATACGGTAAGTACATAATTATTTGACAAGAAGTATTCCAATTTCATTGTCCGCCCCTTATCTTTTAGGGGATTGACCAATTCATTTTTCCACTTATTTTTTCTCATATTTTTCCTATTTGTTGTTAGGGGACAAATTTGTCCCCCTTCGTTTGTCTGTTTCTAAAATCCAAAATTAGCCGCAATATCTGTTGCCCAACTTGATGCTGTATAAATCAACGCAGCTCCAATAATCAAATAAATTACATGTTCTTTTGCCCACTCTTTTGCTTTATGTCCCGGGGCAAGAAATGCAAATCCCATGATGACAAGCACAACAAATATCGCTGTTACACCTAACGGAATGATATTATTATTTACAAAAGTCTCAATCATCGATTTTAGTTGTTGCATGTTCCTTTTCCTTTCTTTTCCTTGCAAGTATCATTAAAATTATTATGATCAAAGCCACACCAACCAAAATTCCTACTCCTGCAAGTATGTAAGATAATTGGTTGTCAACTTTTTGATAAACTGCCGTAGCTTCTATCGTGTAATTAATATCTGTTTCGCTGTCCACTTCCTGCTCTCCTTGGTACAACGCAGTTTTCACTATGTGTGGTGTAGTAATCTCACCTTGATATTCGGCACGATATACCGGAACAAGTTTTTGAATATTTGCACGTGCATCTCGACATACCACACCATCTGCATTCGTGTAAATATCCGATGTATAGTATGTGTTTTTTACCTTGCCATCTGTCCCAAGCCCTACGGATGCCAGCAGTTGTTCTTCATATCCCTGCAAAGGAGCGTTTGCTCCTCTGTCGTTTGGAAATACCAATCCCTGCCATTCAATTGCATTCCGGTCGTATCCTTGGAATGTAATATCAATATCAGAATCAATCCAAACATGGTCTATAAGACGTACTGCAGAAAGGCTACATGTTACCGTTTCCATTCCCCCCGTTTTTTCATTTTTCACAGAAACCTCTTTCGTCTGTGGCGCAGACGAATGTGAAATCTCGTATTGATACTCATTGTAAGCTGATACACTTTGTTTATAAGGTTCACTTTCCTGTTCTGTAATTTCCTTCAATTTATAAACGATTCCATCTACTGTTTTTTCTTCCGGAAATTGATATTCGCTTCCTTTCACAATCGGATCAGATTTTTCGGTATACTCTACTACTTTCTTCTCCTTTTCCGGTTCTGACGTAAGACTTTCATATGTCACATTCTTTAGCACATATTTATTTCCATCAAATGTTTCTGTTTCCGGAAAGGATTTTTCTTCCTCTTTGTCTTTTGTCTGATATGTGATTGTCTTTTCCCTGATGTCACTATCTTTTGCCTGTACTGGAAAAGCCACCGTACCAATTAGTAAAACCCCCATCATACCCGCTAACCACTTATTTCTCTTCATAATGTTTCTTCCTTTTCTGATAATAAGCAAATGCCAATATGGTTGCTATAAGACCTGCCCCTGCAATTACTCCCACCATATAGATAGCAGCATCCACATCGTCACCGGTTTTTACTTTGTCTCTGTTATTGTCCGGCGTATCCGTAATGATTTTTCCCGGCGGAACCGGTGTATGCTTTGGAATCACTTTCACATCATACATCATCGTTCCCTCTTCTTCTCCCCACGTAGGAATCGCAATCAGAAGCGGTGTAATATCATCGTATCCTGAATCATCGGAAGCATACAGAAGATAGACTCCAACGTTCAAATCTTTTATGATTGCTTTTCCTGATGTGTCTGTTGTACAGCTTCCATCTGTTGTTTTGTAATTACTTAATTGCAGTGCTGCTTCTTCCAATTGCTCCGCTGTTTCGATTGTGTTTAAGTCTATCTCGCTTCCCCGGTAGGTATCCAGTAATTCATATTCTCCGTCTACGACATCCGCTACTTTGGAATATTCAAAAACGACATTCTCTTTTGAAGTTCCGACTCCGCCGTCTGTCAATTCTATTTCAATGCTTCCCTGTTCTTGCTTGATGTTGTCTAAGTTATCCGGCAATGCAATATTTTCATTTGCTTGTGCCGAAAAACTAAATAGTAATGTTGTAAGAATCAAAGGAAGCCATTTCTTAATTTTTTTGTTTTTCACTGTCTTTCCCCCATTTCTTTTTCATTACACTTCCGATTCCTATTGCCAAATATAAAAATGGAAGTGTTGTAAAGACCAGCTCCCGGAAAGACATGCTTCCCGGTACAATTTCTTGTTCTTGTTTCTCTGTATAAGGAATCCGTTCGCCTGTGACTACCAGTCGCTTGGTATTCAATCCATATGGCGTACATGTGATCATGGATACCAAATCTTTTTCCATCTGTATTCCCAAGCCCTCTACATCCTCCGGATGTATGATTTCAATTTCCGATACCTGATACGCTAACTTTTCGCCACAGACTGTTACGAAAAATAAGTCTCCTATTTCCATTTCATCTAGTCTCGTGAAAAGCTTGGCGTTTGGAAGTCCTCTGTGTCCGGTTAGGAGACAATGTGTGTTTTCGCCTCCTACCGGAAGACTGCTTTCCGGAAGATGTCCTACTCCATTAACTAGAACTTCCTCTTCTACCCCGTGATAGATCGGAAGATTCACATTGATTTTTGGAATAGAAATAGTTCCCATCATTCCGGTACCGGATAAGTTAAGCTGCTCTTGATAGCTTTCTTCTCCTAAAATTCCTTGTTCCATGTTGCCAACGATAATTCCATTGGCTTGCCATAGCATTTCGTTATAACGTTCTGCTTCTTTTTTTGCTTCCTGCACTTTTGCATCACTCGTTTGGTTCATTTCGCTCTGATAGGTCTTTATCACACTCTGTTGATAGTTTTGATCCATCACGCTTGCAATTAACGGGTATGCACAAAGAAGCAATCCTGCGATAAATAAAATGGCTCTTATTCTTTTTTTCTTAGACTTATTCGTTTTCCTTTTTGCTGTGTTTTCCATATACAAATGCTCCTGCCACAAGTGCTGTTCCTGCCACAAGCATAATTAAAGCTACTGAAGAACCTGTAATTGGAAGTTTCTTTCCTACTGCATTAATAACAGTCAAGTTGGAAGAACCCTCTTCCACATCCGTTGTAAGGTCTACATCTGATTCTTTATATGCTCCATTGAGGAACTCCTTAATATGTGCTGTTGTTTCTAGGTCCTGCAGCGTTTTATCCGTTGCTCCGTCCCCTTTTATATAATCATTTCTGTCATCTGTGAAAGTTGCTTTCAGATTCAACACGATTGGATCAAGCAATGGACGGTAGCCTGTCGGTGCTTTTGTTTCTTTCAAATAATATGTACCGCTGTCTAATCCATAGATGATGAACGTTCCCTCTGTATTGGAAACCATTTCCACTGCGTCTGCCGGCTGCTCTCCACCTGTATGGTCTGTTCCTCCTACGCTGTCACGATTGATTACGTTGTATCCGTTTTCTGTTTTCTTTACATATACTTCATGTTTAAGCTCCGGATCAGAATATAAGCGGAATTTTGCTCCTTCCAATTTCAGATCGTGATCGTTTGTTTTTAAAACATTAATCTTATATGTAAAACAAACTACCGTATCCCATGGTGTGTATCCTGTATCTCCAGCTCCATCTCCATCCGGATTGTTAGAAAATTCCAAACGTACATCATTTTCAAATCCCGGACGTCCTGTGTCCTCTGCAGCCTTATCATTTAAAGTTGCATCGTATCGTAAAACTACTTTTTGTCCATATACATTTTCGTCTAAAGCGTTCTTTTGATCGAACTCACGATCCACGATTGCTTTAATGTCCTGAATTTCTACTTTGAATGTTTCTCCATTTCCCGGATTTGTAATCACATGAAATTCTTCTTTTCCAAGCTCATACATTTTATCTTCTGTCTGAATTTGAATCACAACAGAATCCGGATCAAAGGTTAATGCTTCATCCATCACATCATGCCATGCATAGTAATATGTATCGTATCCGTTGATGTTTGGAATATTGGATTCAAATTTATAAGGTACTGTCTGTCCAATCTCATAGTCTCCAATATCGTTCCATCCGTCATTTCCGATTTCATCTTTGTTATCATCTTCCTGAATTTTCTTGATGACGGTTGGGTAATCCGATTTGATGTTCACGTCTGCTTTTGGATTGGCTGTATTTACGATACACATCGATGCTGCTGAATGTGTACCCTCTACATCGCTTACTTCGTCTACGATGTAGTAGCCATATTCCAAGCCACTAATTTTTACTGTATTATCTTGACTAGCTTCTGTAACGATTACAACATCACCAGCCACTTTATCCTTTACAATCTGATTTCTCAATTCTTCCACAAAGTAACGGAACTCACTGTAAGAACCTTCTACGTTCTGCTCAGTCTGTGAGCCTTCCACTTGGTTGTTATTTAAAGACTGAATGTAATCGATCACTTCATACTCTGTCACTTTCGCAGCGTCTTTTCCAAGCTTTTCTCCGACAACTGTTTTTAGCGAATCCTCATATGGCTCGTTGAATGTATAATTGATAGATTCTCCACCTACTGCGTTTTCAGCATCAAACAACTGATACACGTTGAATTTCTTGCCTGCTAAAGTCTGTCCTTCATTTCCTTGGATTGTAATGCTTGCATCTCCACGTCCAAAATCTGCTACTCCATTCGGACTATTCACAGTCGTACGTGCTTCTGCAGCTTGTACCTGTATTGAACCGATTGATCCTGTCACTCCGCCCATTGCAATTACTGTAGACAATGCAAGTGCCATAAACATTTTAAAAGTTTTCTTTTTCATAGTCCCTCTCCTCTCTAATCTGTATCCAAATAGTAAAATCATTCCAAATACGATTGCGACTAACATCATCCATAATGTGGTATTTGATCCAGTGTTCGGAAGCTTCATACCGATGTTATTAATAATGGTCATCTCTGCTACTCGGTCTGCTTTTGTACCGGTAACGGTAAACATGCCTTCCGAATCACTTGTGAACGCTTCTCCATTTACATAAAAGATAAATTCATCTTTTACCGGAGTGCTTTCTGTATAGACTTCATATGTCACTAGATTTCCATTTTCATCCAAAGGTAATCTGTATCCTGCCGGTGCTTTTGTCTCCTGCAGATAATACTTTTGTCCAACTTTTAGCTCATTAAAATTCAAAATTCCTTGATTGTCAGTAATTCCTTTTGTAACTTCTTGTGTACAATCCTGATCCGAGAATAATGTGAACTCAGCTCCTGCGAGAAGCTTGTCCTTATTGTTCAGCTTGTGAATTTTCAAACTGAATGGAGCAAGTAAATCTTCAACTGTTAAAGAAATATTTCCCTGAGCTGTCACTTCAAATTTGATATTTCCAAGTGTTGGATCAGTTGTAGAAGTCAATGTAACTTTGTTATCTTCAGCAACGTCAAACTCAATAATGTTCTCATTCACTACATATCCATCCATGACTTCAAGCTCCGTAATCGCATGGTGTCCATGCTGCAGGGCTTTAAAAGTCAACGCTCCATTTTCATCTGTAGTTAATGTTTCCTTTGTACCATCCGGTTTCGTATGTTCAAATTTCGCTCCCGGAATTGGAATATCAGTTCCTTCCTGCACTTTTTTCAAGTCGAGCTTCATTATGTTTTCCGGAATAGTCGGTTTATTATAAGTGTTTACAAATTGATCTGTACCTTTAGAAGTAATTTGCATAACAAACAATTGCGGATTTAAAAGATAACCTTCCGGTGCTTTTGTTTCTTGAATGGTAATTGTTCCTATTGGTATTGATGGATGTCCACTAGGACTTATATATAACGCATCTCCCGAAACTAAATCTTCTTGAGCATAATAACAAAATCCATCTTTATCCGTTTGAAATACCCATGTACGAGATGGAGTCTTTCCTAACGTGGCTGGGTCCTTATTAGCTTCCCATAACCCTGCATAGTATTTCACAGTAAACTGTGCGCCCTGTAGCGTTGCACTTCCCTGTGGTTTATTTTGATTGGTTTCTGCATCCACTTTTCCAAGTAAAATACCAACTGGGTCCATTTGCGGTAGATCTGCAAAAGAAACGGATGCTGTTCCACCTGCCGGAATATACACCGATTTTGTTTCCGGATTTAATGCATAACCTTTCGGAGCTACTATTTCTTTCACATAATAAGTTCCTGCATTAAGTTTTAGTGTGTTGGAATTACCATTTGCATCTGTTGTAAGTGTTCCTACTCTTGATGCTCCGGAAAGTGATGAGCTGCTATACACACCAAACTGAGCTCCTGCTAACGAGTAACAGCTATTCCCATTCGTTAAGCTTGGGTTCGCAGATACTTTTTTTAAAGTTACGTCTCCTTGTTTCGGTGCTGGTGGTATATATCCTAAAAATGCTACATCTTGATAATTATTCGGTGTAATGTCTACGATATATGCGTGATACCCCCAAACAATTGGATCAGTCTTACCACTTAAAGATGCAATGAAACTTCTCGCTCTTCCGTTATTAGCACAGCTACCATTTTGATAGCCAATTGCAAACGTCGCATTATCCATGTCATATCCTAAGTTTCCACCTGTGTACCCCGGACCACCCGGAGAATAATATAAAATTTTTCTTACGATTGGATCGTTCCACTCTCTTATTGTCCCATATTTTGTTTGGTTGTTGCCCCAAAAGGATTTTTTGTTTTCTGCACAATAGCCGTAGCTATTTGCACCGGAAATTTCAAAGTATCCGTTTCCCGCACCACTTACTCTTGGCTTCTGTGTCACTCCTACACTTTGTCCCGGTGTAAATCCACGTTCAACCAAACTCCTGTCATCTTCGTCAGAAAGTTTAGCTTGACTTTTTTCTAAGATTTCTTCCATATCTTTTCGGGTTGCCATTTCTACCAAGATGTTTAAATCCGGATCTGTAATCTCTCCGTCTTGACCAATTCCATTTTCAAATCGATACTCCGGTATCAGATATGACTTTTCATCTAAGTAAGCTTCTAGTCCAAGCCTTTCTGCTGTTTCCTTACGGTATGTCACCGCTTCTTCTGCCATATCTTCGCCATTAAGATACATTTCTATGATTTTCTCATATTTGTTTTCTTCACTTTTCATCATTTCTTGTGCCTGAACTGTCGAAGAAAACAAAACGCAGATAAGCACTAATGCTAAAATTTGTTTTAATTTTTTCAAAGTGTTTTCCTCCCATCTCACTCAAAATGGTAATAAAAAATAGAGTATCTTCTGTTGATACTCTACTTTCACGTTAATTATTTTTTTGCTCCGCATTTGCATGTATAACCAGTTACGACCTCTTCACTCCAAGCTGGATTGTCTACCACCCATTTGGTTGTGTATTCTGCCGGATGTGTTATAGTTTCTGTTCCAGTCTGTCTTTGAATATATTCTGTCCGTGCTGAACCACCCTCTCCTGCTAACATATGTTGTTTTATATGTTCTCTTGGATTTGATGTTATATCTGCACCACAGGTATTACAAACTTCAATTGCCACAGTCTCATAGATTGGCTTATATTCCGTCCAAGCATCTTTCACAAGAACTTGCTCGTTATGCCCTATTTCTGGATGCTGCACTGTAGTTTTCTGTGCAATCCAATTATGATTATGTGATGGTTTTGCAGAACTGGAATTTCCACTACTAGGTTTTTCCGTTTTGCCCTGATTCTTATTCTCAGAGTTTGAAGCATTTTGGGAACTATTTGATTCTGATTTATTTTCTGTCGCAGTAGCAGATGCCTTTTCCGTTTCCTGCTTCTTATCTTCCGACTGTTTTTCCTTTTCTACTTTGGAAGAAGCTTCAACAGACTGTTTCTCTTCAGATTTTTTCTCTGTATCTCCGGAATCATTTTTTTTCATATTTTTCGTCTTAGTTACATTTGCTACTTTCCTTGGGGTTTCCGCCCTGGATGTTGCTTCTGCATCTTGACCCAAAATTGTGACGCCAGTCAATGCTAGTAACAAAACAAAGGCTGCTCCTGCTCTTGCAATGTTTTCCTTTCTCATATCTTTCCTCCTTCCAAACATCCTCAAATCTGCCTTTATTATAGCTTACTTCCTTGTTCTTTACAATAAATCTTTAATCAACGTGAAAATTATTCAACATTTCGTAAAAGCTTTCTCATAAATTTTCCTTTTTTTAATTTTCTGCCTCTTCCCCCAAAAAGAAAAATTTACATGGATTTTTAATCCACTACAGTTTTTTCATCGCCGTACCTGCAACGGCGTAAGAAAAATTTTTTCTTAAAAATATGTAATTGTAAATTTTTTCTTTTAGTTAAGAATTAGACTTAAATTCTCTTATACATCTAAACACGGTAGATTGACTGCAGCCTAATCTTTCTGCCATCTCTTGCCTATCAAGATTTGGATCTTGCTTCCAAAGTTCATAAACCTTTTGGCGAGTGCTTGCACCTCTTGCAAGTTGTCCTGAAATATTTTTACTTTTGAAATTCTTTTTTGCTCGCCATTGTGCATCCTTCGCATTGTAAGTTTTTCCATCCTCCGTGTTATGAAGTATCTCACGATAGATTGTAGTCCTATTCCTTCCAATCATGTCTGCAATTTTGTTCATGTCCGCCATAGTCATATTTTTTTTGTACAATTTTTCAATGATTAATCGCTCTTGAAACGATAATCGACTATAGCTTTGTCCCATCCTTGCTCTTCATCCCCCTTTCCAAACTCGTTGATTTTTCAATGATTTTTAAGGTTTTTAGGTAATAAAAAAAACGCCCCGGAGACTAACTAAATTTAGTCTCCGTGCGTTAAATTATAGACGTTACCGTTATTCCCTTGGTCTTTGCTGTCTCTGCTGGCGCTGCCTTCTCATCTTCGCTTTTCTCCGACGTTCTCTGATTTTCTTTCTTCGATATAACAACAGCCAGATAAAAAGAAGTCCCAAAACAACTACAATTCCTACTATAACAAGAACAACCTTCCATACAAAAGGAATTCCCTTGTCTTTCTTCTTCTCTTTTTCTTCTACTTTCTTATCTGCCTTCTTTTCCTTCTTCTCTTCAATTCCATGTATCTTATTGTAGCATTTATCTGTAATCGTCACAGGTACTTTTCCAACTTCCTGTCCATTATAAGAATACACTAATGTTCCTTGCTTATCTCCAACTTCTGTTGGTTTTTGCAAAACAACATCCAGTTTATCCTGTGTAACTGTAGACGGCAGCATCACATATGCTCCATCCTCGACACTCTTAACATTTTCATCGGTAATCTGTTCTTTCGTAATCGGAACTTTTGAAAAATTAGCAAATGCATAATCGAGCATTGCTCTTGTATCCACATACGAATTTTGACCGCCACCATGTACTCGAAGCGTTACTGCCACAAGATTCTTGTCGTCCTTCTGAGCAAATGTCACAAGCGTCGTCAATGCCTGATCCGTATATCCCGTTTTTCCTCCTACACAATATTCATAATAATTTCTATTTCCTCGGAAAAGCATCTTATGATTTTGTTGAAAAGTCCTCGGTTCACTTGTGATGGCAGTCGGCTCAATCGTGTACTGGCGAGTTCCAGTAATTTTTTTAAACTCATCATATTGAAATGCTGCTGAACCAATCAATGCCATGTCATGAGCTGTCGTATAGTGCTCATCATTGTGCAAACCATTCGTATTTACAAAATGCGAATTTGTTCCACCAAGCCGCATTACTTTTTCATTCATCTTATTTATAAACGTATCATATCCACCTTCAATACTATTTCCGATTGCATAAGAAACTTCGTTTGCCGATGCTAAAAGCATCCCATATAATGCATCTTCCATAGAAATTTCTTCTCCGACCTTCATACCAATATGTGCGTCTCCATACTCCAAAAAGTCAATGCACTCCTGTGTGAATGGTACTTTATCCGTCATCTGACTGTTTTCTAATGCAACCAACGCCGTCAAAACTTTTGTAATACTCGCCGGATAATGTTGATCATTTATCTTTTTCGCATATAAGATTGCTCCACTATCGATATCCATCACAATCCCGGATTCACTGTAAATATTTGGTCCTGCCGGCCATCCTGGTAGCAAATTAGAATCAATCTGCTGATTATATACACTATCTACTTCCTCTGCCGGTATTTGCTGATCTACCTTTATATCTGCGGCATCTGCCTTCATTCCTCCACTTCCAATGATTAAAACCGCAGCAAGCAGCCCCGATAACAGACTTTTCCTAACTTTCATTTCCTTTTCCTCCAAATTTGTAACTAAAAACACTCTGTTTTGTATTATAAATTATTTCTATATTTCCCGCAATAGCAACTTATTGTGGTATAATATACTTATCAAATAAATTTCGGAAAGGGGTTATTTTTATGAGTAAACGAATTATCACAATCGGAAGACAATTTGGAAGCAACGGACGCCTCATCGGGATTGCATTGGCAGAGCGCCTCGGTATCAACTGCTATGACAAAGATTTAATCAAACTTGCCTCAGAGCATACAGATATCCCTTACAGCCAATTAAAACTGGTAGATGAGAAACGCGAAAAACCATGGCGCTATCAAGTAGATGAAGACAATAACATTGATCGCCATTATCGCTATGGACACATCGATGAGATACTATTTAACCTGCAGTCAAAGATTATTAAAGAAGTAGCTTCAAAAGAAGACTGCATCATTGTTGGACGCTGTGCAAACTATGTGCTGCGTGACGAAGAACGATGTAAAAACGTTTATCTTTACGCCCCTTTGGAAATTCGCATCGAAACAGTTATGAAACGATATCAGTTAGATGAAAAAGGTGCTCATTCCCTTGTTCGCAAAATGGACAAAGACAGAAGTTACTACTTCAATTATTACACTGACCAAAGCTGGGACGAAATGAATACTTATGATTTCTCCATTGATACAAGTGCATTTACAACTGAGGAAATTGTAGATTTACTTGCGATGGTTTTCCAAAAATTATAAGATACTTTATACTATTTTTTCCAAAATGGGAGCATGCCTGTAATTTTGCATGCTCCCATTTTTATTATCTAATCTCTCTTAATTTACAGAAATACACATCTCATGCCACTGCTCTCCTCCCCAGTTAGAAACGCCGATACCCAAATCCTGAAAACCGAATTTTTCATACATCTTTACTTTCTCTTCGACACAAGTCAAAATAATTTTTTTCCTGTTTTTTTTACGTTCTTTTTCCAAATATTCTTCTACCAATTTCCGTGCCAATCCTTGACCTCTATATTCCGGAAGAACATCTAAACCTAACAGCATAATATTAGAACCTTCCGGATCATGTTTCTGTGCATCTGTAAAAAAATCATCTGTGAGATGTTCCTGATCGGTTGCTAATCCATTCAGAAAACCAGCCAATTTTCCCATATCTTTATCGACCGCCACCAAAAACAGATCCGGTGCCTTTTTTATGCGAGCCGCCATGTGTTCATAAGAACATGCCTCATTTGGCGAAAAACAAATTTGTTCTATCTTTGCAGCCTGATCTGTTTCCTCCAACCGAATCGTCCGGAATTCATACCTTTCTGCTCTTGTATAGATCAAATCAGTCATTCCATTGTTTGCATCGTATAATTTTTGTGATTCCATCATTTGTTTTCCTCTCTTTCAAGTCAATTCTACTCACATTCATGCCCATATTATAACACAGGATATAAACTCCATCTTGACAAAATAAAATAAACCCTTATAATGAACATTGTTCATTTAAAGAAATAGGAGGGAAAAAATGAATACAGCTGTCACTTCCAAAGAAGAAATTTTACGTGTGAGCAGAGATTTCATTCAACGCCAAGGATGGGAATCCATTAATATACGAACTATAGCAAAAGAATGTAATATTTCCGTTGGCTCTATCTATAATTATTTTCAAAACAAAACAGATTTAATTACAGCCACTGTGAAAAGTGTATGGCATGATATTTTTCATTTTCCTGAAAACACAGCTGCCTTCGACAGTTTTGTCGAATGTGTGGAGTGGGCTTTTGAGAGTATGAAAAAAGGGGAAGAACGGTACCCCGGATTTTTTGCTTTTCATTCTATGCTTTTTATGAAAGAAGAAAAAGGAAACGGACAGCAGCTTATGGCTGAATCCTGGTATCATATTCGTGAAGGGTTATATCAAGTACTAATGCATGATAAAAACGTCTGCATGAGCACTTTTGACAATGATTTTACCCCTCACAAGTTTGTCGAAATCATATTTTCTTTGATTCTTGCCGCAATCATTCGGCACGATTACGATTGCTCCGGAATTACAGGTATGATTCGCAGAACAATTTATATAAATCATTAAAAAGAAAACGGATTCTTTCCGTTTTTCTTTCACCAAAATTGAACACTGTTCAGAAAGGAGATTTCTATTTATGAAAGTAAAAAAAAGAACTTTATTATTAATTGCCTGCATTGTATGGTCGATTGCTGGATTTAATGTTTTAAGAATTGGAATTTGGGCATATCCACCCTATCTTTCTATTATCAACTTTTTGTTGTCGATTATTGTTTTTTCTCTTTTTCAATATTTTATTTTTGGACGCCTTGTGAAAAAACATACTAAACGAATTCGCAACTATACAGATGAAAAACTATTCTTTCTAAAGTTTTTTGACATAAAGTCTTTTATCATCATGGCAGTTATGATGGGTGGAGGAATCTATCTTCGAGTTTCCTCTCTTGCTCCGGATATATTTATCGCTGTCTTTTATACAGGTTTAGGAGCATCTTTATTATTAGCCGGAATCCTTTTTGGCAAAAATTATTATACATTTACAAATAATTAAAAATGAAAGTGAGGATATTTTATGCGAGCACTAATTGAAACTTTATTTGATGTCGTTTATCTGATTTCCGTAATCACAATCGGTATCACTATGATTCGAAAAAGCAATGGGAACAAAGAATACCGTTTATTTGGTATTATGGCAGTTGTACTGGGAGCAGGAGATGCTTTCCATTTGGTTCCAAGAGCATTGGCACTTTGCACTACAGGATTAGAAAATTTTACAACTGCTCTCGGTATTGGAAAATTCATTACCTCCATCACCATGACTGTTTTTTACATTATTCTTTATTATGTATGGCGTATTCGTTATAAAATACAGGGAAAAACAAATATTACCATTGCCATCTACATATTTGCGGCATTGCGAATAATTCTTTGTTTCTTCCCACAGAACAAATGGCTGAGCGCTACAGCTCCTCTTTCTTGGGGAATTTACCGAAACATTCCGTTTGCATTACTCGGTCTTCTGATTATCATTCTTTTTTATCAGAGTTCACGAAAAGAAAACGATAAAGAATTTCATAACATGTGGCTTACAATCGTATTAAGTTTCGGATTCTATATTCCGGTTGTACTTTGGGCTGATACGATTCCAATGATTGGTATGCTTATGATCCCCAAAACATGTGCCTATGTATGGACAGTTTTAATCGGATATCAGGCAATGAAAAAAGAACAACAGTAAAAAAACAGCTATCGGGAGCTTTCCCCGATAGCTGTTTTTATGCTCTATAATATACTGCTACATCAACGGTGCAAATGGCAAAAAGATACTTTCCATAATTCTTTCTTTTCTACCCCGTTTTACAAATTCTTCCCACGTATACGGAATACAATCTGCAATATCTTTACAATATATATCATTATACGTTTTCACTAATTGATTTTCATAGAAAACACCGCACACCTCATCGTCCACCATCAAGCTTCTCATATCCATATTTACCGATCCTATACAACATAGTTCATCATCAATAATCATCGTCTTTGCATGAATGTATCCTTTATATTTGTAAACTTTTGTTCCATATTCCAACAATTGTCCACTGTAGTAATTTGTAACCGGATCTAAAAAGAAGCTTGCCTTTATTCCTGGAATCATAAGCTCTATTTCTACTCCCGAAGCTGCTGCTGTTTTTAATGCATCCAAAACAGAAGCATCCGGTATAAAATATGGAGACTGAATCCGAATCCGTTTTTTTGCACTTCGAATCATGCTTAAATAACACATCTTCACGGCTTCTTTATCCGTATCTACACCTCCCGCAATAAACTGACACAAGGAAGGTGTAATCTCATACTGTTTTGTTTCCATCTGTTTTATATACGCAATCGTATGATCCCAATCACACCGTTTAATAGAACAAAGCCAGTCTTTCAGAAAATATGTATTTAAAACAGATGCACATGCTCCTTCCAAACGAATCTGCGTATCTCTCCACGGAGTTTTCACCTTATCCAAATTTGCATACTGTTTGCCGATATTCATGCCACCGATATAGGCAATTTTCTGGTCAATTGATACGATTTTCCGATGACTGCGATAATGCGTAAAATAGGGTTTTACACGTACCACTTTTCCACCCGCATTAACGAGAGAATGAAACATTTTTTTCGGAGTAGAAAGATTTGCGATAAAATCACACATTACCCACACTTCTACACCTTCCTTTGCTTTTCTTGTCAAAATCTCTACCAATTTTTCTCCGACCATATCATGGTGAATCGTATAGAATTCTATAAAAATACATTGTTTTGCATTCTCCAAATCTTGAAAAAGCTGTGTGTAATGACTTTTTCCGTCGATGTAGAAATCTGCCTTTTCATAACTAGTAAGTTCACTTGCATTATACACCGTATTGAACTGAATAACCTGTATATCTGATTCTGACAACTGACTCTCATCGAGTGAAAAGGAAGGTAGAAACTCCACATTATAAGGCTGGTCTTTCAATTTTTTTCTTCGGAGTATTGCAGTCAATTTAATAGCAACTGTACTTCCAAAAATCAGATATAGAATTGTTCCGAAATATGGAAGGAAAATCATAATCACTACCCATAAAAGAGCTTCTGTCGGACGTTTTCTCTCCACAAAAATAACCATTAAAATTAGTAAAATATAAATGATAAGCAAAACTAAATGCAGCAAATTTTTCACCTTCTTTTCATAGAATTACAATACTTTATTAAATTATCTAGTTTGATGATTTCCTGTTGTTGTTCCTACTTGTGCCGCCGATACCAAACTATTTGGATCATCTAATGGACTTAACAATACCTTTCCTGTTCCCCGATATACATTTACCAATCCCTCTCCGCTTGCGGCAGAACCAATCAATGTTTTTCCGGAACGCTCTGTAGAAAATTCCAATGTTCCAGACCAGCAGATTGCAAAATTTCCATCGATTTTCAACACATCGTCAACTAATTCAATTTCAATCAATTGTTCTCTTGGAACATTACTCTCAAGTACAGCAATTCCTTTTCCTACTAATTTCATGTTAAATAATCCCATTTTCCCGAACATAACCGAAGACACATTACTTCTTGCCTGTAATTTATGTTTCACTGTAGATTCACACGCTAAAAACAAACCATCGTCCAGTACCAGTCCGCCTTCCCAGTCTGCCACATCTTCCAGTAGCATATATTTATAAGTCGGCTCTAACATCAAGTATCCTTCACCTTTATACTCCGGTTTAATCGCAGTCTCCCCCGTAGCGGCTCCTTTAAACATCTTTCCGATAAAATCTCCTGCACCTTTTAATCCGGTAGTTGCATAGACATTTCCTGCCATCCACTGCATTGCACCCACCTGTGTTGTAACACCTGTGTTTCCATTTAATTTTGCCAAAATCTGTTTTTTTCGAACTCCCATGCGGCTCATAAAAAATTCTGCCTCTGCTGTTTCCGGACCAACTGCCAAATCCCGCTTGTGTTCAATTACTTGAAAAATCCCTTTTTCATCTGTTATCACATGATCATTATCATTAAATAATCCGTTCAACTTAATCATACGCTTTCTCTCCTTTTATGAAGCTTACTTGTTGTATTCATTATAATACAATATGCCAGCTTCTACATCTATAAAAAAATAAAAATATTATTTATGATTTTTAGCTTTACAGATCAACTGTGTCATAGTCCCCATTGGACAATAAACACACCTTGATTATTCCTATATCAAAAACAAGGGTGAAAAGCTTACATACAATAAGCTCTTCACCCTTGCTTTATTTTCTACTCTTCTGCCAAAATAGCCGCTCCGATTGCGCCGGCATACCGCGCAAGTGGTTTACTTAATACTGGTGCATCTAACGCTTTTGATAACCGTTCAATTACATAAGAATCCTCACACAATCCTCCTGTTAAGAAATATTTTTCTCCCTGAACCTGAGAAATAAGCTGAACAACTTTCGTAACCACGGATTCAATCACTCCATAAGCAATGTCTTCTCTCGGCGTTCCCTTTCCTATTAAACTGATTACCTCTGACTCTGCAAATACTGTACACATAGAGCTGATTGTAATTGGATTTCCTTTTCTCGCTAATTCCGAAAGTTCATCCTGTGTCAGTCCCAATCGATTTGTCATCACTTCAATAAATTTTCCTGTTCCGGCAGAACATTTGTCATTCATAATAAATTTCATGACTCTGCCTTTTTTTAACATAATTCCTTTTGTATCTTGACCTCCAATATCAATTACCGTTCCGTCTTCTTCAAATAAAAACTGTGCCCCTTTTCCATGACAAGTAATCTCTGTCACTACTTTATTTGCATATGGAACAGAAATGCGTCCATATCCTGTTGCTACATAACGGCTATTTTCTTTTGTAATTCCATCTTTCTCTAACATCAAATAAATCTTTTCCGCTATTTTGCGACTGCTAAAACCAGTATCCAAAAGAATTGTTTTCACTACTTTATTATCTTCAATCACCGCAACCTTTGCCGCACTGGAACCAATATCTATCCCTACCTGATACATAATAATCTCCTTCCGTATCCTTCTTTCAAATTTATTTTAATATCCCGCTATAATCACCGTCAAATAGAGTTTATCTATAAGTATATAGAATTTATCAATTTGCTATGATAATCTATACATTTTATACTCGATATAGATGATTACGTTTATTTATGAAAGGATGAAAAAACATGAACACATTAGAATTACCAAAATCATTCGACGACTTTGTCGATGCACGAAAAGCAGGCTTTTTAAAAGTAAAGGATTATGTCGAAAACGGCGGTCATTTAGTCGGTATGTTCTGTTCCTATACACCGCTTGAATTATTTGATGCAGCCGGTGTTGCAGTTGTTGGTCTTTGTGGAACAAGTAACGAACCGATTGCCGATGCTGAAAAAGTACTTCCGAAGAACTTATGTCCACTAATCAAATCCAGCTACGGATTTGCTTATACAGACAAATGCCCATACACATATTTCTGCGATTTTATCGTAGGGGAAACAACATGTGATGGAAAGAAAAAGATGTTTGAGCTTTTAGATGAAATTAAAGAAACTTACGTTCTTCACCTTCCTCAAAGTCAAAAAAGAGCTTATGCAAAAGATATTTGGTATGAAGAAATCAAACTTTTAAAAGAGAAATTAGAAGAAAAATATGGAATCGAAATTACAGATGAAAAATTAAGAGAAGCTGCTCATAAGAGAAATGAACTACGCAAAACTCAGATGGAATTATACGCATTACAAGGAGCTACCCCACCAGCAATGAAAGCTTCTGAAGTAATGGCAACACTTGCACAGGGAATGTTCAACTTCGGTGTAGATGCCCAACACGCAAGCTATAAAGCTAAAGTAGATGCTGCCAAAGAAGCGCTTGCCAATGGAACAAACCCAGATCTTGCAAAGGCAAAAAGAATTCTCCTTACCGGCTGCCCTTCTACTGGTGTTATTCAAAAGGTCGGTGTGACTATCGAAAATAACGGTGGTGTCGTTGTCTGTTTAGATGACTGCGGAGGTGAACGAACACAAAAAATGTTAGTAGACGAAAATGCAGATGATATTTTAAGAGCTATCTCTGATCGTTATCTTGAAATTCACTGTTCCGTTATGACTACAAATGAAGGCCGTATTGAAAACACAAAAGAAATGTGCAAAAAATACAATGTTGATGGTGTCGTAGAGATGGTTCTCCAAGCTTGCCATACTTTTAATGTAGAGGCAAATTATATGCAGAGAATGTGTGAAGAAGAAGGTATCCCTTATATGAAATTAGAAACAGACTACTCCACAACAGACAGTGGACAAATCGAAACTCGATTAGCTGCTTTTATAGAAATGCTGTAAATCAAACTGCTCAGCCCCTTGTGGTCTGAGCAGTTTTCTTGTTATTTGCCACGATTATTTTTCTTGCCAACAAAATCTTTCAAATTTATATTCCTTTTCCAAGTTCATAAGCTTTCTGCAGCACTTCCGCATGATTTGGAGCATCATTCGCATCTTCGATTCCTCCGCCGGTAACTATTCCTTTTAGTGTAGCTTTTTCAAAACAGTCAACCCAGCCCTGCAAACCATTGTACGCCTTATCAAATACAGTTTCTTCATCTTCTGCTGCAGTTGCAATCATATAAATATCTCTAAATGAATAATCTGCAGAAAATATCGGATTCAATCTGTCGAGAAGAGTTTTCATCTGTCCACACATCTCATAGTAATAAATCGGGGTAGCATATACAATAACTTCTGCTTCTTTTACCTTCGACATAATATCTGCAACATCATCTGTTAATACACATGAACCAGTATTCTGGCATGAAAGACAACCAATACAATATTTTATATCTTTACCTTTCAAAGAAATCAGTTCCACATCATGTCCCGCTTCTTTTGCTCCCTTTTCACACTCTCTTGCAAGTATATCAGAATTACTTCCACCTCGAAGACTTGTAGATATGATCAATACTTTCTTTGCCATAATTAAATTTCTCCTTTGTTATCTTCTTTTTTTACTGCTCTCATTACCTTTGCAGGTACTCCTACTGCAATCATATTTTCAGGGATATCCTTTGTTACAACTGCTCCCGCAGCAATAATTGCACCGTCACCAATCGTTACGCCCGGAAGAACCGTTACATTCGCTCCAAGCCATACATTTTTTCCTATATGAATGTTTTATCCGCAATCTGTAAAAATGGAGGGAACATTCCAAAACTTTCATCTATTTCTTGTCCGGTAAGTAATGACATAAGCTGTATGATTTCTTTTTTGCTGTGATATTTATTATTCAGTTCCATCGTAATTTTCAATGCCCTTTGAGACAATTCATGCATAACCATATGTTCCTCACTTCCAGCATTTACGATATATCCTGATTTCATATTACTTAAATATTCTTCACATGTCATAATCAACCAGCTCCATTTTCTTCAAAATATTAACTTTGCACTTTTCTATCTTATATGCTAGATACATCTTATAACCTAAAGCTAACTTTAGGTCAAGTGCTTTTAATAAATAATAGCTTGCAGCCACTATGAATATTAATAATTTTCAAGTACGTTCAGCAAATATTCTTTATACTGATTCTTCACGTCTTTCGGTCCGATAATCTTCATCCCTGGTCCAATCCCCGTAATCCAGCCAAAGAATTGAGGGCTTACCGATACAAGTACTTTAATTTTGAAATAATCTTCTCCTTGAGGAATCAGCCACACATCATGACCAAAACGATCAATCACAACACCGGCAAGCTCATTTTTACATTCCAATGTAACCTCCGCATCTATACCACCATACATTCCAAATGTTTTCTTGGCATAGGAAGCTAAATCAAAATTTTTGAAAGATTCTTCCCCTTTACGATCTGTTTTCAAAATCTTTGTACGTTGCATCTTATCCACACGATAATGTTTAATAATTCCGGCTACTTCATCGTAAGCTACTAGATAATAATTTTCATCATCCCATGTCAGTGCCCATGGACTGACAACATAAAAAGCACCCTCCTTTTTTAACTTGAATTCCTTCTTAGTTGTCCACTCTGCATATTGAAATGAAATCTCTTTATTTTCATAAATAGCATTATGTATATAATCCACATTATAATAAACCGTTTCATTTTCTGTCTTCGGGCGGTTTACAATAAAAACATATTTTGAAAGTATGGCAGCATCTGTTTTGCAACAGAGCTTCTCCAATTTTTGTATCAATTCTTTTGATTTTTTCTCCGTAATAAATTTGGAAGACTGCACCGCATCTACTAGGAGCTTTAACTCCGGCAGCTCAAAATCTCTGGCACCAATATAGTACCCCGAGTTCTTTCCTTTCTTTTGCTGGATATCCAGTCCAAACTTCTCAAGGATCTCCATCTCTGTATAAATTGTTCTTCGATCCGTACTGATACCATATTCCTGATCTAGAATCGTACATAATTCCGTTGCATTAAGCATGTGCTCGTCATTAGTACGTTCTAGAAGAATTTCCATTAAATATAAAGTACGAAGTTTTTGATCAAATGAAGCCATACGAATCACCTCGTCTCAATCTTTTCTATTTTCAATTACCCTTTGGTACACGACAAACGCATGAATGAATAAATTATGAACACCCTGTCCGGATTTTTTGATA
>OCAV01000458.1_pt1 | contig 35325 bp, 25 predicted proteins | sample 1538331 | NCBI WGS metagenome assembly OCAV01 (sample SAMEA2580297, study PRJEB22360) | human gut metagenome | biome: human gut; feature: human-associated habitat; material: faeces | place: Denmark | collected 2008/2010
CGGTGCCAACCCCGGCCCTTTTTCTGTGGCAGCCAATGGACCCACATCAGACGAAGGCCGCGTCTTTGCCTGTCAGGTCACGCTCGCCAGCCACGGCTAGAATGTCGTTGCCGGCGTCCATGACCGGTATTGTTTCGTAGCGTGCGTCGCAACCGCGAGTGCGCCTGCGACGGCTGCGGTGGCTTCGGTCGCAACGTGCTGCTACCCTTGCGTTTCGCCATTGGTCGCTTCGTTGATGGCGCGGTACTCGGCACTAAGCTCGCGCGCCAGTTCTTCCTTGCTTGGAAGATACGGCAGGTATTTGGCGGCAAACACTTGGTCGTTGTCTTCGGGCAGTGTGTACTCGACAATCGAATCGCTTTTGTCCGCGCGGAGCACGATGCCTATGGGAGGATTGTCGCCTTCGTTCATGAGCTCGCGCGTGTAGTAGTTCACATACATTTGCATCTGGCCCAAGTCCTGGTGCGTAAGATCGTCCGTCTTAAGGTCGATAAGCACGAAGCAGCGCATCAGATAGTTGTAAAACACAAGGTCAATATAGAAATGGCGCCCATCAAAGGTGATACGCTTTTGGCGCGCCTCGAAAGCGAAGCCACGGCCAAGCTCCAGCAGGAACTTCTGAAGATGTGTGATGAGCGCCTGCTCTAGATCGCTCTCGCGAAACGCAGTATCGTCCGAGAAACCTAAAAACTCCAGTACATATGGATCGCGGATGATATCCTCGGGGCGACGAGCCGGGGCGCTCTCTTGGATTTCCTGGGTGACGGCCTCCTTGTCCTTGCTGGCAAGCAGGCGCTCGCGGAACATGGTGTTGATCTGGCGCTCGAGCTGACGCGTGCTCCAGCGAGAATCGGCGCATTCGTTCATGTACCAGGTGCGAGCTTCGGGGTCAGGAATGCGTATTAACCTGCGATAATGTGTCCAACTCAATTCGGGACGCAGTGAGTCCCGAATTGGAAATGCAAGATAGAACTGACGCATTTTACGCAGCTCTCTTGCTTCAAAACCTTTACCAAAATCCTTGGTAAGTCTGATTGCGAGGGCCTTGAGCAGCGCCTCTCCATACTTGGCGCGCTCCTCTCCGCCCTGCTCATCAACAATGCTCTTGCCGATCTCCCAATACGCCTCAACCATCGCAAAGTTAACGGCGGTATAGGCCTTGTCGCGAGCGGCGTTGAGAATCGAGGAAACCTGCTTGTAAAAAACTTCTGGCACGATTACCGATTCTCCACGGTTTACCAGTTCGCCCATCACTGTCGCCCCACTTTCCTCTTGTGGAATGCATCTTTATCGCATTTAGTTTAAAGCCTCGCGCGGACTCGAATTGCTGTGCTGTCTGACATCATCGCATGGGGCCTTGCGGTGACTAAAATGTGGCCATAGAGACAGTTTTAGCGAACCCCACGGGAGTGACGTGTATGGACAACAACACGCTGCTATTCCAGGACAAAGGTTCGGGTAGGTATAAAGACGTCAAGATCTACCCTAACCGCATTGAGGTACTCAAGAAGGGCACTTTTGGCGGCAAGCACACCGAGATTGTTTATCTTAAGGACATTACGGGCGTCAATAGAATCAAAGGCCGCGATGTTTTTCTGCGCAATCGTCTGTTGACCGCTTGCGTCTTTAGCCTGAACAGCCGTGCGAAGGCCCAGGAGTTTGTTAACGCGCTGAACATGGTGATGTAGCCGATAGCGGCGTTCGGGCCAAGGTAAAAATCGGGGGCACAGAACGGTGTTCTGCGCTCCCGATTGAGTCGATGTGTCTAAAAGGCCGGCTTGCCTATTCGACAACGTCCTCGTTGTTTTCACCGTCACTGGCAAGCATCGCCGCGCCGGCGACCGTTGTCGCCACGGCGGCGGCAGCGAGCCCGGCGGCAATGCCAGAGTTGTCGCCTGTGCCGGCAAGCTTTTCGCCTGAGCCCTTGCGCTTGTTGCCCTTGTCGTTCTTGTCGGCGCCGCCTGCGTTGGTGCCGTTGCCGTTGCCGTCGCCGGTGTCCGTAGCGCCCGCGTTGCCCGAAGTCGTCACAGTAAAGCTTGCGGCTCCGTCGGTGGCAAGCGTGTAGTTTTTCGCCGCGTCGCCCAACAGGCCTTTCGCACGCACCCAATACGTCCCCGCGGCAAATGCCTCGCCCTCGGCCATCGCCGTTCCCGGAGCGCCGTTCGCGTCGTGCGCAAACTCGAGCTGGGCCGTGCAGGCATCGGTTTCGAGCTTGCCCTCGAGTGATGCCGCAATCTTGGCGCGCACGTCTTCGCCGGCCTTAAGGCCTTCAAGCCCCTCAAAATGGGGCGTCAGCGCGCGCGGGTCGATATCGATGGGCACGGAACCCTGCAGCCCCGTAACGGTCTCGTTGCCCAAGGCATCGACATCAACGTATTCGATGGCAAACGTATGGCCCGAAGCCGCCACGTTGAGTACGTTACTGCTGTCGACAAGGCGGAAATGACCCTCGCCAACGGTCTTTCCATCCTGGAGTGAGGCATCGCTCAACGAGTCGCCATATGTCATGTGCATGCGGGCTGGGAGGTAGCACGAAGCTGCCTGCTTGTGCTCCGTATCGTAATTGCGCTGGTAGATGCTCCGTGCCAGTGCCGCGTCAACAAAGTCGGACGCAATGATGCCAATGTGCTTACGGCAGTCCTCTTTTGTGCCCTCAACTCCGGTATTGTTTATATACGAGCTCTTGTACAGGTGCTCGTCGACCACTCGCGCCGCGGTAAAAGGGTTGTTTTGCGTGCAGCTCGTGTAGTTGATAAACCAGCAGCGCTCCGTTGCCTGCACCGTTGTCCCGTCCGCGGCAGTGATATCTACGGTGCCGCGCTTGAACTCGGCCGCCGCCTTCAGGGCCATATCGACCCAGTCGATTTTACTGGACCCCGTGCAGCTGTAATGGTCTTGGGCATATACCGCTGTGCTATAGGGCTCTTTGTCGCCCGTATTGCCCGCAGCCTCAAAGCCTTGCTCGTATTTCACGAGGCACATGGACTTTCCGGAATGCACCTTGATTTTGTCGTCCCATTCGGTGAGGTCGAGGCCCCACGTGTGGCCGTCTACGCTGTCGCCGGCGAGCCTAAATCGACGCAGCAGGACGATCTTTCCGCGCACCTCGTTCAGTGTGGGGACATGGCTCGACGTATAGAACAGATCGGAGTTATTGTCCATAACATTGGCGAAAGCCGTCGTAATGCTTTCGTCGGTAGCTTCGTCGTTGCCTCGTGACACCAGCATGATGAGCGCTTCTGACGGGTTTTCGTTCAAAAATGTTTTGAAGTAACCGATGACATCGGAGAGATGGATAAAGCCCCCGTCTTTTTTGAGCAGGTAGCATATTCCATGGTCGATGCCGGGGTCGCCTTTATCGTTGTTCTTTCCAAGTCGGATATCAAAATAGCGAATGCCTTCGAGCAACTGCGTGGGGATGTAATCCTGCTGGCACTTTGCAAGCGAGGTTTGGGGCTCGGTGTCGTTGTCGACGCTGCAGGTGCTTGAATCATGCGTGCCCGGGATGCTCAGCTCGTCGAGGTATTTGTTGCCGTCGACGTGGCTCATCCAACATGGTCCGTCGACGTAGCTGCTATACGTGGTCCAGTCGATGCTGCTAACTGTGGCATTGGTCTTGTCCATGCTGTAGCCGACAAGCTCGAGTTCCCACGGAATGCTCTTCCTCTTGTGGCAGATCTTGTTGTTGTCTTGGTCTTTGCCGTCCTTTTCTATGGCCAGGTAATTAATGTCTTTTTTCTCGGTTTCTTTCTCGACCGTGCGGTCTCGGATGATATAGGTTCCGTTTGATTGACGCTCGAACGCAAAAGAGCGGCTGGGCTTGCCGTCATGCTCGCCACTCCATACGTGGATGACCTTTCCGTCTTTGTCCGAGTCGCCATCGACCGACCAAATGCTGTAGCCCGTCTTTTTATGCTCTTCGAAATTGAGCAAGGTGCGGATAGCATACCAGTTTGTATCGTCATTCTTGGTCGTTACGTTCTCAAGGATGAGCTTGCTGGACGTGCCGTCATTAAACAGATGGCAGACGTTGCCGATGACGTTGCCGTCTTCGTTAACGCTTGCGGTACGAAAATAGCCCGCGGGGCGAAGGCGAATGACGAAATTGTCGAGGCTGACTGCTGGCCCGGCCGTGCTGTCCGCAAAGGCTGCCCGCGGGCTAATGCCCAGCATGGCGGTTTCGGGCAGGCTTGCAAGTGGCGACAACGCCGCGAGTCCAAGGCCCAACGTAAATGCTCGGCGGCTGATGGCGTGGTGTTCGGTCATAACTTCTCCATTCGCAGAGTGCGGTTATGCGATAGTTTTGGTCACTATACTGCTCAGATGTTTAAGGATGCTGGTTTAATTGCCTGCGCGGCACAATAAATCGGCGGGCGGACGTGTTGGGGCGTTTGTCGTTTTCGTACTGTTGCCACATTTGGGGCGGTTCCGACGTCCGGCATCCTCGCGTTCGTCGGCTACAGGCATAAGAAAGGGAGGGTCGGTTTACCGGCCCTCCCTGGGTACGAAGCGCTGGGGTACCGTCACTTGTTTGCACTGCGCCCGTGTTTCCCGCTGCGCTCGCCAGTCGCTTAGCGCTTGATCTCGATATCGTCGAGCTTGACGTCCATGGCCTCGGTCTTGGCCTCGGCGATGTCGTCGGCAAATTCCAGAGACTTCATCATGGTCTCGACGGCGTCCTTGTGCTCCTCGACGTTGTCGATACGCACATACACACTGCCGCCGTCAACGTCGGTGAAGTATTCGGTCGTTACGCCGCCCGAGTGCGTGAAGTAGGCACTGCGCCAGGTCTTGCCATTATACTTAACGGGATCGCTCTCGGTCCATCCAGAGTTGGCCTTCCACTTTGCCTCGTAGTCGAACAACTCATCGGCGTTCTTGTCAGGATCGAAGACAGGGATGAAGCGGTCGCTGGCGTGCTCGCTCTCGGTGAACTTAAACTGGGCCCTGTCGGCGGTGTCGCCTGCGACGTCGGTGATCTCGACGCCCTCGGGGACCTCGACCTTAAACCAAATGAAGTCGGTCCTCATATCCACGGCGGGCTTTTCTGCTCCGCCGCCACCGCCACTTCCGGTAGCGCCGCCGCTGCCACCGCAGCCCACCAGGGCAACTGCGGCAAAGAGGCTTATGCAGAGGGTGAGAATCGCAAAGGCCTTCTTTTTCATGGTCGTGTCCTCCTCGATCTGTAACCGCCCACGGATTACCTGCCTTTACTGTACGCGTGGACGGCTCGCTAGGGTGGGCCATGTGTCCCATTCTGGGGGCTGGAATTGCGCCGACAAGTGGCAATATGTGCGGTCGCAAAAGAGGGGAGGGCCGATGCTGTCGGCCCTCCCCGGGGTGAGGTGCCCGTTGATTTAATGGGGCGCGCGTGCGTGGGCGTTGCCCCAACAGGTTCCTTGTTTATAGATATGCCTCAGTTTTTGACGTCCGGAAGTCTCGAAAGGTGGGCCATGTGTCCCATGTTTGCGGTGCCGACGCCTATCGTTCGTCATAGAAATCAGCGATGGCCAGGTACGCTGACGCCCGTGTGCTTATGGGCTAGACTTAGCACCATTATGTGATCGATACAGTCGGCAGGCAGTCGCCGTCCGACCGATGTATATGACTTGAAGGTGCATGCGTATGAGCCAAGAGATGATGGATAAAACCTGTCGTGGTTTTGCCGAGGCGCTGGCTGCGCGCGAGCCCGTTCCCGGCGGCGGCAGCGCCAGTGCGTTTGTGGGCGCACTGGGCGCCTCGCTGTGCGGGATGGTTGCTCGCTATGGCGCGACGAACCCCGCGCTTGCCGATCGCACGGACGACTTGACGCGCGCGTTTGCCCAGGCGGATGAATTGGCTCAGGAACTTGTCGACTTGGTCGCCGAGGACGTTCGTGCCTACGGGCAGGTGTCGGCGGCGTATGGTGTTTCGCGTGAGGACCCTGCTCGAACGGCTGCGATTCAAGATGCGCTGCATGTTGCCGCCATACCGCCGTATCGCATCATGGATGCGTGCGGTCGTGCGCTGGCGTTGCTCGAGGATATGGCTGACAAGGGATCGCGCCAGCTGCTGTCCGATGTGGCCTGTGGCGCCGTGTTCTGCCGTGCCGCCATGCAGGGCGCGAGTCTGACGCTCTTTGCCAATACCACGTCCATGAAGGATCGGGCGCGCGCCGAGGAGCTCGAGACGGCGTGTGATGAGTTGCTCGACACATGGCTGCCGCGCGCCGATGCGCTGGCGCGCCGTGCCGCCGACGCTGCAAGAAAGAGGGGATAGCCATGGCTGAGCTACTGAAGGGTGCTCCCGTCGCCCGCGCTTTGACTGAGGAGCTCGCTGCCCGCTGCGCTGCGCTGCGCGAACGCGGTGTTGTTCCGACGCTTGCTATCGTGCGTGTGGGTGAACGCGAGGACGACCTATCCTACGAGCGCGGCGCCCTTAAACGCTGCGAAAAGGTTGGCATCGAGGCGCGTCGCGTGTTGCTTCCTGCCGGTGTTTCGCAAGACGAGCTGTTGACGGCCATCGAGGACATCAATGCCGACTCGGCTGTTCATGGCTGTTTGATGTTCCGCCCGCTGCCCGCCGGCCTTGACGAGAACGCCGTCGCCGCAGCGCTCGATCCCGCCAAGGATGTTGACTCCATGACGCCGGCTTCGCTGCTCGCCACGCTTTCGGGGCGCGGCGAGGGTTTTGCCCCCTGCACGGCCGAAGCCGTGCTTGCTTTGCTGGATCATTACGGCGTTGAGCTGGATGGGGCCAAGGTCGCGGTCGTTGGTCGGTCGCTGGTGATTGGCCGTCCCGTTGCCGCCATGTTTACGGCTCTCAATGCCACAGTGACGACGTGCCATACGCATACGCGCGACCTTGCTGCCGAGTGCCGTGCGGCTGATATTGTGGTTGCGGCCGTTGGACGCGCGCGCACGATTGGTGTGGACGCGGTTCGCGAGGGCCAGACGATCATCGATGTTGGCATTAATTGGGACGAGGCCGCTGGCAAGCTGGTCGGGGACGTTGATTTTGATGCTGCAGAGCCGGTTGTTGACACCATCACGCCCGTGCCGGGCGGCGTGGGAGCTGTGACGACGGCGATCCTCGCCAAACACGTGATCGAAGCGGCCGAGCGCGCATTGAAATAGGCGTTTTGGGCTGTTTGAGGGGTTAGTTCTATACCCCGTGGACAAAAAATGCCAAATATGAGTACTGTTGCCAAGATAGTCACATATATTTTAGGTTAATTTGGCTCTCTAACGATATTTATTATCGATAGAGAGCCTATTTTATTGGGCCTATGGGGAAGTACATCATCTAATTTTTGAACAAATGTAGACTTTCGACACCCATGCGTAGCAAAATTGCTGTTACTAAATTAGTGACAGTACTCATATTTGGCATTTTTTGACCACGGGGGCTGCCGAGGCCGTGGTTTCGCCCTTTTTTCGCCGAAGCGATACACTGTTGCCGTTTGATTTCTTCGCTCAAGGAGGATGCGCATGCCGTGCACAACGATTCTGGTCGGTAAGAACGCGAGCTACGACGGGTCGATGCTTGTCGCGCGTAACGAGGACTCGTCCAACGGGGTGTTTGAGCCCAAGCGTATGCGCGTGGTGCATCCCGACGAGCAGCCGCGCGTCTACACGAGCGTCCTGAGTCACCTGACCGTTGGGCTGCCCGATAACCCCATGCGCTACACGAGTGTCCCCGATGTTGTCCCGGGCCACGGCATCTGGGCCGAGGCCGGTTTCAACGAGCTCAATGTGGGCATGTCCGCAACCGAGACGCTCACCACCAACGAGCGCGTCCGCGGCGCCGATCCGCTCGTCGACTACGTACCCGCCAAGGGCAACGAGGGCGAGGACGGATACGTTCCGGCACAGCCCGGCGGCTTGGGCGAGGAGGACATGGTGACCCTGGTGCTGCCGTATGCCAAGTCCGCCCGCGACGGCGTTCGTATCCTGGGCGACCTGCTCGAGCGCTACGGCACCTACGAGAACAACGGCATCGCCTTTAGTGATGTGGACGAGATCTGGTGGCTCGAGACCATCGGTGGTCACCACTGGATTGCCAAGCGCGTGCCTGACGACGCCTATGTGACCATGCCCAACCAGCTGGGTATCGACAGCTTTGACCTGGATGACGCCGAGGGCGCCCAGGCCGACCACATGTGCTCCGCCGACTTGCGCGCCTGGATGGCCGAGTGGCATCTGGACCTGACGCTGGGCGTCGAGGGCGACGGCCCGGCTGCGGTCTTTAACCCGCGCGAGGCCTTTGGCTCGCACAGCGACAGCGACCACGTCTACAACACGCCGCGCGCGTGGTACATGCAGCGCTGTCTCAACCCCAGCGACGTGTGGGATGGCCCCGACGCCGACTACACGCCCGAGAGCGACGATATCCCCTGGAGCCGCGTGCCCGAGCGCAAGGTGACCATCGAGGACATCAAGTACGTACTCTCGAGCCACTACCAGGGCACGGAGTACGATTGCTACGGTAGCAAGGGCACGCCCGCTACGCGTGGCGCATATCGCCCCATCGGCATCAACCGCAACAGCCAGCTCGCCGTGCTGCAGCTGCGCCCCTATGCGCAGCCGGCGTATCGCGCCGTGCAGTGGATGGCCTTTGGTTCCAACTCGTTTAACGCGCTGGTTCCGCTGTACGCCAACGTCGAGACCATGCCCGAGTACTATGCCGACACGCAGGCTCGCGTGACGTCCGAAAACTTCTACTGGGCCAACCGCCTGATCGGTGCCCTGGCCGACGTCCGTTTCCATGAGTGCGGCCGCGCGGTCGAGGATTATCAGGAGAAGATCGGTGGCATGGGCCACAAGCAGATCCATGACGTCGACGCTGCCGTAGCCGCTCTGCCCGAGGTCGAGGTGCCTGCCGAGCTTGCACGCGCCAACGAGGCCTTTGCCGAGCGTGTTCGCGTGGAGACCGATGCCCTGCTGGGCAAGGTGCTTTACACCACGAGCTGCGCCATGAAGAACTCTTTCGCGATGAATGACAACGTGAGGTAGGGATTTCCCGTCGATCGAATAGCGCTAAAACGCTTTGTCGCTTTCGCTCAATCTTGGGTACAAGAACGCCAATGCAGTTGTTTGTGATTGGAGATAACCATGGTTATGAAACTCGATCAGCTTGTTAACGGCGCCATTAACGTGGGCTTTGGCGCTGCCGCCGTTGCTGTCGAAGGCGGCAAGAAGGTCCTCGACGACCTTAACACCAAGGGCGAGCAGGTCCGCAAGGACACCACCACCCCCGATATCGCCCGCAGTGTGTCCGACATGTTCGAGCAGGCCGGCGGTACCATCTCCGACCTGACCGAGCGTCTGGGCATGCAGGGCGAGACCGCGGCCCAGCGCGTGCTTGACGAGCTTATCCTTGCCCGCGTCCGCGTCATGACCGCTCCCGAGCGCACTGCCTTCCTGGCCCATGTGCGCGACATCGTCGATTCGGTCGAGGACAACGTGACCTCGGTGCCCGTCGAGTCCGTTGAGCCCGACGATGCGAAGGATACCGAAGAGGCCGAGTAGCAGCGCAGATGGCAGATTCCACCACCGATTACAACAATCTAGATCCCTTGGGTGACGAGGCGGCGGTTGTCGATGAGGTCGACGCCGCCGTCTCGGGCGCTCGCAAGAAGCCGCGCGCCGTCGATATGGTGCCCGAGGAGCCCGACGCGATGGCGCCGGACGAGGAATACCAGCTCACGCCGGCGGGTCGTCGCGAACGCATTGGGCAGATTGTACGCCTGGTCAAAAAGTACCGCGTGTGGGATAACCTCACGCCGGTTCGTTTGCGCCGCCTGCTCGAGGAACTCGGCCCCATGTTCGTCAAGATGGGGCAGATTTTGGCCAACCGGTCCGAGATTCTGCCGCAACGCTTTTGCGACGAGCTGCGTCGTCTGCGCTCCGACGTGGAGCCGGTGCCGTATGAGGTAGTGCTCCGCTGTCTGGAAGAGGAATACGGCCTGCGCCTGGGGGAGATGTTCGATGCGATCGACCCCAATCCGCTTGGTAGCGCATCGCTCGCACAGGTACATCGCGCTCGTCTGGTGACGGGCGAGGACGTGGCCGTCAAGGTTCAACGCCCCGGTGCGCAGCAGGTTATGGCACAGGACATCGATATCATCCGCTCGGTGGTGCGTATCGTTTCCAAGTTCGTCAACACCGATCAATTCGTTGACCTGCACGGCGTGGTCGAGGAGCTGTGGACCTCGTTTCGCGAGGAGACCAACTTTTTGGCCGAGGCCAAAAACCTCAACGACTTCTACGAGTTCCATAAGAGCGTTCATGGCGTGACGTGCCCTAAATCCTATCTGGACCTGTGCACCGAACACGTGGTGGTTATGGACTACGTCGACGGCATTTCGATCGCCGATCCTGAACGCTTGGTGGCCGAGGGCTATGACCTGGAAAAGATCGGCTCGGCGATTGTCGAGGACTATTCGACGCAGGTGCTCGACGACGGCTTTTTCCATGCCGACCCGCATGCGGGAAATATCATCCTCAAGGACGGCATCGTTTACTTTATCGACTTGGGCATGGTCGGACGCATGTCGAGCCACGACCGCGGTATCGTCAAGGATATGATCTTTGCCGTGGCCGAGGGCGATGTGCCAAAGCTCAAGGATTCGCTCATGCGCTTCGCCGTGACGCGCGGCGATTCGGCCGAGCTTGACCATTCGGCCTTTTTGTCCGACTTGGACTTTATTGTTGCCGACTTTGCCGGGCTTGACCTTAAAGACCTGGATATCGGCGAGTTTTTGACCTCGCTGTTAAACCTCGCGCGCAAAAATGACGTTGAGCTGCCGAGCGTGGTGACGATGTTCGCCCGCGGCATGGTGACGCTCGAGGGCCTGTTGACCGAGTACATGCCCAACGTCAACATGATCCAGATCATCCAGACGCACATCAAAAACGAGAAGAGCACCTACGCCCGCATGCGCGAGATGAGCCGCGACTTTGCCGCGAGCAGCTATCGCGCGGCAAAAGGCTCGCTCGAGGCGGCCGAGTATCTGGGCTTGGCTTCGCGTATGCTCACGCGCGGTCAGCTTAAGGTGAACACGCAGATCATGAGCAGCGATAAGGCGCTGCGACAGCTGGGCGGAATTATCGACCGTATGTCGATGGCAATTGTGATCGCCGGTCTGTTTATCGGTTCGTCGGTGGTGTACTACGCGCGCATCGAGCCGGTTGTGTTTGGTATCCCGGTCATTGGCTTTATGGGCTACGTGAGCGCGCTGGTGCTGGCGCTTATGCTGGGCCGCAATATCTGGCTCAACAGCCACGGCGGCAAGCACTAGAGGCTGCGACCGTCACCGCATTTTCCTTTCGCAAACAATAGCTTTTACCTTGGGCTTCGCCTGCGTGCGAGGCCCTTTTGCGTGATAGCATATTGACGGTTTTAATCGATGGCCTAGATGGTGGTGCGGAGACGCACGAATGCGCGGTTTTCCTGCGCATTTGGGAGAATCGGGGTGCAAGTCCCCGGCTGTACCAGTAACCGTAATTCCTCTTGGCTCGGGATGTTCGCGTCGCAGATCGGACGGCGCGCCTGAGCCGTTAAGGTTAAGTCGGATCGCCTCCCATCTTGCACGTTGCCGCGGCGTATGCCGCCGGTGTGCATAGGGCTCTGGAGGGAAGGAGGACCCCGATGGGGGAACTCGAGCGCAACATGCGCGATGACGTGGGGCAGCCTCAAGGCAACGCTCCAAGTACAGACAATGGGGGACAATTGGATATGTTTGAGGACGAGCGCGAGCGCGTCTCGCATCGCCGTGGCGCAATTGCGCGCGGCGTAGCCAAGCGCGGCCTGGTGGCATTCCTGGCCTTCGCGATGGCCTTTGGCACCACACCGGCTCAGCTGTGGGCCGAGGGCGCCGAGGGCATTGCCGAGGCTGTGGCTCAGACTGCGACGCCGGGCGAGGACGCAGCGCTTGCGGGCGGTACCGCTGAGCAGAGCGGCGCCGAGGTTTCGGATTCCGAGGGCGCGCCTGCAGCTACTGCAGCCATAACAGAGGCAGCAACTGGCGACGAAGGCTCGGCGACGGGGGAGAGCCCTGCCACGAGCGAGCAGTCTTCGACGGCATCCGCTGGCCAAGCGGGATCTGCCGCCGCGGCTGCCGTTCAGACAGAGAACCCGACAGAAACCGGCGATGTCGCCAAGAAGCAGGTCGAGGTCTCGTTCTCGATTATTGGCACCGATGCTGACGGCAAGGCTCAGACCTGGGTGGCACCTACGCAGCTCAAGCTCGACGAGGGCGCGACGGCTGCTGATGCCTTCATTAAGCTGCAGCAGAAGACGGGCTTCAAGGCGAAGTACGAACCGAACACGGCATACGGTTTCTACCTCGAAAGCATCACATCCCCGAGCGATGGTCGCACGCTTGCCTACGATCCGACGACTTATGCCTTCTGGCAGCTGTTCGTCGACGGCGCGTCTTCCTCGGTTGGCGCGAGCAGCGTCAAACTCACCCAGGGGCAGAAGATTGAGTTTGCCTTTACGGGTGGTAGCGCGTCCCCTGTCGTTAAGGACCAGCTTGCTGCGAATGTGACCGTCATTGGTCGCGATGCCCAGGGCAAGACTCAGACCTGGGTCGACAACGCGCAGTATGTGGTGACGTCCGGTTCGAGCGCGCTTGATCTTACGAAGGTCGCGCTTGAGGCGAATGATATTGACGCCGTTGCTGCGGGCTCCTTCATTCTGAGCCTTAAGTACAACGGTGTTGAGCTGGGTACGCCGCTCGATTATTCGACCTATTGGCAGCTGTTCATCAACGGCAAGTCGAGCGACTACACGGCAGACAATGTCACCATTCATGCTGGCGATACCGTTACGTGGTTCTACGGTGGCTGGGGCGACCAGTTGCCGTCCGATTCTGTCCATGCTTCTGTTCAGGTTCTCGGTAAGGACAAGGACGGCAAGCAGCAGGTTTGGGCTTCGACGGGTCAGACGAGTCTCAAGGCAGGCTCCACTGCCAAGGATCTCCTTGAGCAGACCGGCCTTACTCTCGATGCTGGCGAATCGTCTTGGGGCTGGTTCCTCAACGGCATTTATTCGCCGTTCGATGGTAAGTCCTATGGCTGGGATGCTGCGACCAATAGCTATTGGCGCTTCTACGTAAATGGCAAGTTCGCCGACGTTGGCGCCGGTGCCTACGAGCTCCAAGAGGGTGACGCCGTCACCTTTATGTATGGTGCTGACGCCGATGCCCTTCCTGGCCAGGTTCTTGGTTCTGTCGATGTTATCGGTCCCGATGTCAACGGCAACAATACTCGCTGGGGCTCGGCAAGCAACGTTTCTCTGCCCGAAGGCTCTACGGCTCAGGATTTCATTGAGACGGTCCTGAAGGCAAAGCGCGTTGATTACAAGGCCTCCCAGAGTGGTGCATACTGGTTCCTCAATTCCGTTACTTCGCCGTACGATCACAAGCCGTATGGTTGGGATGCTGCGACCAATAAATATTGGCATCTGTATATCAACGGAGAGCCCTCCTTACTCTGCGCCAATCAGATTACGCTCAAGAGCGGCGATAAGGTCACGCTTGCCTATACCACCGATAATTCGCCCATGCCCGATCCCGACAAGATTGTCGTGGATCCGAGCGCGACGACTCCTGATTGGGATGCCGAGTGGGCCGGCTACGGCAACAGTGGCAACGGTTCGACCGTAACGGATGCCAAGACGCCTGCGCAGGCCGCCGGTCTTAAGTGGGCCTTCGATTGGAAGGCCGAGTCTGGCCAGCAGTATGCCAACTGCAGCGAGCCTGTCATTGCTAACGGCTTTGTGTACATCGCGACCGAGAACGAGCTCATTAAGATCGATTCGTCCACGGGCAAAAAGGTTGCCTCTGCGCCGCTTGCCTCCAAGGTGAGCTATACCTCTCGTCCGATCTATACCAATGGCCTTATCATCGTTCCGCTCAACGGCGGTGCGGTCCAGGCGATTACTGCAGACAAGCTGATCTGCAAGTGGCTGACGCCTGGTTTGACGGACTTGACGCAGAGCTCCTGCACCGTCGTTTCGGACGGCGAGTACGTCTATGTAGGCTCGGTCGATATTTCGTATGACGAGAATTACAACGCGACCTACGGCAACGGCTCCTTTGCGCGCATTAAGATTGCCACGGGCGAAGTTTCTTGGCAGAACATCGACCCTGCCGAGGGCTATTACTGGACTGGTGCGGCTTTGACGGATAAGTATGCCATCGTTCCTACGAGCGCGGGTACGCTTAAGTGCATTGATAAGACGACGGGCGATGTCGTTTCGACCATGAAGCTCGGCGCTGTCGCAAATGCCGATTGCATTGCCGATCCGTCCAATGGTTCGACCTTCTATCAGATGACGCACGACGGAAAGCTCCATGTGATTTCGCTTTCGGCGAAGGGCGTGCTGAGTGAACAGAAGACGGTTGATCTGGGCCTTACGAATAATCTGAGCGCCCCTGCGGTGTCTGGTGACAATCTGATTGTCGGCGGACAGACGGCTACGGGCTCTGCTCTGGTTCTCTATAACCTGAAGACGGGTAAGACCACGATGGTCGCTGCTGCCGACGGCAAGGCGCTGCCGGCTGGCCTCAACGGTATTGCTGCTACTCCGCTGGTGAGCGTTCAGGGCGGCAAGACCTATGTGTACTTCACCGTTAATAGCGCGGATAGCAAGGATTACGTCAACTACTCTGCTGGTGGTGGCGTGTATCGCTATACGCTCGGCGATGCAGAGGCGACGCAGATTTATGATGCGGCTGGCCATTACCAGTACTGTGACTCTCCGGTCATTGCCGATGCATCTGGCAACCTGTACTACATCAATGACTCGGGCACGCTGTTCAAGCTTGGGGCCGTTGAGTCTTGGACGGTTGCCTTTAATTCCAACGGCGGGTCTGCTTGCGACACTAAGTTTGTTGCCACGGCCGATGGCAAGCTGGTCAAGCCGGCCGATCCGACGCGCGATGGCTACACTTTCGGCGGTTGGTATACCGATGAGGCTTGCACGCAGGCGTATGACTTTAGCGCGCCGGTGACGGCCGATCTGACGCTGTATGCCAAGTGGACCAAGAATGCCGTTAACCCTGGCGGTAATGGCGGCGCTGGTTCGAATGGCGGCGGCGGTTCTGGTGCCGGTACTGGTTCCGGCACTGGCGCTGGCACTGGCACGGGTTCCGGCTCCGGCTCGAAGGGCGGCGCTGTCGCCCCGGGTCATAAGCCGACGACCAAGACGACGGTGTCGATCAAGACCGAGACCAAGGACAACAAGTCCGACAAGAAGGACTCCGATAAGTCCGATAAGAAGGACGAGAAGAAGTCTGACAAGAAGTCAGACAAGAAGGACAGCAAGTCCGACAAGAAGTCCGATTCCAAGTCCGATGCGGGTGTTGCTTCCACGACCACTGCTAAGAAGTCCTCTAGTGCTTCTGAGCAGGAGACTGGCACCAATCCGCTCGCCATCGTCGGCGTTGCCACCGGCGTGATTGGCCTCGCGCTCATCGCCGTCTTCGTGCTGACCAAGCGCGGCAAGGGTGACGGTAATGCCCGATAAGCCCAAGGAGACCAGCGGGCAACAGCCCGACTCCTCGTTTATCCAGCTCGATGATCCAAAGCAAAAGGGCGTCGCTTCGGCGGCGTCCGCCTCTCGTCACAAGGCGCTCCTTGGCGTTCTGACTGCCGCATGCACCATTCTGATCGTCGTCTCGCTGGGCTTCGTCCATCCTTCCGAGAGCGGCGCCTGGTCCATTGACTGGATCGTTCAGACTGTGACGGGGGAGAGCGTCGTCACCAAGGACACCAAGGCGTCTGGCTCGTCCGCCGCTTCGGGCGAGGCCAGTTCCAAGGATTCCAAGTCATCGAATGATGCAAAAGACGAGCCCAAGGGTTCGAACGACGCCAAGGACGATTCCGAGTCTTCAAACAAGGAATCGGACAAAAACTCGGATAGCAAGAAGTCCGAGGACCAGGACGGCAAGAAGTCTGGCGATAAATCTGCTGCCCAAAATACGGGAGCCGGTGATACTTCCAATGTGTCTGGCGGTGCTTCTTCGGGCGGTGGCCAGTCGTCTAATGGAGCCTCATCCTCTAATGGTGGAAACGCCTCCTCGGGCGGCCAGAGCGGCTCACAGGAGTCCAACTACGTTACGGTGACGGTTTCGGTCACATCGAGCGCTGTGGGCAATCCTGTGTCCTCTGGTGGCACCTTTACCTTTAACGAAGGCGCTACCGTCTACGATGCCCTGTGCGCGCTGGGCCTTTCTGTCAACGCACATGGCTCGTCGTACGGCACGTATGTCTCCGCGATTGGTGGTTTGGCCGAGAAACAGCACGGCGGCACGAGCGGCTGGATGTACTCCGTCAACGGCACAACGCCCATGACGGCCTGCAGCAACTACGTTCTCTCAAACGGTGACAACGTAGTCTGGTATTACGTTACAGGCTAGAGGCCTCGACATAGCGCGCCAGACGGGCGGTTCGGACAAACATCCGGGCTGCCCGTTTTTCATGCGTAGAGGACTGGGTCGCCGGGTCTCTCGGCAAACAAAAAACCGGTTGGAACGGGAATTCCAACCGGTTATACATTCAAGCAAATAGTGAATCGACTACGACCGTGCACCCTCGAGGAAGAAGCGGCGGCTGAAGTAGTTGTACCAGGTGACGAGGAACGTTGCGATGGCCTTCATGGCCTGGTAGCCGATGCTCAAAAACGTGACGCCCACAAACATGTACAGGTCGTTGAGACCCAGACCAATCACCGACAGGATGGTGAAGATCGTGAACTCGCGCTTGCGGCTCATGCCCTCGCGATGGTCGAACACGTACTTCATGCTGAGCCAGTAGTTGACCACGACGGACGTGATAAACGAAATCGTGGTGCTCATCAAAAAGTCGAGGTGGAACAGCTCGACGAGCGCAATAAGCATGCCCCAGTCGATGCCAAAGGAGATAAGACCCACGACAGCGAACTTGAGGAACTGCTTGGTATGAGGTTGTGCCAGTGCCTTGCGCACGTAATCACATCCAATGCGTTGACGAATCGAGCAGAGAATACTTTACGGCTTTTGCAAGGGAAACGTAAGGGCTTTGCCAAGAACTATACGAACTCGCCAAATTTGCAAGAGACAATCCGCAAACGACGCAAATCCTTCCGTAAACGAGCGGGGCCCACGAACAACGCAGCGCTCGATGCACGTCGTCCGTGGGCCTCGTAGTGATAGGAGGAGGTCGAGCTACTTAGTCTCCTCGCCCTCCAGGAAGATCTTTCGGGTCACAAAGTTGTAGACCATAACAAGCGCGGTGGCGCAAATCTTGGCGATATTGGCCTCGAGCCCCAGGCCGGCGTTGAGCGCCAGCACGATACCGTCGTTGAGTGCCAAGCCAATAACGGACAACACGACAAAGATGATGAACTCGCGGCGGCGGCTCATGCCCTCCTTGTGTGCAAATACGTACTTCATGCTCGCGACGTAGTTAAAGATGAGCGAGACGATAAAGCCACTGGTGTTGGCGATCAGGATATTGAGGCCCAGGCCGTAGTGGAGCAGATTCATGATGCCAAAGTCGATGACGGTGGCAATGACGCCGACGACGCCAAACTTCATGATCTGCGCAAGGAGCTTTTGCATGGTACCTGCCTTAGGGTGGCGCCGGGGCGCCGTGGGGATGACAAACTCAGCAAGTTTAGCCAATCCGCGCAGGCGGGGCTAGGCGCGCTCCTCGATAGCACCGTTTCTATATGCATCGAGCAGTTGGCGCAGGTCCTGGATCTGGCTGCGAATCTTGACGCCGGTATCGGTGTCGCTCACCATGCGGCGCCGGTCGGCCTCGTCAAAGCGGTTGGTCTCGCTTTCGATGTCGATGTTGCGGGTGAGCGCTTCGGCAACCGTTGTAAAGGCCTGGTGCGACTTGAGGCGGCATCCGCGCGAGCTCGAGATGAGCGTGTAGCCGGCGATGCCTGTTTTGGGATGGTAGGCGCGACAGAAACCGCCATCGATGACCAGCAGCTTACCGTTGGCGCGGATGGGCTGCTCGCCTTTGGTGGTCTTGACCGGGGTGTGGCCGTTGATGATGTGGCCCGTCGGCGAGCAGGCCATGGGTGCGACGCCAAACTCGCGCATGATATCGTCGCAAACGGACGAGGACGTGGTGAGCGTATAGTACGGGTCCATCGGCTCGACCCACGTGTTCTTGTCGGCGATGTAGGCGCGCTCGAACGTGCGCACCACGCGTCCGCTGGCGGGTGAGTTAAAGCCGATCCACAGGTACCACATCCAGTCGAGGGCATCGCGGTCGCCGATGCGCCAGGCGCGGCGGGCGATGTGGTCGCAAAAATCAAAATAATCGCGCCCGGCGTGCCAGGTGCCCAGGCAATTCATGCTGCTAAAGGTGCCGTCTTCGTTGAGCGGCACGCAGCCGTGGAACAGCAGGTTGCCGTTGGCGACCTTATACATGGAGCCGTGGGTATAGAGGAAATCGATGTGGCGATGCAGGTGATCGGCGGTGACAAACTCGGACACGAGTTTGTCGATGATGTGCTGCTCCTCGGGCGTGAGCGTGTAGGGGTCCGCCGGATCGACGGTGGGGAAGTCGTTGGTCGTGAGCGGCCACACGCTGCCGTCGGCAAGCGTGACTGTGCCGGCGTCGTGATCGATCTTGTCGAGCAGCAGGCGGTCGGCCATGTCGAACTCGGGGTGGCGCTGGATAATCTGGCCCTCGAGCTTAAAGAGCAGGACATTAATGGCTTTGATCAGCGGGCTTATCGGCTCGCCGGCGGTATAGGTGGCGTCGGCGAAGGCGACAAGCTCGCGCAGCGAGATGCCATAGTCGTTCTCGAGAATCTCATAGTTGTCGTAGCGCAGGTTGTTGCGCAGCACCGTGGCGATGCAGGCGGGCTCGCCGGCAGCGGCGCCCATCCACAGCAGGTCGTGGTTGCCCCATTGAATATCGAGCGAATGATAGGTGAGCAGGCGGTCCATAATTTTGGCCGCGCCGCCGCCACGGTCGAAGATGTCGCCCACCAAGTGCAGGTGGTCGACGGCGAGGCGCTTGATGAGTGAAGCAAGCGACTCGATAAAGTCGTCGGCGCTGGCGGTCTCCAGAATGGATTCGATAATGCGCTCGTGATACCGCACGCGGTAGTTGTTCTCATCCGGATGCGTGTGCAGCAACTCGTCGATAATGTAGGCGTAATCGCGCGGGATGGCCTTACGCACCTTGGAGCGGGTATAACGGCTCGAAAGCGAGCGGGCAACCACAATGAGCTGGTCGAGCATGGTCTTGTACCAGGTGGGCGAGTCCTCGCGCCGGCTGCGGACAAGATCGATCTTCTCGCGCGGATAGTAGATGAGCGTGCACAGCTCGCCCTTTTCGTCAAAGGAGAGCGTGTCGCCAAAGATCTCGTCGACATGCTCGCGCACAACACCCGAGCAGTTGTTGAGGATGTGCATAAAGGCTTCGTATTCGCCATGCACATCGCTCATAAAATGCTCGGTGCCCTTGGGCAGGTTGAGGATGGCTGAGAGGTTGATGATTTCGGTGAATGCGGATTGCTCGGTGGGGAACTGTCTCGACAGCAGGCGCAGATACTTGAAGTCTTGCGGATTGCGATCGAATGCGACCATGAAGCACCTTCCGATGTGGTTGGTAAAACTGATAAACAGCGTCAAACGTTTATCAGTATGCGCCGCTTTTGTTTCGATTGGGGATGGGCGGCCGAATTGTTAGCCGAACGGTTTGGTAAATCGATTTAGTGGAGGTAGATATGTCGGTTGGGTGGAGACGATAGAGGGTGTTTTCTCAGATATTTATGCGTGGGGTCGGTGGAAACGATGGTGGTAAAGATGTTCGCTATTTTTGGTTCGATTTGGTAAATAGTGGACATATGTACCGTATGTAGGCTCACTGTGCGATAATTTGCGCAGCAATGAGTAAGGAGCCTCATATGAGTGATTTTGTCCTGACCTGTGAATCCGCCGCCGATCGAACTCGGGAGTTCTTTGAATCGCGCAATATCCCTGTCGTGTGTTTTCATTACGAGATCGACGATGTTGTCTATACGGACGATTTGTATCAGTCGATTACGCCGGACGAGTTTTTTGCCCAGATTGCCGCAGGCGCCATGCCCAAGACGTCTCAGGTGAGCGTGGGTGAGTACGAGGAGTTTTGGGAGCCGCTTGTTGCCGAGGGTAAAGACGTGCTGCACCTGGCGTTGTCGTCGGGTATTTCGGGCACGTATGGATCGGCCTGCGTTGCGGCACAGATGCTTGCGGATCGCTATCCCCAGGGCGGCAAGGTGCGCGTCATCGATTCGCTGGCGGCGTCTTCGGGCTTTGGCCTGCTGGCGGAATGTGCCGCCGACGTGCGCGATAGCGGGGCTTCACTCGACGAGACGGCTGCCTGGATCGAGGAGCACAAGCTCAACCTGCACCACTGGTTCTTCTCGACCGATCTGTCGAGCTACCTGCGCGGCGGTCGCATTTCGGCTGCGAGCGCGATCATCGGCACGGCGCTTAAGATTTGCCCGCTTATGACGGTCGATTGCGAAGGTGGGCTGTCGCCACGTGAGAAGATTCGCACTAAGAAGCGCGCGATTTCCGAGATGGCTAAGACCATGATGGCACACGTGCAGGACGGTGCGGATTATTCGGGTAAGTGCGTCATGTCGCACTCGGCGTGCCGCGAGGATGCCGAGGCAGTTGCGGCGCTGATCGAGGAACAGATTCCGCAGCTTAAAGGCAAGATTGAGATCAATAACATCGGTACTCTGATTGGCTCGCATACCGGACCTGGTACGGTGGCGCTCTTCTTTATGGGCGACAAGCGCGTGGATTAGTTTGCCCCATCACATCGCTGCATGATTGCTCAAACGAAAACGGCCCGCCTCACGTTTGTGGGGCGGGCCTTGCTGTTGGGGTTAGCGTTTCTTTCCGCGGAAGAAGAAGCCGTGCAGTGACGGCTTGAGGCCGCGGTTGGCGCGATGCTCCTCGACGCGCTCGTGGATCGAAGCGACGCGCTCGATGACTTCGTCGGGAATCGGCACGTCGGGATTCATGTTCTCGACCTGGCTGACCTCGGCGGCGGAGACCTGGTCGATAATGGGCACATCGTCGTGCGAGATGACAGGTGTGGCGTCTTCCTTCATCTTGCGATAACGCTGCATCATGTCGGTCTGCAGCTGCTGGGCCGAAGGCGGCGTCCAGATGATGGCGTTGGCGCCGGCGGCGATGGTTTCACGGATGCTCTCGGGCGTCTTGCCGCCCGGCGCGATGAGCGGCAGGTTGGGATAGTGCTTGCGCAGCTCGCGTAGGATCTGGGGCGTGTTCTTGCCGGCGGCGATGTTGAGAATCTTGGCTCCAGCGCGCACCTTGGCGTGGGCATCGTCGTCGCAGCGAACGACCGTAGCGATGACGGGGATGTCGGCGATGTTGGTGATGTGCTCGACCATCTCGGCGGTGGCGGGGGAGTTGACCACGCATCCCGCCGCGCCCTGCATCTCGGAGACGGCTGCCATCTGCACGGAGCGCTTACCAGTGGTGGTGCCACCGCCCACACCTACAAAGACCGGGCACTCGGCGACGGTCAGCAGCGCTTGCGTAATGGCGGGCTGCGGCGTGAAAGGGTAGACCGCAAAGACGGCATCGGCGTTGGAGTTGCGGATAACCGCGACATCGGTGGTGTAAATGAGCGACTTGATGCGTCGGCCAAAGAGCGTGAAGCCGCTGGCCTCCTCGATCTCGTCGGGCATGCGAAGGGCAGCCTTGCGCAGGCGTCCGTCGATGGGCAGGGGCTCCATAGGGAGCAGGCCGTTGGGCGTGACGGCTACTTGGGGCTCGGTGAACTCGTCTGCGAGCTCGACCTCGGAAAAATCGACCGAGGCGACGATGTCCTCGTGCACCTCGGCGGGCACATCGATGGGAGCTTGGTCGTTTGCCGCCGCAGGCGTGTCGAAGGAGCTGGTGCCGACGAAGGCGTCGACGCGCTCGTTCAAATCGTTGAGAGAATCCATGGTGGTCCGTTTCTATGTTGTGCACCCGTCAGCGTGCGACCGGCGCTACGATTGCTAAATCGTTTGACGAGTTGATTTTTCCCCGCCGCGCCATCCGTTAGACCGAAGGGCCGGCGAACGTGAAGGAGCTGTGGTGGCGGGGATCGAGGTGCTATCTTGAAAGTCCCGTTTAAAAGAGAGGTGACGCGGTATGGAATTGACAGCAATGTTTGGCTCGATCGGCCTGTGTGTGGCCGCAATCGTTGCCGCCGCGGTCATCTACTTTGCGGTCACGGCCATTAAGGGCAAAAAGGCCGAGCGCAAGGAGCGTGAAGCGCTTGCGCGGCATAAGGACCAGCAGGACAGGCGCGCACGGCGATAGCTTGTTGAGTTTTGAATCCGTGCGCTAGCTGCGTTTTCGGACCAGGGCGATATAGAAGCCCTCAAAGTCGCGACTGGGCGGAATGGTCAGCGTGCCTGGCATGCCGTTGGCAATGGCCGAGACGTGACCCGCGGCAATGGCTTCGGTAAGGGCGTTGCACTCGATATGCGGCTTGTCGCCGGTATCCTGTGTGCGACGCGCTTCGCTTTCGCTTGGCGTGCCGTCGAGGGGGATGAGCTCGCAGTCCATATGCTTGTCGAGGGCCTCTTGCAGGGCGTCCTCGTTTTCCTGCGGCAAGATCGAACAGGTCGAATAGACGAGCGTGCCGCCCGGTTTGAGGGCCCCCATGGCGCGGTCCAGAAGTGCTCGCTGCGAGCGGGCGCACTTGACGAGCAGCTGCTCGGTGAGGCCGCGCAGACTTTTCTCGTTGCCGCTGATGACGGTGCCCGTACCGGTACAGGGGGCGTCGAGCAGGATACGGTCAAAGCGGAAGAACTCGTCAAGCTCGCGCGCGTCAATGCGCATGACGGGCACGTTTTTGGCGCCCTGGCGGCCCAAGTTGGCCTCGAGCTTTTCGGCGCGGGGAATGCTCATCTCGCAGGCGGTGAGGTGCGCCTGGCCCTGGGTGAGGGCGGCGATCTGCGTCGTCTTGCCGCCGGGGGCCGCGCACATGTCCAAGATATCCTCGCCGGCCTGCGCGCCCAGCACCAAAGGAGGCATCATGGACGACAGACTCTGCAGGTAGATCTTGCCGTCACGGTAGATGTCGAGGTCCCACAGGTCGGAAACTTGGGCTTCGGGCAGGATGAAGGCATCCGGGTACCAGGCAACGGGGCGGTGGGCGATGTCGGCTGCGTCGAGCGCGGCGGCGATGTCTTCGGCGGTCGCCTTGAGCGTGTTGGCGCGCAGCGTGACCGGGCGCGTGGCTGCGGCGCCAAAGCCCTCAATCACGAGCTCGGCATCGGCAGGCGTATAGGCGCCAGCAATCGTGTCGACCATAAAGCGCGGCAGGTCGATGGCGCAGGGAAGGGCGGCAAGCTGGTCGGAAAGCTCGGTGGCGGCAAACTGCCTGAGCTTGAGCTCGGGCTTAACCTGCTTTTTCTGCTTACGACGACGCGGCTTGGACATCCGTCTTTCCTTCCACCTAAATGATTATTCTGGGACGGGGATTAAAAAATCATTTAATGATCCCCGTCCCAAAAAGACTGTACTGTGGCGCCCGGGAATGATTTTTTAATCCCCGTCCCAGAATAATCATTCCCGGGCGCGTTGCGGTTGCCTAGTACTGGCTCTCGTGCTTGCTAAAGAAGTCGAAGCGCGGGGGCAGCGGCTTAACGCGGTGCTCGCCGGGCTTCTCACCCAGGCTCTCCACAAACTCGTCCGTGGAGGCGAAGATGTTGTCCCAGCTAAAGAAGGCGACCGGGTCGACGTCGAAGTACTCGCAGATGAGCTCGCAGCCGGCCGGGACGATGCCGTGCATGAGCACGGTCGCCACGCGCAGCTCGGTGAAGGCGTCGACCAGGGCCTGCGTCATGGCGGCGTTGGCCGGCTCACCCTCGAGCTTGTTGGCGGCCTTGGAGGCATCGCTCCAGCGCTTGTTGGCGGCGCGCAGGTAGTCGTCGCACACGGCGAGCGCGCGGTGCGTCTCGAACTTGTACATGGCCTGCTCAAAGGCAAGGGCGGCCTGCTCGGCAGCCTCGACCACAGGGGCGGAGGCTGCGCCGGCGGGAATACAACCGTTGCGATAGGGGCTCTCGTCGCCCTCCTTGACGGCGACGCCGTAGAAGCAGCTGCGGGCCAGGCGGTTGAACACGCCGGTCAAAAGGGCGCTCTCCTTAAGGGCCGGATCGATGACGCGCTTGTCGTCGCAGGCACGCACCTCGTTGCCGTCCTTGTCCTTGCCGGTCACGCGCGTGTCGTATGCCTTGGGGCTAAAGCTCACCGGCTTCTCGGACAGGCCGAGCGACAGCCAATGCGCGCGCATCTGCTCGCAGGTGTAGTGGTTAAGCAGGTCGTCTGCCGGCGGGGGAGGCGTCTGCGAGGACGAGCTGGCCTTTTTGCCCATGTAGAGCAGGTGGTAGCAGGCGCTGACGGTGCTCTGCGTGAGGTCCCAGCCCAGGGCCTCCCACATGGCGGTCTGCGCGATGCAGTAGAAGTAGATGTTGTCCTGACCGATGAACTGGTAAATCTGTGCGTCGTCAGAGCACCACCAGTCGCGCCAGTCGAGCGAGCTGTGCTGGTAGGTGGGTGCGGGGACCTGCGTGGAATCGGCGGAGGGCTCGCCCATGAGGGCGGCGTCCTGGGCGGCGACACCCTCGGTCACGCCGGCTGCCTTGGCATCGCGCGCGAGCACGGTACGCGTATAGCTGATGGGCGCCCACAGGCTCTCGGGCCAGCACCAGCAGGTGACGTCGGAAACGCCGTCGACCTCGGGCGCCGGAACGCCCCAGTCGATGTTACCGGTGATGCGGAAGGGCACGAGCGCCTTGCCGCTGCGGAAGCGCACGCCGCCTTTGGCGAGCACCGCGTGGGCGTCGTCGCGCTCCTTCCAGCTGGGGAAGGTGACGGTAAAGCTGCTCTTGTTGCCCTCGGGCTCCAGCACGGTGTGCTCGGGCAGCTGGTCCTCGACGGCGTCGAAGGCCTCGCGGAACTTGTTCTGAATATAGAGCTGTGCCGGCAGCAGCCACTCCTCCATGGTCTTGGAGACCACGGAGCGAACCTGCGGGTTCTGGGCGAGCTTGGCGGTGTAGGTCTTCATAAAGTCGAGGTAGGCCGGCAGGTCGAAGTAGAGGTTGTCGACCGGGCGCAGCTCGGGTACCTCGCCGGTGAGCTGGCTCTTGGGCGCGATGAGCTCTTCGGGCTCAAACTGGTGACCCAGGTCGCACTCGTCGGCGTACGCCTTCTCGGACTTGCAGCCCTGGATGGGGCAGCGGCCGATCACCTGGCGGCCGTTGAGGAACGTGCCGGCCTTGGCATCGTAGAACTGCAGCGTGGAGCGCTTGGAGATGGTGCCCTGCTCGTGCAGGCGTTTGATAATCTCGGCGGTCACCTCGTTGTGAATCTGTACCGCCGGCTCAAGGCCCGAGCCGCCGTAGATATCGCAGCTGATGTTGTAGTTGTTGAGGGTTGCGGCCTGGCGGGAGTGATTGGACTCGACGTACTCGCCGATGGACTTGTCGTAGCCTTCGTTCTCCTTGAGCTTGCGGTAGCTCTCCATGATGGGCGAGCCGTAGCAGTCGGTGCCCGAGGTGAAGATGACGTTCTCGCGGCCCAGAAGGTCGCGCAGGAAGCGGGCGAAGAAGTCGGCCGGGACAAAGACGCCACCAACGTGGCCAAAGTGAAGGCCCTTGTTGCCGTAGGGCTCGCCGGCGGTAACGATGGCGCGGCGAGGCCAGCAGGGACGGTCGTTCATGGAGTATTTGGATGCCATGGGACTCCTTCGCATATGGTAAGAGCGCAGCCGGGCGCAAGGCCTGGCGACGCAGTGGTCAATTCGTGCATATCGTTCGACATTATCGCACATGCGGACGGGTACGTGGCAGGGGCGCTATCCTAAGATGCTATGAATGAGATTTCCAACATACATGCGTTTGAAGACGAGGAATTTCTGCACGCTTGCTTCGTGTGGGGGATGGTCGTAGTCGGCGTGTTTGCCGTGTGCCTGGTGCCGGTGTTTATGCTGCTGGGCGGGCCTGCAGACTTGGATGCGGCTGACGCGGGCGGCTGGATGGCTGTCGTGGGCTGGATAGTCGGCTTGGCTGCGGTTTCTGCGGCGTCATTTGCCGTGCACGAGCTGGTGCACGGTGTGTTTTTTAAGCTGCTGGCGCCTGCGGGCGCGCAGGTGACCTTTGGGGCGAATCGCGAGACGGCGATGATCTATGCCTGCGCCGAGGGCGTTGTGTATTCGCGCCGGCGGTACATGGCGGTTTGCCTGGCACCGACGGCTGTTGTGACGACAACGCTTGCCCTGGGGTTTGCGTTTTCGGGCTATCCGCTGCTGTGCTATCTGGCGGCCGGCTTGCATTTGTCAGGCTGTGTGGGCGACTGGTATTACGTGCGGACCATTTTGCGCGACCGCCGCATTGTCGCCTGCGAGGACACGTCCTTCGGCGTGCGCTTTTTCGGGTGAGGAGATGTCGATGAAGCCGTTGTTGTTGCACGCCTGCTGTGCGCCGTGCTCTCTTGAGCCGGTCCGCCTGCTGCGCGAGGAAGGGTTTGAGCCCACAATCTGCTGGACCAACCCCAATATTCAGCCGCACGATGAATGGCAGCGGCGTTTGGACGAGCTGCGCCGGTGGTGTGCCGATGGCGACATCGAGCTTATCGAGGCGGGGGAGGACCGTGAGCGCTGGGAGGCCGGCGTGGCACCGCTGGGTGCCGATCGGCCCCGTCGCTGTCGTGCGTGCTATGCCCTGCGCTTGGCCGAGGCGTGCCGCGTGGCCCAGGAGCGTGGGTTTGAGTTTGTGGGTACGACGCTCGCCGTCTCGCCGTATCAGTTGTTCGAAACCTGCAATGATGTGTTGGAGCGTCTGGCTGCCGCCCGCGGTCTCACTCCGGTGATTCGCGATTTTCGTCTGTATTACCCCGAGGCGACACGCCGTTCGCGCGAGCTGGGCATGTATCGGCAGAACTACTGTGGTTGCCGCTTCTCGGCTGTCGAGGCGGCCATGGACCGCGCCCGCATCCGCGACGAGCGCAAAGCGTCCAAAAAGTAGTTCATTTGGGACGTCAGCCTGCTAGGATGTAGAGCGGACTTTAGCTATATAAGGAGTATCCGACGTGTCTATGCGTACCGATGATTTTGACTACAACCTTCCTGAGGAACTGATCGCCCAGGCTCCAGCCGAGCCGCGCGACTCCTGCCGCCTGCTGGTGGTGGATCGCAAGGGCTCCCAGGCGGGAACGCCGCTGGAGCACGGCGGTACCGTTGAGCACCGCATCTTCCGCGACATCATCGACTATATCGAGCCGGGCGACGTACTCGTCATCAATCAGACGCGCGTGATGCCGGCCCGTCTGATCGGTCGTAAAACGGGATCGGGCGGCGTGGTCGAGACCCTGCTGCTCAAGCGCCGCGAGGACGTGGATCCGCTGGGCCATGTTTGGGAGTGCTTGGTCAAGCCGGGCAAGCGCCTGAAGCCCGGTGCTCATATTGAGTATCGCGCCGGTGGCGCCCATGCGCCCGAGGGGGCTCCCGTGGTGCTGACGGCCGAGGTTGTCGACTTTGTCACCGATAGCCGCGGCGGCCGCCTGGTACGCTTTGAGCCGGCCGGTTGCAATGCCGCCGGCGAGCCGCGCACGCTCGACGAGGCCATCCATGCTGCCGGCCACGTGCCGCTGCCGCCCTACATTACCGATTACGAGGGCGATCCCGAGAAGTACCAGACCGTCTACGCCATGAAGGAGGAGCACTCGGCCGCTGCTCCCACGGCGGGTCTGCATTTTACTCCCGAGCTCATGGCTGCCATCGAGGCCAAGGGTGCCAAGTTTGCCGCCGTCGAGCTCGAGGTGGGTATCGATACCTTCCGTCTGGTGGAGGAGGACGACCCCGCGCAGCACGTGATGCACACCGAGCGCTACCACGTGTCGCAGGAGGTTGTCGACGCCGTGCATAAGGCGAAGGCCGAGGGCCATCGTGTGATCGCCGTCGGCACTACCGCAGTGCGCTCGCTCGAGAGCGCGTTTGACGCGGACGCGCCGGTGTCCGATCCGGCTGTGACGGCGCGCTATTTTGAGGGCCGCGAGGACGGGGCCGACACGCTCGGCCGCGGCGACATCGTGGTGCGCGAGAACGCGACAACGCAGCTCTACCTTATGCCCGGCTCGACCTATCACGTGGTCGACGCGCTGATCACGAACTTCCACGTGCCGCGCTCCACGCTCATGATGCTCGTAAGCGCGCTTGCCACCCGCGACCAGATCATGGATGCCTACGCCGCTGCTATCGAAGAGCGCTACCGCTTCTTCAGCTTTGGCGACGCGATGCTCATTTTGTAGGTTACGGCGTTTTACAAACGCCGTAACCGGCCGACGCTGCGCGGGCCGCATTTGGACAATCTGACGTTCAACTTCAAGGGCGCGACCAGAAGGTCAGCGCCCTTTCGTTTCACGTCACCTTGTCTCAAATGCGACCCGCTCGCTGACTCTGCCATTACATCGGTGTTGCCGTGGTTGTTGAGTAGTCATTGGGCACTTGGCACTTGGGGACGTTCCTTTTGTGCCGGCACCTGGGGACACTCCTTATGTCAAGAGATTGGTGCAAGAGGGATGGATTGCCTTGCATCAATCTAATAAGTTGCGGTGAGATAGTTCTTGAATTGGCTTTTTGAGGGCTAGGCAGGAACTATCTCACCGCAACTGCGTTGAGCGTTTTTTGGCGGCTGGTTTACTTGCTCGCGAACAGCCAGATCAGGATGATCACCAGGATTGCGGCGACGATGCAGACGATGGCGCCGGTGAATTTGATGCGTGAGTCGCGGGTACGCTCGCGCACCGCGTCCTCGGTGGCTTCGAGCTGGGTAACCTCTCGCTCGGTCTCGGCGTGTTCGGCTTTGTCTCGGGCCAAGGATCCTGCAAGCGACTCAGTGATCTCTGGATGGTCATGTACCTCGGTCGCCTGCTCGATGATCGACTGTGCATGTGCGGCATCTGCTTGGGCGTTGGCGATGCTTTGCTCTTGGTCGCGGCGTGCCTTGTCCTCGGCGGCGATCTTCTCGCGCAGTTCGCGCTGGCGCGTCGTGGCGGCAGTTTTCGCCGTCTGCAGCTCGTCGCGCGCGGCATCAGCCTCAGTCGTCACGGCTTGGTGCGCGCGTTTGGCTTCGGCAATGGGGGCTTGAGCCTGCTCGACGGCCTGCTCGGCTGCGGCAAGCGAGTGCTCAAGGTCGGCGGTGATGCGCGGGACATCTTCTTCGGCTTTTCGCAGGGCATCTGCCGTGTCGGAGATCTGCATCGAGAGCTCGCTGGTGCGCACCGTATAGTTGGCGGGATTTGCCGAGGGATTGCGTTGCAGCTCGGCATACTCATGACGCAGCGTCTCGAGCTGGGCGCGCGTGGCGTCGACGGTTTGTTGTGCGGCCGCAATGCCGGCGTCTCGCTCGGCCTTCACCTTGTCGCGGATGCGCTTGGAATCCTCAAGACGTCGAACGAGGCGGTTGCCGGTCTCGCGAGAGCTTGCCTCGCGGGCCTCCACGGCGTCGAGCGCGGCCTTCAGGCGGAGCTCAGTCGCGTCATCCTCTGTCTTCATTTGTTCGAACTGACCCTTGAGCTCTGTCGCTTTGGCGGCGTGGGCATCACGGTCAATCTCGGCTGCCGCGGCGGCCTTTTGCGCTGTAGCGATCGCTTGGCGCTGGTCGGCGACGATCTGGTCGTAGCGGCCTGCGATATCCTGGCGCGTCTCGAGTTCCTCGGCCTGATCGGCAATGCGCTGCTCAAGTTCGGTCAGGTGGGCGCGGGCATCGGCAAGTGCCTTTTTCGCGGCGTTCATCTCGCGCATGGCCGAGGCGCCCTGGGCGATAAAGGTGCCCACGGCGTTCGCGGTGTTCGAGACAGCGGTCCCCAGATCGCGGCTCGCGGCGGGGGAGTGCGGGGCGGTCGGGCGAGTGGTGTCGGCAGCGTCCGCATCGGCAGTCTGCGGCGCGGCGATATTGCCGGTACCGCCCTCGACCACAGAAAAGCCTGCTGCGTGCGGATCGACCGCATCGGCGCCAATCGTGGGGTGCTCGAGCTGCAGAAATGAGGGCATGGTGCTGCCCTGGTCGGCAACCGGAGTCTCGCCGGGCACAAAGGTCGAGGCCGCCTCGGCGGCCTCCTCTTCCTCGGCATCAATATCGGCATCGGCGACGGCGTCTTTCATCGCTTTGACAGCATCCATCATGGAGTCCATGACGGCATCGAGCTCTTCTTCCGAAGACACCTCGATGGGGCCCGCTGCTTGTGGGGCGGGTTCCGTATCGGGCTCGGCGTCGTTCGACTCCGACTGCTCGCCTTCGTCATGCTCGACAGTATCGTCTGTGTCTGTTGCCTTGTCCGCATCGGCGTGCGCATCTGCGGTGGCGGGCGCATCGGTGGAGGCGTCGATGCAGGTGGGAGTATCGCAGTCGTCGACGGCGTCTGCGGAATGATCAATATGCTGCTGAGTCTGGGGGTCCAGCTCGTCTGTCATAGGCATGTGCTCCTCATCGTTGTTTGTCACCCTATGATAAAGTCTCGCGCCGACATCCCGCGCGCCGCAGCAAAGTTTCAAAACGTGTTCGATGGCTCGATCTGATAACAACAACTCGGCCGCTTTATCCAGTTTGTACTTGACAATCCCTTCGCCGAATGACGTTGCGCCGTTCGCCTGCTGCGGTCTTTATTTTTCACTTGAACACGCTAAAGTTGCATTTCAGCTTTTGGCGCGTGAAGTTGGATACGCGCAGTCGGCGGGCGTGCCCGTCGCGATTCGAAAGGACTTTGTATGGGACTTTTCACTGGTAAGACCGTGATCGTCACCGGCGGCGGCAAGGCCACGCTCAAGGACGGTTCCGCTGGCTCCATCGGTTACGGCATCGATATCGCTTTTGCCAAGGAGGGCGCAAACCTTGTCATCACCGGCCGCAACGTCGCCAAGCTCGAGGCCGCCAAGGAGTCTCTCGAGGCCGAGTACGGCGTTAAGGTTCTGCCCGTTCAGGCCGATGTTTCGGCCGGTCAGGACAACGAGGCCGTCGTCCAGAACGTCATCGACAAGGCCATTGAGGAGTTCGGCCGCATCGACGCCGTCGTCAACAATGCTCAAGCCAGCGCCTCGGGCGTGACCATCGCCGATCACACCATGGATCAGTTTAACCTGGCCATTTATTCCGGTCTGTATGCTACTTACCTGTACATGCAGAAGGCCTATCCGCACCTGAAGGAGACCAAGGGCTCCGTGGTCAACTTTGCCTCGGGCGCCGGCCTGTTTGGCAACTACGGCCAGTGCAGCTATGCTGCCGCCAAGGAGGGCATCCGCGGCCTAACCCGCGTTGCCGCCAACGAGTGGGGCAAGGACGGCATCAACGTCAACATCGTGTGCCCGCTTGCTTGGACCGCTGCGCTCGAGAACTTCCAGGATGCTTATCCCGAGGCGTTCAAGGCCAACGTCCACATGCCGCCGGCGGGCCACTACGGCGACGTCGAGAAGGAAATTGGCCGCGTGGTCGTTCAGCTCTGCGGTCCCGACTTTAAGTACATGAATGGCGAGACCGTCACCCTCGAGGGTGGCATGGGCCAGCGGCCGTAGGGGTTACGCGGTTTTACCAAACCGCGTAACGGCTCGACGCTGCGCGGTCACCAGGGCGACCGCTCGCTGACGTCGCCAGAGCATCGGCGTTGCCTTGGCTGTTGGAGATGATCTCGTAGTCGTTGGGGACGTTCTTAAATGACTAGTCATAAGGGACACTCTTGCCGGCACTTGGGGACAGTCCCTAAGTGCCGGCAGATTGGGACACTTCTTTGCAAGATGGCGCTGAAGATTGTCCCCGACGACTAGTCGTTTAATGCACCAGTTTCTGTCGAGTCGGTGCTTCTCGCGGGTTGCCCGTATAATGGTTTGCGTATGAACCGCAACCAAGGAGTTCCAGTTTATGGACCAGAGCCTTTTTAAATTCGACCTGATCGCCGAGGACCCGACGACGCACGCGCGCGCCGGCGTACTGCACACCCCGCACGGCGACATCGAGACGCCAATCTTTATGCCCGTGGGCACCAAGGCAAACGTCAAGGGTATTCCTACCGAGACCGTCAAGCAGCTCGGTGCCCAGATCGTGCTTGCCAATACCTATCACCTGTCCATGCGTCCCGGCGAGGATACCATCGCCGAGCTGGGCGGCCTGCACAAGTTTATGAACTGGCACGGTCCTATCCTCACCGACTCGGGCGGTTTCCAGGTGTTCAGCCACAACGACGCCGTCAAGCTCACCGACGAGGGCGTGCGCTTTATCGTCAACGATTACGACGGCCGCCACGTGTTCTGGACACCCGAGGACAACATGGAGATCGCCATGAAGCTCGGCTCCGACATCTGCATGCAGCTGGACCAGTGCCCGGGCTATCCCGCCACGCGCGCCTACGTTGAGCGCGCGGTGGAGCTGTCGAGCATGTGGGCCGAGCGCTGCTACAAGGCTCACACCCGCGATGACCAGGCGCTCTTTGGCATCGTCCAGGGCGGCATGCATCTGGATCTGCGCCTGCGCTCTCTGCGCCATCTGGAGGAGTGCGGCGACTTCCCCGGTTACGGCATCGGCGGCTACTCGGTGGGCGAGGACCACGAGACCATGTTCGAGACCCTGGCGCCGCTTGTGAGCGAGTACATGCCCAAGCACAAGCCGCGCTACCTGATGGGCGTCGGCAACCCGACGACGCTCGTGCGCGGCGTGGGCGTGGGCATCGATATGTTCGACTGCGTGCTGCCGACGCGCACCGGCCGCATGGGCACGGCATTCTCCAGTGAAGGTCGCCTTAACTTCCGCAACGCGCGTTTTGCGCACGACGACGGCCCCATCGACCCCACCTGCACCTGCCCGGTGTGCACGGGCGGCTACAGCCGCGCGCTCATTCGCCACATGGTCACGCAGAAGGAGATGCTCGGCGGCATCCTGCTTTCGATGCACAACATCTACTACCTGCTCAACCTTATGCAGCGTGCCCGCCAGGCCATTATCGAGGGCCGCTACGGCGCGTTTGTGAGCGACTGGATGAACAGCCCTGCGGCGGTGGACTACTAAGAGCGGCGCGGGCGCTTGCAGAGCGCGGGCAACGGCAAGGGGCGAGCGACGGCCGGTCGTCACATTTGCTGACACCGGCCGCACGACCGCTGACCGATAGCTTGCAAGCACTTGATGCATCGTGGGTACCATACCGAATAGTTGATGTTCGGGCGGGTGTTTGGCGCATGGCGTCGACCCCGCCCGCTTTTCTTTTTCTCGATAGGAGTGCCCATGATTAAGAATGAGAACGTCGAGGGCGAGCCTGCCTACGACGAGACGTACCGCCGCGGCCCCGTGGTCATGCGCGGCCCCATGATTCCTAAGGACAACACCTACGCCAACCTGCTGGCGCCCGAGGAGTCGACCGACTGGCTGCATGCCGATCCGTGGCGCGTACTGCGCATCCAGGCCGAGTTTGTCGATGGCTTTGGCGCACTTGCCGAGTTAGGGCCTGCGGTGACCATCTTCGGTAGTGCCCGCACGCCCAAGACGGACCCGGCCTACAAGGCGGCGCGCACGGTCGGCCGTAAGATTGCCCAGCGCGGCGTGGCGGTTATCACCGGTGGCGGCCCCGGCGTCATGGAAGCGGCCAACAGGGGAGCGGCGAGTGTCAACGGCAAGTCAGTTGGCCTGGGCATTGAATTGCCGCACGAGCATGGGCTCAATAAATACGTGAACCTCGGCATGGACTTCCGTTACTTCTTTGTGCGCAAGACCATGTTCGTCAAATACAGCTCGGGCGCCATCGTGTTTCCCGGTGGTTTTGGCACGCTCGACGAGATGTTCGAGGTGCTCACGCTGGTGCAGACGCACAAGGTCAAACGCATGCCGCTCGTGCTGGTGGGCAGCGAGTACTGGCAGGGCTTATTCGATTGGCTTAACGGTTCGGTGATGGGCGCCGGCATGATCAGCCCGCTCGATCCGGATCTGGTACACATTACCGACGACCTCAACGAGGCCGTCGACATCGCCCTGAGCGGGCTGATGTAGATCAATCGTGCCCACGCGACATGAATACGCGGTTGATTTCCGATCTCAGCCGAACACATTAGGCGGACAGGCCGTTCCCGCAGCTAGCCGAACGCCCCCGAGGCCCCATCCGGGCCCCGGGGGCGCCGTTTTCCCAGTTGAAGGAACGGTGGAGATGTGTTTCGATGGGTCCGGTGGCCATGCTCCGCCCTCCGCCCGGCACCTCTTCCCAGACTCAGCCGGACGGTCGGTCAGTCTATTCCGTTTTGCCTTCAGGCTAGGCCAGCGGGGCATCGCCCCTCTCTGCGCGCGCCCTCTCGATGAGTCCCGGCGTCAGGTCGAGCTCGGCCAGAGGCACATCCTCCACGCCGTAGGCGTCAAGCAGCGCCGCCGCATCGTCCCCGAGCATCGCCCTGAAGGCGCGCGCGGGCGTCGAGAAGCCGAGCGCGCCGCGGGGCTCGGAGTTCACGTGCGACATGGCGAGCGCCATGTCGGCCGGGGATAGCCGGTCGAACCTGAGCCCGGCGCCCTTGGGCAGCAGCTTCCTGATCTCGACGTGGTTGCGCTCGCAGGCGCCCTTCTGGTCGCTGCGGCGCGGGTCGCAGTAGAACAGCCTCGTCTCGCCGGGCCCCTCGCCGAGGAGCGCGGCGATCGCGCCCTCGTCGGAGAACTCGGCGCCGTTGTCGGTGAGCACGGCGCGGAACACGCGGCGCGTCCCGTCTGCGCCGAGGACCGCCCGGACGCCCTCCAGGGCGGCCGCGACGCACCCGGAGGTCTTCTCCCCGAGCAGGAGCGCCAGCTGGAGCCTGCTGGGGCGGTGGAGCAGCGTGAGCAGGCAGGCCGAGTCCTCCCGGGCGCCCTCGACGGTGTCCATCTCCCAGGCCGCGGCGCACGCGTCCTCCCCGAGGGCGAGGAACGCGGCGTATGACCTGCGGGCGGAGTGGCGCGTGGCCGCCCGGACGGCGGCGCGCCTCCTCGGCCTGTAGCTGACCTTGCGCCTGAGCTCCATGTTGGTCATGCCGTCGTAGCCCGCCGCGACCCAGCGGTAAATGGTCGACGGCGACAGGTCCACCGGCCCTCCGTTGCATGCGGCCATCTGCTCGGGCGAGAGCCCCCGGCGCAGGCAGTCCCTGATGGCCTCCAGCCTGGCCGCCGCGGCCGGCTCGTCGGCGTCGATCCCGCGCCTGGACGAGACGAGCACCGAGTCGGCGCACAGCTGCGCGGCGCGGGCCTCGTAGAAGACGTGCGGGCGGCGCTTGCAGCCCATCGCGCGGTAGCGGCCGCACCCGTTGCAGCAGCGCGGCC
>OCAV01000463.1_pt1 | contig 35233 bp, 23 predicted proteins | sample 1538331 | NCBI WGS metagenome assembly OCAV01 (sample SAMEA2580297, study PRJEB22360) | human gut metagenome | biome: human gut; feature: human-associated habitat; material: faeces | place: Denmark | collected 2008/2010
TATCCGCACCCCACTACCGCATCAACCCGCGGACGAAAACCTGAACTCGCGGAGAGGAACTAAGGAAGCGGGGCAGGCATGTGTTCCGAGAAAAAAATATGAATTGCCCCGGGGTGCCATAAACCTACCGAGGAAAGAACATGGCAGAGCAAGCCATAGCCTGTCCGTAGGAGAGCCCGGGGCTGGCTTCATATTTTTTTAGAGGAATATATGCGGCTTTATCCTGCCCCCGCCACTCACACAACCTCAAAGCGCGGCATGCACCCCGCCGAAAGCGTGACTCCTGCAAATACAAAAGCACACAAGGAAAACCATGACAGGAAAAATTATTAAAGGAATTGCCGGCTTCTACTACGTCTACGTAGAAGAAACCAAGGAAGCAAAAGAAACTGCCACAGGCGGCACTCTCTACGAGTGCAAAGCAAAAGGCACCTTCAGAAAACAAAAGATAAAGCCGCTGGTAGGCGATATCGTCGACATAGCAGTCCTCGATGATGAAAAGCACATAGGCAATGTCGAGCGTATACTGCCACGGAAAAACGAACTTATCAGGCCGGCTGTGTCCAATATAGACATGGCCCTGGTTATTTTTGCATCCGCAAAGCCGGATCCCAATTTCAACCTGCTTGATAGGTTTTTGTGTATGATGGAGTACCAGCATGTCCCGGTTACCATATGCTTCAACAAAAAGGACTTAATCACACCTAAAGAGCAGCAGGAGCTTAAAAGCATATACGAGCCGGCTGGCTATAGAGTGCTTTTTACCAGCACGAAAACAGGTGAGGGCATAGATGAGATAAAGCATATTTTAGAGGGAAGGACGACCACGGTTGCAGGTCCCTCGGGAGTTGGCAAGTCATCTATCATTAACTGTCTGCAGGATGATGTGCAGATGGAGACCGGACATATAAGTGAGAAAATAGAGCGCGGAAAGCATACGACCAGACATTCTGAGATTATCCCGATAAAGGATGGCACGTATATCATGGATACACCGGGCTTTAGCTCGATGGATGTGCCGGGCTTTGAAAAGGAAGATCTGTGGACATGTTATCCGGAGTTTGTAGAGTATGAGCCATATTGCAGGTTTCAGGGCTGCAGTCATATAAATGAGCCGGACTGCGGTGTGAAGGAAGCTCTTGCAGATGGGAAAATATCGCAGGTGCGGTATGATAATTATAAGCTTTTATATGAGGAGCTTAAAAACAGACAAAAGTATTAATTTAAAGCATAATCAAACGGAGGAAAACATGAACTGTTTATCACCATCAATTTTATCAGCGGATTATTCAATACTCGGAGAGCAGCTTAAGCAGCTTGATGAGGCCGGAGCACAGTATGTGCATATAGATGTTATGGACGGCAGCTTCGTTCCAAGCATATCAATAGGACTGCCGGTCATAAAGACAATCAGAAAGTGCACAGAGCGTATGTTTGATGTGCATCTGATGATAGATGAGCCGGTCAGATATATAGATGATTTTGCGACAGCAGGAGCAGATATCATCACAGTCCATGCGGAGGCATGTAAGCATCTTGACAGGACAATCGAGGCAATAAAGGAAAAGGGCATACTGGCAGGTGTAGCATTAAATCCGGCTACTCCGCTCTCAGCCATAGAGTATGTGCTTCCCAAAGTGGACATGGTGCTTATCATGACTGTAAATCCGGGCTTTGGAGGACAAAAGCTTATTCCGTATACTGTAGACAAGGTGCGCGACTTAAAGGCACTTCTTGAGAAAACCGCAAATAAGGCTGATATCGAGGTGGACGGTGGTGTTAATCTTGAGAACGTGGAGACACTGCTTGCAGCAGGAGCCAATATCATTGTTGCGGGAAGTGCGGTGTTTAGCGGAGATATAGAAGAAAATGTAAAGGGTTTTCTGAATATCATGATGTAACAGATGCAGGTTAAAACAGAAATGCTTCCGGGGCTGTAGCAAATGTGGATATGTTATTTATAAGAAGGTGGATAAAATGAGGTATTTGATTGTATGTGGTGGAAAAATAGATAAGGAATTCGGCTTAAATGAGATAAAGACTGACGGAATAGATGCTATCATTGCGGCTGACAGCGGAATGGATTTTCTGTACGAAAACGGTGTCACACCTGATATAATTGTAGGTGATTTCGATTCAACTAAGACAAATGCATTGGAGTATTTTGAGAGAAAGGGACAGACTGAGATACGCAGGCTCAATCCCGTAAAGGATGATACTGATACAGAGTACGCCATAAGACTGGCAATAAGCGAGGGAGCACGAAGCATAGTGGTGCTTGGAGCAACAGGCAGCAGAATAGACCATGTGCTTGGAAATATTTCACTTTTGGGAATAGGCCTGGAAAGTAAAACCGATATCAGCATTATCGATACAAACAACCGCATAAGGATGGCAGATAAGCCGGTAACCATTGAAAAATCAGCACAGTATGGCCGGTTTGTATCTCTTATAGCACTGACAGACGACAATGAGGTAAGCCTTAGAGGCTTTAAGTATCCTGTTACTGATTATTCCTTTGACAGGTTTACATCGCTTGGTATATCCAATGAAATAGTAGATGACCATGCAGTGGTTGATATCCATAGAGGAAAATTTATCATTATTGAGTCAAAAGATTGACTTTTTAGGAGTTTTGGTCTACTATGGTTTTAGGATTATTTCGGAAAAGCTTGATTACAGGAGGATTGATATACACTGTGTCGGCTTTGGAACATGATGGGGTAATTAGATGATAGAGAAGTATTATAGCGGGGTAATCGAGCAGATTTACAATCGCATAGGAAAAGAGACTCGAAATATCGTAATGGCGAATTATAGCAATGATTTTTCGATTGAAAATCTTGAGGTTATAAGACGTTATCAAAGCAATGAGGATAACGTCTTTTTTGCATACAGTGAGTTCTCTTACAATACGCTGGTCGGAGCTTATGAGCCATTTTTGGACATCATATGCAATATGCACAGGCGCTTCATAGGCGGAAGCTTTGATGATTTCCAGAAGGAGTGCGGTGTGTACTATCTGCACAGACAGGTGTTAAACAGCTATTATGAGACCGGTGAGTGCTTCAGAGAGGAGACAGTGCTGTTAAATGAGGTAGCATACGAGCAGAGACGCATGACGATGGCCATAGCTGACATGCTCAAGAGGCTTTCTGAGGTGAGGCCTTTGATGATTGTGATAAACAGATTCCAGATGGCATCTAAGAGCTCAATTGAGACCATCAAGTATCTGATTGACAATCCATGCGCCAATATCGGTATCGTGTTAGGTGTCAATGCCATAGTCAAGGGTGCAGACAGCACTGTTGAGGTGTGGGATCGTATAGTTGAGTCGCTTGAGGACAGGAGCGCCATATACTATATAGGCAGTGCCGGACCACTTAAAAATAACATAAAAACCACAAATGATGATGAGCTGTATATCACTATGAACTTTGAGCAGAGTATACAGGAAGCATCAAATATTATGGAGTTTCTGGATTATGAGCAGGCAAGGAGAGGCTGTCGTATCATAGAGCACAAGATTAGGTTTGAGAATGCATGGATTGATGAAAAGAGTCTGAGACGTTTTTATCTGGTCTATGCCAGGACATCTGTTTTACTTGGAGAGATGTCCAAAGCGATTGAGCTTATGAATGAGTACAAGGCGCTGATACCGGAAAATGACAGTGAGCATTATTTTTCTTTGTATTATTTTATGAAGGGTACCTGCTATATGTATCAGGGCAAGCTTGAGAAGGCTGAAGGCTGTGCAAAGAAAGCCTATGACTATGCACTTTTGGCGGATGATGAATTGCTCGAATTCAAGTCTGAGCTTTTGTCCGTTATGATAAAGATGTCGGGCTGGTACAATATATTCTTCTGTGTACAGGATATACCTGTCAGTGATGAAATTATAGAAAAGCTCATAAAGCACGGCTACAGGAATCATCTGGCACATATATATATTTACGCATACGACAATAGCCGGGATGTGGTGAAGCAGTCCTTTTATGATGAATCATTACTAAAGCATTTTACAAAGGGGCTTGAGCTTGCGAAGGAGATAGGAAATGAGCAGCTTGTGTATGATGCATATCAGAAGACTATCATGCTTGCCAGCACAAGCGGTCTCAATGAGATAGCCTTTTTATATGTTATCCGTACATACGAGTTCATGAAGGGACACGGCAATATATATGTTGCGAGAGTGCTTACGTCTATAGGCTACAATTTAAGTGCCATGGGTAAAAATGAGCTGGTTGACAATTATTACAATGCTGCAATCAATATGTTATATTACCTGAAGCTGCCGGAGGATATAGCTGAGGTGTATTATAACAAGTCTCTTAACTATATCATGCAGGGCAATTATAAGGAGGCTGTCCATGCACTTTTAGTTGCCATGAAGACTATTATAAAGCTTCATCTAAACAGCTTAAGAGTGTGCAACACGAGTAAGGTATATGCGCTTCTTGCGCTTGCATCTATATTTTCTGGGGACAGATTCAGCTGTGAGCGCTATCTGCTCAGCTGCAAGCAGTTTCTTAATTACGTCATCTACAGAGTAATTGACACCACAAGAACTGAGGCAGTCCATGACTATTCCAGATGCGATGATGAGATGTTCCTTTACTCCTTTGCATCAGCCATGCTCTTGTGGCACGATGGTGAAAAGGAAGAAGCCTTTTTACGTTTTGAGGATGCGGAGAGATATCTCGTTAATGCGGAGGGAAACGAATTTTTTGCCTATTCGATATACAGGGAAAGCAGGATGAAGCTGTTTGAGCTGCTCGGCAAAAATGAGCTTATAGAGCATGAGAGAATACTTTTAGAGGCACACAATAAAAGGATGCATGAAATAGCAGAGGCAGCTCCGCTTGACATGTTAAAAAATATCAACCTGGAGTCACTGAGTGATGGCCATATCAATGAGCGGCAGATTAATATGCTTGTAAAGCAGCATGGGCTCGAAAAGGATTATCAGGGCTCAAAGCGTCAGATGGAGTTTATTTCCATATGGCAGACCATTATCGATGTCAATGACCAGAAGAAGGATACCATGATTGAAAATGCCATGAGCAATTTCATCAATCATTTCAGTCTTGACTGTGCGCTGATCATAGATCTGCACGCGAAGGAGCCGCAGGTGCTTTATAATGATACGGGCTGTGATATGACAGATGAGGTTATAAAGGGTATAGGTGATATCATGATAGACTATCCGGAGGGCATTGCCACATCAAAGATTGCAGAGGGCTTCTACGAGTATGAAAATGTCATCTCGTACTTCGGCGTGGATGATGTATGCTCATTTGTCGCAGTGCCTTTTATCAAGAATGATGCACTTTCAAGTGTACTCATAGCATATGTGCGCATGAAGGACAACTGGCATGGCTCAATCGAGCGATACATGCTCAATGAGGATGATCTGAGCATTTTCAAGCTGTTGTTCAGAGAGCTTGAGTATTCCATTGCCCGTATTGAGGCCAATGAGAAGGCCAATGAGATGAACAAGAGGCTGAAGCAGGCAGCTATCACTGACATGCTTACCGGTATCTATAACAGAGCAGGTATGTATCAGGAGATTGAAAAGCTTGAAAAGCGCATAAGTGTTACATCCGGTGGCATGGATGTGGGTCTTATGTTTATTGACCTGGACAATTTCAAGCATTATAATGATACATATGGTCATGATGTGGGAGATCTGATACTTAAGGAGATGGCCTTTGTGTTCAAGGAAGTTGCTAAGGACAGAGGCTTTGTGAGCAGATATGGCGGTGATGAGTTCATCATAGTCATTGAGTCATGTGCCAGATACGAGCTTGAGAATATCGCAAAGGATATCTATGCGAGAATTGCAGAGGCAGACGGCTTCAGCAGGCAGATAAAGAAATATCTCAACCATGACGTAGAGTTTAATGAGGAGAAGAATATCACCTGCTCCATCGGTATTTCATATGAGAGAAATGTTACCAGTGAGAGTCAGATTACCGAGCTCATTAAAAAGGCGGACGATCTGATGTATACAGTAAAGACAGGCGAGAAAGGACACTATGCATTCTTTTAAATCAGATGAATTTAAGATAAGAGTACTGACAAAGGATGATGCGGAGGAGTACAATGCACTGCTTCGTTATGCTTTTCAGGTGACAGAGGCAGACCTTGCCGAGACAGGCTGGAAGGATGACGAAATCAAGCAGTCGAAGTTTCCGGTGCTTGAGAGAGCTGATGTGCTCGGCTGCTTCAATATCATAGACAAAAAAGAGGAGCTTGTGGCTCAGTTTGCTGTATATCCGCTCGATATGAATATATACGGCGAGCGCTACGAGGTGGGCTTTGTCACAAGTGTTTGCACGTATCCTGAGTACACCGGTCATGGTCTCATGAAAAAGCTCATGAGAAAGAGTCTTACGAGAATGCGCGACAGCAACAAGTCGTTTGCTCTTTTGTACCCATACTCCATACCTCTTTACAGAGGACTTGGCTGGGAGATTATCTCAAACAAGATGACATATGTGATAAAGGACAGACAGATTCCCACAAAGCTTAAGGAGCCGGGCTATGTGCGCCGTGTGCAGTGGGATGACGAGCAGTTTAAGAAGCTTCATACTCACTTTGCTGCAAAGACGCACGGCTGTCTGTACAGAAACAATCTGGCTTGGGAGGAGTACTTCCGCTGGGATGAGGATGATACGATGGTCGCCATCTACTACAACGAGGATGATGAACCGTGTGGCTATATGGTGTATCTTATCAGCTCCGATGTCATGCACATCAAGGAGCTCATCTACTTAAACCGTGAGGCACAGCTTGGCCTGTGGGAATACATTCATGCCCACGATTCCATGATAGATGAGGTCAGAGGCAACAACTATTACAGCGAGCCTATCGCTTTTGAACTCGACGACAGTGATATAAAGGAGACGATCAGACCATACGCCATGGGCAGAATCATCGATGTGGCGCAGTTTATTTCACAGTACAACTGTGACCCGGATGGTCCAAGCGGCTGCTTTAGCTTTGAGATAGCAGATGACCTTCTTCCGTGGAACAATGGCACATTTGTCATTGATTTTGAGAAGGGGCACTGTGCTCTCACCGACAAAAATCCACAGTATCACCTAAGCATGTCTATTGGCACGTTTACCACACTGCTTTTAGGCTACAAGAGTGCCGAGAAGCTTTTGCAGATGGGCAAAATACAGACTACGTACGATGCTGTTGCAAAGCTTGACGATATTTTATATCATGAGATACCATATGTATCTGACTACATATAATGATAAAAGGTCAAAAGGTAAAGGAAAATAATATGTCAAATTATGTGATTAGCTGCTGTTCAACAGCAGATCTTACCAGGGAGCATATGCTCGAGAGAAATATTAAGTACGCATGCTTTCACTATGAGCTTGATGGTAAAGAATATATGGATGATTTAGGACAGTCCATGCCACTGCCGGATTTCTACAAGGCAATGGAGGCAGGTGCCATGACAAAGACCTCGCAGATCAATCAGGAGGAGTACATGGAGTACTTCAGACAGTTTCTGGATGAGGGATATGATGTGCTTCACTGTACACTAAGCTCCGGTATATCAGGTACAGTCAACTCGGCAAGGCTTGCAAAGGAGGCTCTCGAGGAGGAATACCCTGACAGAAAGATATATGTGATTGATTCGCTGGCAGCATCGTCAGGCTTTGGTCTTTTGATGGATAAGCTTGCTGACCTTAGGGATAGCGGCATGGATATTGATACACTGGCTGATTGGACCATGGAGCACAGACTTGAGGTGAATCACTGGTTCTTCTCATCAGACCTTACATTTTTTATCAGGGGCGGCCGTATCTCAAAGACCGCGGGATTCGTGGGAAATGTGCTGAATATCTGTCCTTTCATGAATGTGAGCAATGAGGGAAAGCTTATTGTGCGTGAGAAAATCCGCACCAAAAAGAAGGCAATAAAGGAGATGCTTGTGAAGATGCAGGCACTCTGCAAGGATGGTGCCGATTATTCGGATAAGGTCTATATATCAAATTCTGCATGCTATGAGGATGCTAAAGCCGTAGCTGATCTGATAGAGGCTGCCTTCCCTAAGATGAAGGGCAAAGTAGAGATAAATGATATCGGTACGACTATAGGAAGCCACACCGGTCCGGGAACAGTTGCATTGTTTTTCTGGGGTAATAAGAGAGAGGATTAGCCGGATATTTTAGCCTAAATAGCTGATTAGAATAATCAAAATCAATAAAGTTGATTATATTTTTATAAAAAATTAAATTACATCAACCAAAGTGATTAAATATAATCATTCCAATAACTGCGCTTATGTGTTACAATTATATCAGTTCAAACGAAAAGAGGTTTTAAGATGAAAGGATATGAAAAATACGAGCGCAGTTATTTTCTGCCTCCTGAATGTACTTATGACTGGGTTAAGAAGGATTATATAGATAAAGCACCACTGTGGTGTTCGGTTGATTTACGTGATGGCAATCAGGCTCTAATCGAGCCGATGAGTCTTGAGGAGAAGCTTGACTTCTTTAAGATGCTTGTAGATATAGGCTTTAAGGAAATCGAGGTAGGTTTCCCGGCAGCCTCTGAGACAGAGTTCAATTTCACGAGAGCTCTTATTGAGAGGGATATGATTCCTGATGATGTCACTATACATGTGCTGACACAGGCCAGAGAGCATATCATCAAGAAGACCTTCAAGGCACTTGAGGGAGCACCGAGAGCAGTTGTACATCTGTACAATTCCACATCTGTTGCACAGCGTGAGCAGGTGTTTAAGAAGTCAAAGGAAGAGATAAAGCAGCTTGCAGTTGACGGAGCTGTTTTACTGAGAGACCTTGCGGCAGAGACTGACGGTAATTTCCGTTTCCAGTATTCACCGGAGAGCTTTTCGGGCACTGAGGTGGATTATGCGGTTGATGTGTGCAACGCAGTGCTTGATGTATGGCAGCCAAAGGCTGATAATAAGGCCATCATCAATATCCCTACAACAGTAGAGAATGCTATGCCACATGTTTTTGCCACACAGATAGAGTATATCAACAAGCACCTCAAGTACAGAGACGGAGTAGTGCTTTGCTTACATCCTCATAATGACAGAGGCTGCGGTGTTGCCACATCAGAGCTTGGTGTGCTTGCAGGAGCTGAGGAGATAGAGGGTACGCTGTTTGGAAACGGTGAGAGAACAGGAAATGTAGATATCGTGACACTTGCCATGAATCTTTACTCACACGGAGTGGATCCACAGCTTGATTTTTCAAATCTGCCTGAGATCAGGGAAAAGTATGAGACATTTACCAGAATGAAGGTAGGCGAGAGACAGCCATATGCGGGAGACCTTGTTTTTTCTGCTTTTTCAGGCTCACATCAGGATGCTATCTCAAAGGGCATGGCATGGAGAGAGGAAAAGAAGCTTGATAAGTGGACGGTTCCATATCTGCCTATAGATCCAAAGGATGTCGGCAGGACATACGAGGCTGATGTTATCCGTATCAACAGCCAGTCAGGAAAGGGCGGAGTGGCATATATCCTTAAGCAGAGCTTCGGTATCAATGTGCCACAGCAGATGAGAGAGCAGGTCGGATACATGGTCAAGCAGGTATCGGACGAGGAGCACAAGGAGCTTTCACCTGAGTGGGTACACAGTATCTTTACAGACAATTATGTGGATTTTCATCCATATTTCACTATACCGGAGTGCCACTTTAAGCAGGTAAACGGCATTTTCGCAGAGGCAGTTATTTTACACAATGACAGCACCAGAAAGGTAGATGCCAATGGAAACGGCCGTCTCGATGCAGTCAGCAATATAATTAAGCAGTATTTTGACATCAGCTTTGAGCTCACTGTATACGAGGAGCATGCGCTTTCACACGGATCTTCATCAAAGGCTATGGCGTATGTGGGTATCACAGTTGACGGCAGTATGTTCTGGGGCGCAGGTGTGGATGAGGATATCATCAAGGCATCAATCGGAGCGCTTGTTGTTGCGGTAAACCATTACCTTGCCACCAAGGCTGACAGTCACGTGAAGGATGAGCGCTATATTGCCATGCTCAACTTCATCCAGGCCAACTACAAGACAGTATCGCTTGCAGACATGGCTGCACAGTTCAACCTGACAGAGCCGTATATCTCCAAGTACATAAAGGAGAAGTCAGGCAAGACTTTCGGAGAGCTGGTCACCAATGCCAAGATGAAGAAGGCACGTACACTGCTGAGAAACAGCATCACAACTGTTGAGAATATCGCAATCGAGGCAGGATATCAGAACGTGGAGCATTTTAACAGACAGTTCAAGAAGCTGTATGGAATGACACCGCTTGAGTACAGAAATTCAAGCACAAAATAAGCGGATACAGCATTTTAATATAACCGGATCAATATGCTAAATGACAATTCATTCAGCTGTATTGGTCCGGTTTGCTTTTTAGTATTGCACTTTTTGTGTGAAAATCTGCATTAAAATTGTATAAAAATGGGGACAATGGGCTATTGATTGTATTTTATCAAGTAATTTGTTGTTTTTACAACGGATTATATGTACAATGCGGGTATAATATAAATAAAAGATAATTATTCAGAACTACTGATAACAAAGCAGATATTGAGAATTTGTGTTTGGGATGAATAGTTATAATAAAAAGCAACTATTTGAATTATAGTTTAAGAAAGAGAGGAACGTACATGAGCAATAAAACTAGCGCAGTTGTTAAGACAAACCCAAGAAAGGCTGTAATGATCGGATGTGGATTCGTTGGTTCGGCATCAGTTTTTGCACTTATGCAGAGCGGTCTTTTTTCTGAGATAGTTCTCATTGACGCTGATAAGGACAAGGCTGAGGGAGAGGCGATGGATATAAGCCACGGTATTCCTTTTGCCAGACCTATGAAGATATATGCAGGTGGTTATGATGATGTGGCAGATGCTGCTATCATTGTTGTTTCTGCAGGTGCAGGCCAAAAGCCGGGCGAGACAAGACTTGATCTGGTAAATAAAAATGTTGCAATCTTCAAGAGCATCATTCCGGAGATTGCAAAGAGAAATTTCGGTGGAATCTTACTTATCGTTGCAAATCCTGTAGATATTTTAACACAGGTGGCACAGAAGCTTTCAGGACTTCCTGAGGAGCGTGTCATCGGTTCAGGTACCGTGCTTGACAGTGCAAGACTTAAGTACGCGCTTGGAGAGCATCTTGAGGTGGACAGCCGAAGCGTACATGCATTTATAGTAGGTGAGCATGGAGACAGTGAGGTGGTTGCATGGTCATCAGCCAATGTTTCAGGAGTGGAGCTTCACAAGATGTGCGAGATGAGAGGTCACTACAAGCACAAGGAGAATACAGAGGAAATCGCTGCAAACGTAAAGAACAGTGCTTACGAGATAATTAACAGAAAACATGCGACATATTATGGTATCGCTATGTCGGTCAGACGTATCTGCGAGGTAATCATGCGTGATGAGAAGTCTATTCTTCCTGTTTCACACATGATGCATGGACAGTACGGCATCGACGGTGTGGTTCTCTCAATGCCTGCAATCGTTGGAGCAAACGGAGTGGAGAGCGATATCCCAATCGAGTTAAACGGTGAGGAAGCTTTAAAGCTCAAGGAGTCTGCTGATGCACTTAAGAGCATACTTGACGGGCTTGAGCTGTAAATATCAGGCTCATAATATTAAACTTATATAAAATACTACAAATTCAGTAGGGTTTGGGGTATAATGATAACTGTCGGGCTGCATATATTATGTGCTCGGCGGTTATTTGATTTTATGGCAGATAATTATTTAGAATTACCGGGAAAAAGGAGTATATATAATGAGCGAAAGAAAACAAATCCATCAGGAGTTTCTGACAGGCGAAAGAGCCCTGTTTGCAAGCAACGACCTGGATATATATGATACAATTTTTGATGACGGAGAGTCACCTCTTAAGGAGAGCCATGGCATTAGCCTGACAGGCTGTTTTTTTAGATGGAAATATCCGCTATGGTACTGTAGTGACATAGCTGTAAAGGACTGTACATGGTTTGACATGGCGCGTGCGGGTGTCTGGTATACAGACAATATCTCTGTTACTGATTCAATAGTTGAGGCACCTAAGAACTTCAGGCGATGCAATAACCTAAAGCTTAAAAATGTGACATTTCCAAATGCCCAGGAGACCCTCTGGAGCTGTGATCATGTCGATATCGAGAATGTTTCGGCAAAGGGAGATTATTTTGGCATGAATACAAATAATCTTATCATGAAGAATTTCCAGCTGGTCGGCAACTATTCGTTTGACGGTTCAAGGAATGTAGAGGTGCACGATTCAAAGCTTATCTCAAAGGATGCCTTCTGGAATACGGAAAATGTCACAGTCTATGATTCATTTATTACAGGTGAATACCTTGGCTGGAACGCAAAGAATCTGACACTTATAAACTGCACAATCGAGAGCTTGCAGGGGCTTTGCTACATCGACAACCTTGTTATGAAAAACTGTAAGCTCATAAACACTACATTGGCATTTGAGTATTCTTCGGTAGATGCAGAGATTTGCAGTAAGGTGGACAGTGTTTTAAATCCGACAAGCGGAGTGATAAGGGCAAAGGAGATTGGCACACTGACTATCGAAAAGGACAGAGTTGACCCATCAAAGACTAAGATAATATGTGAGGGAAAATAATCTATGTATGATTTTGACACCGTTGTAGACAGAAGAAATACAGGCTCACTAAAGTGGGATGTGGCAGAAAATGAGCTCCCGATGTGGGTAGCAGATATGGATTTTAAGACAGCGCCCCAGATAATAGATGCAATATCAGAGCGTGTTTCTCACGGAGTGTTTGGCTATTCCATCATTCCGGATGAGTGGAATGATGCGTATATTTCGTGGTGGGACAGACGCCATGGGCTTAAAATCGAAAGAGACAGCCTGATTTTTTGCACAGGGGTCGTACCGGCCATATCATCTACAGTGCGAAAGCTCACAACACCCGGTGAAAATGTGCTTATCATGACACCGGTATACAATATATTTTTTAATTCCATATTTAATAACGGCGTAAATGTGCAGGAAAGCCCGCTTGGATACGAAAACGGCAGATATTTTGTGGACTATGACAGGTTGGAGCATGACCTTTCCAATCCACAGACCTCGCTTATGATATTTTGCAACCCTCACAATCCGTGCGGTATCATCTGGACAAAGGATGAGCTTGCGAAAATAGGTGCACTCTGCAGGAAGTACAATGTGACGGTCATATCAGACGAGATACACTGCGACATCACAGCACCGGGAAAATCATACGTGCCGTTTGCGGCAGCATCAGAGGACTGCGCCGATATAAGCATCACCTGTATTGCTCCGACCAAGTGCTTTAATATGGCAGGCTTACAGACTGCGGCAGTGATGGTGCCAAATGAATTTTTGCGCCACAAAGTATGGCGCGCATTAAATACAGACGAGGTGGCGGAGCCAAACGCATTTGCCATCACGGCAGCAGTTGCGGCATTCACAAAGGGTGAGCCGTGGCTTGAGGAGCTCAGAAAATATCTCTGGGAAAACCGCAAAACAGTCTGTGACTTCGTGGCAGAAAATCTGCCGCAGATACATGTAGTGGATGCCGATGCGGCATACCTCATGTGGCTTGACTGCAGTGCACTCACAGATGATTCTGTGGCATTTACGCAGATGATTCGCGAAAAGACAGGCCTTTATCTGTCGGAGGGAGCTGAGTTTGGAGGCAATGGCCGTTACTTTGTGCGATTGAATATCGCATGCCCCGGTTCAGTGCTTATGGAAGGGTTGGAAAGGTTAAAAAGAGCTCTCGTTTAAGCTGAATATGTACATTTTTTAAAATAAATAAGACCGGTGATCGGCCGGTCTTATCTGGTATAATTAAACATTTATGGCATACAAGATTTAGAAATATATCATGCATACGTTTGTTTTCTGATTCGATAGTTAGTATACACTAACACGAATTAGAAGTCAATAACAAATATGGATTTTTGTGATTTTTATAAATCACGTACAAATCAAAAAGAAAAGTTTTGCAAACAATAAAATGTATGTTATAATAATATAACTGAATTAAAACGAACGAAAATAAACTCACGGGGGTATTCGAAATGCGAAACAATGAATCATCAGAAAACTATTTAGAGACCATACTTATTCTCAGCAAGAAGCTTCCTGTGGTACGCTCAGTTGATATAGCAAATGAGCTTGGATTTAAGAAATCCAGCGTGAGTATAGCCATGAAAAACCTTAGAGAGAGGAACAATATCACAGTTAGTGATGCAGGATTTATCACACTCACAGATTCAGGAAGACAGATAGCAGAGATGATATACGAAAGACATGAGCTTTTGTCAGAGTGTCTTGAGAAGCTTGGTGTTGATAAGGAGATTGCAGCAGAGGATGCATGCCGTATAGAGCATGTCATCAGTTCTGAGAGCTTTGAAGCAATCAAGAAGCATATACATAAGAGCTGATATATGAAACCAGTACCGCATGGTACTGGTTTTTTAGTGTATCGTTTTTCTTGTATATATGAGAAAAATCATCTATAATAGTGAAGCTGTAATCGGCGACATAAAATCTGAAAGGGGAAAAGATGAAACAGATATTAAAATATTTAAAGGAGTACAAAAAGGAATGCATCTGTGCTCCGTTATTTAAGCTGCTGGAAGCATCCTTTGAGCTTATAGTACCGCTTGTCATGGCGGCAATCATTGATAACGGAATTACGGCTTCGGACAAGCCGTATATATGGAAGATGGGAGGTGTGCTGGTGCTGCTTGCGGCAGTTGGTCTGGCAAGTTCGGTCACAGCACAGTATTTTGCGGCAAAGGCGGCAGTCGGTTTTTCCACAAAGCTTCGCCATATATTGTTTGAAAAGATAGAGTCACTGTCATTCTCAAAGATGGATACAGTGGGCACATCGACACTTATCACGAGGATGACAAGCGATATAAACCAGGTGCAGTCAGGAGTCAATCTGGTGCTTCGACTCTTCCTTCGCTCGCCATTTATTGTATTCGGAGCTATGGCGATGGCTTTTACAGTAAATGTAAGAGCGGCAATGGTTTTTGTAGTTACCATACCTCTGCTTTCAATAGTGGTATTCTCAGTTATGGCTGCAAGCCTTCCGCTTTACAAAAAGGTGCAGAGCTCTCTTGACACAGTGCTTTCACACACCAGGGAGAATTTAGAGGGAACCAGGGTTATAAGAGCTTTCAATAAGCAAAATGATGAGATTGACAGCTTCAACAGGGACAACGAGTTTTTAACCAATATGCAGCAGGTTGTAGGACGAATCTCAGCACTCACCAATCCTCTGACATTTATCATTATAAATATCGCAACAATCGCTGTTATCGTATCAGGCGGCAAGCAGGTATACGCAGGAATCCTCACACAGGGTGAGGTTGTGGCACTTGTAAACTACATGTCACAGATACTTGTCGAGTTGATAAAGCTTGCAAACCTCATCGTACAGGTGACCAAGGCAGTGGCGTGCGGTAATCGTATAGCGGATGTGCTTTCTATTCCATCAAAGCTTCCTGAGAAAAATCCTAAGCTCATTGGTGCAAAGGATGGCGCACCTGAGGTTGAGTTTGACCATGTCTGCATGACCTATGAGGGAGCGGCCGATGAGACACTCACAGATATAAGCTTTACAGTGCAAAAGGGGCAGACAATCGGAATCATCGGTGGTACAGGTTCAGGAAAATCAAGCCTTGTAAACCTTATCCCGAGGTTTTATGATGCCACAAAGGGTACTATAAGGATTCAGGGAAATGATATAAATGACTACGATGCAGTGCAGCTTCGAGACAAAATCGGTGTTGTAATGCAAAAGGCAGTGCTTTTTGCAGGAACGATAGCCGACAACCTGCGCTGGGGCAAAAATGATGCCACAGAGGAGGAAATGTGGAAGGCACTCGATATAGCACAGGCGACAGAGGTTGTAAAGGGCAAGGAGGGAGGCCTTGACTACATGATAGAGCAGGGCGGCAAGAACTTATCAGGTGGTCAGAAGCAGCGTCTTACAATTGCCAGAGCTGTTGTAAAGGATCCTGACATACTGATACTTGACGACAGTGCATCGGCACTTGATTTTGCTACAGATGCGAGCCTTCGCGCGGCATTAAAGGGCATGCATGGTGACAAGACAATATTTATCGTGTCACAGCGTACCTCATCTATCCAGTTTGCGGACAATATCATAGTGCTCGACGACGGACAGATGGTTGGCTTCGGACCTCATGAAAAGCTGCTTGAGACATGCGAGACCTACAAAGAGATATATGATTCACAGTTTAAAAAAGAGTCGGATATGACCAGACAAAAGGAGGTGTAGAGTATGGCTACGGATAATGCGAAGATGAATAAAGCAGGCACAATGCGCAAGGTATTAAGCTACATGAAGAGATATATTCCTTTGCTTGTAATTTCACTTGCCCTGTCTGTTGTTACAGTGGCGCTTACGCTTTATTTTCCAATTCTCACAGGACGCGCAATTGATTTGATCGTAGGAAAAGGAAAGGTTGATTTTACGGCTATGACAGCCATCCTCACAAGAGCAGCAATAATAGTCGTCATAGCGGCAGCAGCCCAGTGGCTTACAAATATCTGCAACAACAGGATGACCTACAACATAGTGAGGGATATAAGACGTGATGCATTTTTAAACATTGAAAAAATGCCACTTTCCTATATTGACAGCCACTCACACGGTGATATGGTCAGCCGTATCATCGCCGATGTAGATACATTTTCAGAGGGACTTTTGATGGGCTTCACACAGCTCTTTACAGGAATTGCAACAATAGCAGGCACGCTTATTTTCATGCTTACAATAGATGTGAAGATATCATGCATTGTAGTGCTCATCACACCGCTGTCACTTTTTGTGGCAAGCTTTATCACTAAAAAGACATATTCCATGTTTCAGCTGCAGACAAGAACAAGGGGAGAGCAGACATCACTCATCGACGAGATAGTAGGAAATGAAAAGGTCGTACAGGCCTTCAACCATGAGGATGAGGCGCTAGAGCAGTTTGACGAGATAAATGACAGATTACAGAAATGCTCACTGAGGGCAACATTTTTTTCAAGTCTTACAAATCCGAGTACACGTTTTGTCAACAGTCTTGTGTATGCCGGAGTCGGAATTTTTGGTGCCATGAGTGCACTCACCGGCGGAATCACAGTAGGACAGCTTTCATGCTTCTTATCATACGCCAACCAGTACACCAAGCCGTTCAACGAGATATCGGGTGTCATCACAGAGCTTCAGAACGCACTTGCCTGTGCTGCTCGTATCTTCGAGCTGATTGAGGAGAAAAAGGAGATACCGGATGCTTCGGATGCGGTAACACTCGATGAGGCAGACGGCCGTGTGGACATAGAGGATGTTTATTTCTCATATGTGCCGGATAAAAAGCTTATCGAGGATTTCAATATCCACGTAAAGCCTGGACAGCGCGTGGCTATCGTAGGTCCGACAGGCTGTGGAAAGACGACTATTATCAATCTGCTTATGAGATTCTATGATGTAAACAGTGGAACAATTAAGGTGAGTGGACATGATATCAGAAAAATCACGCGCGAGAGTCTTCGTGACAACTATGGTATGGTGCTTCAGGAGACATGGCTCAAGAAGGGCACAATCCGTGACAATATCATAATGGGAAAGCCTGATGCCACAGATGATGAAATCATTGCAGCGGCAAAGGCATCCCATGCACACAGCTTTATCAGACGTCTGCCGAAGGGCTATGATACTGAAATCGGTGAGGACGGCGGCAGCCTGTCACAGGGACAGAAGCAGCTATTATGCATCACAAGAGTCATGCTCTGCCTACCGCCTATGTTGATATTGGATGAGGCTACATCATCGATTGATACACGTACAGAGATTAAGATTCAAAAAGCGTTCCTTACTATGATGCAGGGCAGGACAAGCTTTATAGTGGCTCATCGTCTGTCCACCATCAGGGAGGCTGATATTATCCTTGTTATGAAAGACGGAAAGATTATAGAGCAGGGCAATCATGAGAGCCTGCTTGCAGCGGATGGATTTTATGCAAATCTCTACAATAGCCAGTTTGCATAGCATAGAGGCTATATAAGGACATATAAATACGGGGCGTAAGCCGCCGGAGTGACTGCCATACAGCAGAGGCGCTCTCTCGTTCGCTACGCTACTCTGCCAAGATACTGTACGAATTATGCTTTTAGGGCTTCTATGCCCGACAAAACCGTCGAAACGCGCCGTCCATGGCGCGGTTCTCCTTGAGCTCCCATCCTTGGGAGCTCATTTTTATGTATCGTGTGCATAATTCTACAGTATCTAGGCAGCTACGCTATGCGCTTACGAAAGAGCGCCTATGCTGCAGGGCAGTCACTCCGGCGACTTACGCCCCTTACGTTGTGGCTGAAAGCTTTTTGTGTTGAAAATTTAATATTGGCAAGTCACGTAACATACTTTTTTGTAAAAGGAGTAGTGGAAAATACTTCAATGTAAGCAGATTTTAACACACTTTCAGATGGAAAAATCGCATGAATATAGCGAAAGAGTAAGGGAAGGCGGGCCAATCCCCATGCGCCGGTCGTCTTCCCGTATTATTGAAAAATACCAAGCAATCCACATCTATTGCGCAGCATCAGGAGCTACATACGAGTATGCATTGGACATCTTTGCAGCATTGTTTGTCAGAGTGACAGCCTCTCTGTAGTAGGCAACAACAGGAGTGCCCTTATCCACAGCGTTGAACAGCTGCTCTGCAAAAGAAGGCGGCACATTGATACATCCGTGTGAGCCGGAGGTTTTGTAAATTGTTCCTCCGAAGGTATCACGCCAGCTGGCATCATGGATACCTATATTGTAGGCAAACGGCATGAAATAGCTGACAGGAGAAGAGTATCCCTCGCCGACAAGAGTAGCATTTCTCTGTTTGTAAACAATTTTGTATACACCATCTACGGAACCATTCTGACGGGCGAGATTACCTGATACGAAATCAGACTCCATCTGGAGAGCACCATCCTTGTAATACCACATGTGCTGCTTTGTGTAGTCAATCTCTATGTATGTATTACCTATGTCGTCAGCGCCTCGGTAGAGAGCAGTCTGCTCGTAAACAGGTTCTCTTTCCACTGGCTTGCCTCCCTCTAAATCTGAAAGGAGCTGGGCTTTCTCTTTTTTCTTGCTGACTACCCATCCGTAGTCTCCACCACCTATTTCAATAGTGTCACCTGAGGATGTTTTGAATGAGCGTTTGCGGCCGAAGGTATTGTATTTGGAAGCAAGCTGCTGGACATATTTAGTGACCTTGGCATCATCTATGCTCACGCTGCCGTCATCTGAGATGCTTAGCATATCAAGGATTTTGGCTGAGTCAAGCTTCTCGTCGGCACCTTCAATTTTGTAAGTGACGGTTGAAGCAGTGTATTTGTCGAGGGCTTCTTTTTCATTTTTGATAGTATCACTGTTTTTTGTGATTTTTGGAGCTTCATAACAGTCATCACTTAAGGTAAGCTTTGGGAGCTCGTTGTCCAGGGCGTCCTTTACTTCGGCAAGGATGCTGTCATATATCGGTTTGCAGCCATTTTTCTCTTCAATCACATCGTATTTGCCGTCTTTTATCTCGATGTGGGCATCCTCCGGATTTTCAATGTAGTCATCACTGAAAATATCAAGAGCCTTGAGCTTTTCAGCCAAAGTGGCATCGTCATATTTGGACGAACCCTTTAGAGTATAGTTTTGAGCTTTGAAGAGACTGACAGGCCATGTAAAAGCATTCTGGCTTTTTAGGATTTGCTCCTCGTCACCGTTTGAGACATATTCATAGGAAAAATCAGGTCCCTTAAGTGAAAAGCTGTTGCCTTTTCTATCAGTGATTGTGAGCAGATAGTCGCGGCTTAGGGCTGTATTTTTTTCTAATGCCTCTTTTGCAGTTTTCCCTGCGTATTTTACAGAGTTAATCTTTGTGTTGAACAGATAGTGGCTGCTAAAATAAAAGGCAAAGCCAAGATAAACGGCCAAAAGCACACCAAGCACAACGGCGCAGGTTATAAGCACTTTTTTCTTCATGTAAATCGACCTCCTTGGAGATATGCTGTTGCTGCCCACACCGGGGTGTAGGCGGCAGCTAAAATCAGTTACATTTGTGAAGATGTGACACATCCATATAGTCAGGCAGACCATTCTTGTAGGCTACAGCGGTTTCTCCCTGAATAAGTGGCTTTAAGTATTCGATAAGCTCAGGCTTCACATCATTGCCCGCATCATTGATCCACTCTCTTGGCACAGACTTGGCCTCGTTTGCGATATCCTTGATAGCAGAATATGTGTATTCCACCTGATAAGGATTATTTGAGATGCGCTTTAAGCATACCATTGATGCGGTCACACCCTCTGCTGCAATAGTGACACCCTTTTTACCCTGAGCAAAAGATTCCTCGATATCGGTTAATGATGCAAGGTGTGAGGCACAGCGCTGGAGCACATTTACCTCTACAGAGCGCACCTTGACACCGATGTTTTCTTTCACAATGAACTCAAGAGCCTTTCCGGCACCGCTTAGCTGCTGGTGTCCGAACTGGTCACATGCGGCCTTTGATGATGTAATGTATGAGCCGTCTGCGTCATGTAGTCCTTCGGATACGGCAACTATTACATTGTTAGTGTGCGTAAGGGCTTCTTTTATATCGGCAACAAATTTGTCCTTGTCGAAATTCACCTCAGGCAGATAGATGAACTGAGGCGCTGTATTGTACTCATTACGTGCGAGAGCGGAAGCGGCAGTGAGCCATCCTGCGTCACGTCCCATGATTTCAACGATTGTCACACTCTTAACAGCATAGATAAAGGTATCATGGGCTATCTCAAGCATGCTTGATGCGATATATTTGGCGGCAGAGCCAAAGCCAGGAGTGTGGTCTGTCATGCACAGATCATTGTCGATGGTTTTTGGAATCCCTATAATTTTCACATCACTGTTGATTTTTTTTGCATAATCGGATAACTTTAATACGGTATCCATCGAATCATTTCCACCGATGTAAAAGAAAGCTTTTATAGAAAGCTTATCGAACTGGTGGAAGATGTATACATATGGTGAATCATCATCCTTGTAATCAGGGAGCTTGTGGCGGCATGAGCCAAGATACATGGCAGGTGTGGTCTTAAGTTTTTCAAGATTAGCATCATCTGCAAAAATATCTGACAGATTGAGATAATTCTCATTTAATATGCCGAGTATTCCGTTTACGGCGCCATAGCAGATATCGTATTTCTCAGAGCTTTTTACTCCTGCGATGACTCCTGCAAGGCTTGCGTTGATTGCAACAGTTGGGCCGCCTGACTGGGCGACGATACAGTTTGACTGATTCATTGTAATCTCCTTATTGTGTATTTTAACTATTCTCTTCTGTAAGAATAGTTATGATATAATTTAAAATGATGATTAATCAGATTACTACATGCTACGCATTCCCGTAATCTGACTCCACCTCGAAATCCGCTAATTTGCTGCATTTGGGCAGCAAATTGCTACTTTCTCGGTGTAGTGCGGGTCACTAAGGTATACATCGAATTGCATGCAAGCATGCATCGATGATAACTTTTGACCCTTTAATCATATAGATTGTAGTATCAAACATTATTTTTAGCAAGGGTTAAAATGAAAAATATGAATAAATACGAGAATTGCTTATTGTGTCCCAGAAAATGTGGCATAAACAGAAGCACCGGACAAACAGGCGTATGTGGCGTTTCATCTGAAATAAAGGTGGCGCGAGCAGCACTTCATTATTGGGAGGAACCATGCATATCAGGAAAAAGAGGAAGTGGGGCAGTTTTTTTCTCAGGCTGCAGCCTGCACTGCGTGTTCTGCCAGAACAGGGAGATCTCTGACGGAAAAGCGGGAAAGGTAATCAGTAAAGAGAGGCTGAGTGATATCTTTATGGAACTGGCGGACAAAGGCGCAAATAATATCAATCTGGTCACACCGGGGCAGTATATCCCTGATATAGTGTGGGCGGTAAACGATGCAAAAAGCCGCGGCATGAAGCTTCCTATTATATACAATACGAGCGGATATGAAAATGTGACAGAGCTAAAGCTGCTTGAGGGCATAGTGGATGTGTATCTTCCGGATTTTAAATATATGGACAGTACGCTTTCGGCAAGGTATTCAAGGGCAAAAGATTATCCGTCTGTCGCAAAGCAGGCTCTTTCAGAGATGGTCAGGCAGCAGCCGGATGTAGTGATTGACGATGCGACAGGACTCATACAAAAGGGAGTTATTGTGCGACAGCTTCTACTGCCGGGACATGTGAATGATGCAAAGGCTGTACTTAAGTACCTGTATGATACATATCATGATCACGTATATATAAGCATGATGAGCCAGTTTACGCCGATTGCACTAAAGGATTATCCTGAGATAAACCGCACAGTGACAAGGAGAGAGTATGAAAGGCTTGTTGACTATGCCCTCGAAATAGGAATCACGAATGCATTTATACAGGAGGGTGACGTGGCAAAGGACAGCTTCATCCCGGCATTTGACTGTGAGGGAGTATAATATTTACCGTTTTTCTTAATAAAATAGTAAGAATTGGCAGGCAAAAATGACTGGATTTTGTGACGCCGGTGTAGTACTATGGTTATGTGATATTTTTTAGCTGTGAAGGTACTGAACAGTTACGATATTTTGTTATTACTCACATCCCGGTGTGACAGACGATAATGTTTTTAATCACACAGGATACATCATTCAATAGAGGATACAGTGATGAAAAATATAGAAGAACAGCAGATAATAATTGAATGTCCGAATACTATCTTTCATCTATACATTGACAGTGAGGATGAGCTTTCAAAGGTTAAGGTGTTTATGAACAATATGAAGAATGTTGATTCGATAAGTCTGCATGATATATACAACTGGTGCAACAGACAGCATGTGCAGTACACGACGACATTTAATTATGACAGTAAAATGACCTTGACAGAAATGATAAAATCCTACATATTTTACTTCAGACAGAAGCTTAGATATGTAAATAATAGTGATAGGATGATAGAAACATGAGATACCCTGAATTTCTAAAGGATAGAGGAACAATAGGCTTTGTGGCGCCTTCGATGGGCTGTACAACAGAGCCGTACAGGAGTGCCTTTGACAATGCCATTAAAAGGTTTCACAGCATGGGTTATAAGACGATAGAGGAACCTAACTGCAGGTGCGACAGTGGCATAGGCATCAGCAATACACCTAAGAAGTGCGCAGAAGAGCTGAACGAGAGCTATGCTTCTGCTGACAGTGATGTGCTTATATCCTGTGGTGGTGGCGAGCTGATGTGCGAGGTAGTGCCTTATATTGATTTTGAGCGCGTGAAGCAGTCAAAGCCGAAATGGTACATGGGCTATTCCGACAACACGAATTTCACATTTTTGGAGGCTACTATTGCAGATACAGCAGGTATTTACGGACCGTGTGCGGGCAGCTTTGGCATGGAGGTGTGGCATGAGTCACTTACCGATGCATTTAATCTGCTTTGTGGCAGGAAGCTTTCATTTACCAATTACCCTATGTGGGAGAAGGAATCGATAAAGGATGAGAATGCTCCGTTTGTGGGCTACAACCTGACTGAAAAGTCGTGTATCAGCTCTATTCCTGCGGTGGCAAAGGAAAGCAGGCTTACCATGAGAGGCAGGCTGCTTGGTGGCTGCATGGATTGTCTTATCAATCTGCTTGGTACATCGTTTGACCATGTAAGGGAATTTAATGAGCGCTACAGTAATGATGGTATCATATGGTTCCTTGAGGCCTGTGACCTTAATGTGATGGGCATGAGAAGGGCTATGTGGCAGATGAAAAATGCAGGATGGTTTTCAAATGTAAAGGGATTTCTTATCGGACGCCCGGCGCACTTCGGAGAGGAAATGTTTGGCATAGACCACAGACAGGCGCTTTCATCACTGCTTAGAGAGTTTAATGTGCCAATCATCATGGATCTGGATATAGGTCATATGTCGCCGATGATGCCTGTGGTATGCGGAAGCATGGCAGATGTCAGCTTCGACGGAAGCAACTTTACAATTTCGTATGATATAGAGCAGTAGATTGGAGGAAAAATGATTAGATTAATAAAGAAAAAAGCAAAGAGTATTGTATGTAGCGTGCTTGTTGCGGTGACATTGTTTACAATGAATCCGGCTGTATTTGCAACAGAGACAGCTACGCAGACTGATACAGTTTCAAGCGTTGATGTATCAGGCGGTGACAGCAGTGACGCAGCTGATAAGAGTAACACAGACAGTACTGCAGACAGCACAACGACAGCCGGCAGTGAGGCAAACGACAAGGTGACCATCAGCAATAATGATAAGCCATACTTAAGTCTTGGAGCAGACCTCACACCGGATCAGAGAGCGACAGTGCTTGGATTTATGGGAATCGAGCTCACTGATCTGGACAAATACGATGTGGTCTATGTAAATAATGATGAGGAGCACAAGTACCTCGATTCATACATCAGCAAGAGCGAGATTGGCACAAGGTCACTTTCCTCAGTACTCATTACAGAGGATAAAAAGGGTGCGGGTCTTAGTGTTTCCACGCACAATATCAATTACTGTACGGTAGGAATGTACAAGAATGCGCTTGCCACAGCAGGCATAGCTGATGCTAAAATCATAGTGGCAGGCCCTTTCCCTATTTCCGGAACGGCAGCACTTGTAGGCACACTAAAGGCATACGAGGAGATGACAGGCAAGAAGCTTGACGACAAGGTGACAGACGCAGCGATGGATGAGCTTGTCACAACAGGAGAACTCAACAAGAGCATTGACGGCGATTCGCAGGATATCGAGGCAATGATTGCTGACCTAAAGAAGCAGCTTGCCGATGGAAAGCTCAAGGATGAGAGCCAGATAAAGGATGCGATAAAGGAGGCTGCAAAGGATTACGACCTGAAGCTTTCTGATGATGATATTGCAAAGCTTACATCTCTTTTAATGAAGCTAAAGGATGCCAATATCGACTGGGATTCAGTCATCAACCAGGCACAGGACTGGGCATCAAAGCTTGGCGATAAGATAAACGACCCGGGCTTCTGGGAAAAGCTTGGTAACTTTTTCATGGATTTATGGGATAAGATAAAATCCCTGTTCAGCTAGAAAAGCTACAGGAGACAGTAAGAATAAGCAGAATATGAATCAGGCAACTCCCTGAAACGTAAGCATGAGCTGCACGTTTCAGGGAGTTTTTTATCATTAATAAAAAAATAATAAATTTCTGCCGAATACATTGATACAAAGGTCATATTCTATTATAATTAAATGGATAATGGATTAATGTAAACAATGCACATAAGAAAGATGGGATTTGATGATAAAGATAAATAAATTTCTGGCAGCCTCTGTCGTAACATTGTCATTAGCCGCATGTGACCTGGCACCATACAGCAGCATAGCAGTCTATGCGGATCAGGCGGCTAAGGTTGTGTGTGATGAGAGATACTGGGTAGCGGCGAGAAGCGGACCGGGCACAGAGTATGAGCTGGAGCACAAGCTTTCAAACGGCAAGGATATTACTATTCTTGAGCAGACTACAGGTGCAGACGGCAAGGTGTGGTACAAGGCAAAGTACAATCTGGCAGCAAATAATGAGGAGTGTGTAAGCTATATCAGGTCTGATTTTGTATCAGCAGGTACCGGCACAGCTGCATCAGACAATGCGCAGACAGGGGATGCTTCGGCAGACACCGGCAATGCGGATGCCATACAGCAGAATAATGAGGAGCAGCTTGCCCTTGCAACAGCATCGGGAGCATATGCTACAGGTACGATTACAGGTGGCAATGTGTATGTCCGCAATGCAGCAGGCACATCCGGCACTACAAAGGTTGTCTCACTCAACTGGAACCATCAGGTTGACATAATAGGAGAGACTAAGGTAAACGGTGTGGTCTGGTATAATGTCAAGGGTACTTTAAACGGCAAGGCATTTACGGGCTGGACTATCAGTACATACATAAAGGTGACATACAATAATAGCGGAGACAATACTGATTTTGTCACGGCTATGAAGAATGCAGGCTTTCCTGACAGCTATATTCCAAACCTTACAGCTCTTCACAATAAGTATCCAAGCTGGACATTTGAGGCTGTAAATACAGGGCTGGACTGGAATACGGTGATTAAAAATGAGAGTATCAATGGACTTAATCTAGTGTCTAAATCAGCAGACAATGCCAAGAAATCGACAGCTGCCGGAGCCTATAACTGGTCAACAAATACGTGGGTTGAGTACGAACCGGGATGGGTGTCAGCAAGCAGTGCCTATATTGCTTATCTCATGGATCCAAGGAATTTTCTTGATGAGACCAATATTTTTCAGTTTCAGAGTCTGGCATACAGTCCGAATGAGGCACTTGAAGGTGTCAAGTCCATAGTAAAAGGCACATTTATGGAGGGAACAAAGACCTATTCCAACAATGGCGAGAAAATCAATTATGCAAGCACATTCATGGATGTGGCAAAGAGCAGTGGAGTAAGTGCATACCATATAGCATCGCGTATAAAGCAGGAGCAGGGACAAAAGGGAACGAGCCCTCTTATTTCGGGTACATATTCCGGATACGAAGGATATTATAATTATTTTAATTTTAGTGCAACCGGAAACACGAAGGATAAGATTTATAAAAATGGTCTGTCTTTTGCCAAGAAGCAGGGCTGGAATACAAGAGTAAAGTCCATAAGCGGCGGAGCTGTAAAGGTGGGCAGCAATTATATAAATAAGGGTCAAAATACACTGTATTTTGAGAAGTTTAATGTAGTAAATACAAGCTCGCTGTATTTCCATCAGTACATGGGCAATGCCACAGCGGCTCTTACTGAGGGACAGAGTCTGGCTAAAGGATATTCAGACAAGAATCAGGCTTTTGTATTTAAAATACCTGTATACAACAATATGCCATCGTCAGCAGTGGGCTTCGATAAAGCTGGTGATACCAATAACTATCTGCAGTCGCTTGCGATAAGTGGTGTAACACTCACACCGGCCTTTAATGGAGCGACAACAAGCTATTCAGCAGTTGTTTCAAATGCTATAAGCTCAGTGACTGTTTCGGCAGATGCAGTTTCAGGAAACAGTGGTGTTTCAGGCACAGGAAGCTATTCGCTTGCTGTCGGAAATAATACAATTAAGGTAAAATGCAAGTCGCAAAGCGGTGATACAAGAACATACACTATCAATATAAACAGGCAGGCGGCATCTGTAAATAATGCAGGTGGCAATAATAATCAGAACAATAATAACCAAAATAATACAGATGTAAACATAACATCAGGTAAATACAGTATAGGTACTTATATTACAGGCATTGAGCCTGGAACCGGTGCAGCTGATTTTGTGAAGAATATAGCAGTATCAGCATCAGGTACTGTAAAGCTTCTGACAAGCTCAGGCTCAGAAAACAGCGGAAAGATTGCAACAGGCAATAAAGTGGCTGTTTATGATGCTTCAGGTAATCTGAAAAAGACATACGATATTGTTATATATGGAGATATCAATGGTGATGGTGCTGTAAATGCTCTTGATATGATTAAGCTCAACAGACATATCTTAGGAAAGGGAACACTCACAGGTGCTTATCTGGAGGCAGCTGATGCTAACAGAAAGGGTGATGGTGGAAATGCCCTTGATATGATAATCATGAACAGACACATACTGGGCAAATCAAAGATATCGCAGAATTAGAAATGTGAGGAAAGATATGAAGAAATTATTTGGATGTATATTATCACTTGTTGTGGCAGTGATGCTTGTTTTCACACCTGCCGAGCATGTATATGCGCAGGGACTTGGTCTCAGTGTCAGCTCAAGCTCTGTAGCTGTTGGAAAAACAGTTAAGGTGACTGTTTCCATGCCGTCCGGATATTTTGGTACTGTAGTTATCTCAAGCTCTGACGAGGGAGTACTGAGTAACGGAGGAGATGGTGTGGCCAATATTGGTGACGCCGCAGGATATCCCACATCGCAGTCATTTTCATTTACGGCGAAGGCTGCAGGAAGCTGCACTATAAAGGCATATTGTACAGTTGTAGGAGATGCAGAGGGTAACGATGCCGGAGGTACAATTACCGGTGCCAGCACGAAGGTGACGGTAAAAAGTGCTTCATCAAACAATGATTCAAACAGCAACAAGGATAACAAGGACAATTCCGGCAGCAATACCGGCAATGACAACAATGCAAATAAAGATAATGAAAACAAAGAGGAAAAGAAATCCTCAAACGCATCTCTTGGTTCGCTTGTTATCTCAGCAGGTACGCTTTCCCCTGAGTTTTCTGCTGCGACAAAGGATTACACAGCTACAGTAGATTACAGCTGTTCAAGCCTTGCGGTTACAGCAAATCCGGCTGATTCAAAGGCGAGTGTGACATCCGTCACAGGCAATGATTCACTTGAGGTTGGAAAGAATACTGTCAGCGTCGTTGTGACAGCAGAGGACGGCAGCACAAGCACATACAATATAGTTGTTACCAGAAGAGCCGAGGATGATCCGGAGAATGCAGATAAGCAGGATAACTGGAAGAAGTTTGATATAAATGGCACAGAGTGGACTATGGTAAATGACATTCCGGAGGATGTTGTTCCTGAAGGCTTTGAGCACTCAAAGACAGTGATTGACGGACTTGAATACAATACCCTTCATGGCACCTTTGGTGATATCACGCTTGTGTATTTACAGTCGGAAAGCGGCAATGGGCTTTTTGTATATGATGCAGCACAGAATGCAGCATATGAGTTTGTCCGTATCAATTCAGAGTCACATTTTATAGTGGTTTTACTGCCTAAGGTGGATGATGTGCCTGAGGGATATAATGAGATATCGCTCTCTATAGAGGGCAAGGGTGTGGCAACAGCCTACCAGACCAAAGTCGAAAAAACCGATGATCAGACAAAGGATTTTTACCTCGTATATGCCATGAATGACAATGGTGAGAGTGGCTGGTACACATATGATAGCGTAGATGGCACATATATGAGAACTGAGCTCAGTACACCTACAGTGGCACAGAAGGAAAACGATACAACAAAGAGTGAGCTTGTTCCGGGAATTGCCAATAAATATCTTGTTTTAGCTGCAATACTGGTTCTTATTATCATTATTCTGTTACTGTTGCTTATTGTATCAGCTGTGAAAAACAGAAAATATAAGGCAATGGACTATCATGATGACGATGATGATGTAGATGATGCAGCAGAAGATGTATCAAATGAAGCTTTGGAAGAAACAACTGATGAAACTGCGGACGAGATAGCAGATGAGCTGGAAGAAGAGGTTATAGAAGAGCCGTTAGATGAAGTGGAAGAAGAAGCTGTAGAAGAGTCGGTGGATGAAGCTGCAGAAGAAACAGCAGATGAAGCTGTAGATGAAGTCGCAGAAGAAACAGCGGAAGGTGCTGCAGATGAGCAAAAGATGGCTACGGATGAAAATATATCAAATGCATCCTATGTCGGAAGAACCGTAGAAATTACACCTGATTCTAAGAAAGCTGTTGAGAATGAAAACTCTGAGTTTGATTTAAAAGACGATTCAAGGCAGGAAAACGTTTCTGACACAGAAAACGATGCTGATGAGGATGCTTTAAAGAATCAGCTTCAAATGGCACTTGATGGCTTTGTCAATGATGGAAATAAGCCGTCTGAGACTATAGACAGCAGTGCAAAGGATGATAATGAAGATGACAGCGAAGATGATGATTTACAGTTCATCGACTTAAATTAGTGAATATGACTGGAGGATATGACTTGAAACCATATACAAGTAAGGCTAAAAAAGCAATAGATTTGGCTGCACGTATATCAAAGAAAATGAATTACAGCTATGTTGGAACTGAGCACATACTGGCTGGCCTTATAAAAGAGGGCACCGGGGTGGCAGGGGGGGTTTAAAAGTCCTGCAATGTGGAATATGATAAGCTTATTTCGATGATTGAAGACCTGATTTCACCGGGGGATAACATCGAAGTGATGGACAGGGATGGCTATTCACCAAGGACACAGAGAGTATTGGAGCGTGCATCGGAGGAAGCCGATAGATTTGAGTGCAATGAGATAGGTACAGAACACTTGCTGATGGCTATAGTACTGCAGGGAGACTGTGCAGCTGCAAGACTTTTAAACACCATGGGTGTTAACAGTCAGAAGATGTTTATAGATATTCTTGGTGCGATGGGTGAGGATCCGTCTGCATACAGGGATCTGATGAAAAGCTACGGTACATCATACAATTCTGCGACTCCTGTATTAGATCAGTATTCCAGAGATTTGACAGATATGGCAGAGGCAGGGCTTCTTGACCCTGTTATAGGCAGAAAAAAGGAGATGGAGCGCGTTATCCAGATACTTTGCCGCCGTGGCAAAAACAATCCATGTCTGATTGGAGAGCCGGGAGTGGGCAAGACCGCTATAGTAGAAGGACTTGCGCAGGATATAGTCAGTGGCAATGTTCCGGATATTCTTTTGGGAAAGAGACTGGTTTCACTTGATATGTCCGGGCTTGTAGCCAAATCAAAGTATCGTGGTGAGTTTGAGGAGCGTATCAAGAAGGTGATAAGCGAGGTTTCAAATGCCAAAAATGTACTGCTTTTCATTGATGAGCTTCACACTATAATAGGTGCAGGAGGAGCAGAAGGCTCGTTAGATGCATCTAACATATTAAAGCCTGCGCTTGCCAGAGGCGAGGTACAGGTAATCGGCGCCACTACCATAGAAGAGTACCGCAAATACGTGGAAAAGGATGCTGCGCTTGAGCGCCGTTTCCAGCCGGTGATGGTTGAGGAGCCGGGTGTGGATGAGACAATAGAGATACTCACAGGATTAAAGGGACTCTATGAGAAGCATCATGGTGTCATCATAACAGATGAGGGTGTGAAAGCAGCAGTAAACCTTTCTGCACGATATATAAATGACAGATTTTTACCTGATAAGGCGATAGACCTGATGGATGAAGCGGCAGCCAGGATAAGGCTTAAGAATCTGACATCATCTGACGAGCTGCTTGCTCTGAAAAAAGAGATAACAGATAAGCAGAACCGGGTGGAAAATGCTTTGTCGAAAGGAGATCTCGCAGCTGCCGGCGCGCTTATGTCAGAAAAGGAAGTGCTTGAAAATAAACAGCAGAAGCTTATCAGAAAGAACCGTCGCACAGGAGCCAAAAATCAGCCTGTAGTCGGCGAAAATGAGATAGCGGATGTAGTATCGGGATGGACCAAAATACCTGTAAATAAGCTTACAGAGTCAGAGGCAGGACGACTTGCAAAGCTTGAACAGATACTTCACAAGCGTGTAATAGGACAGGAGGAGGCTGTTTCTGCTGTCGCAAAGGCAGTCAGACGAGGCCGTGTTGGTTTAAAGGATCCTAAGAAGCCGATTGGCTCATTCCTGTTTTTGGGACCGACAGGAGTAGGTAAGACGGAGGTGTCAAAGGCGCTTGCTGAGGCTGTCTTTGGCAAAGAAGATGCCATGATACGTGTTGACATGTCAGAGTACATGGAAAAGCATAGTGTTTCAAAGATGATTGGTTCACCACCGGGATATGTGGGCCATGAGGAGGGCGGACAGCTCTCAGAGAAGGTCAGACGCAATCCTTTTTCTGTTATACTGTTTGATGAGATAGAAAAAGCACATCCTGATGTGTTCAATATACTTTTACAGGTGCTTGATGATGGCAGAATCACTGATTCACAGGGGCGCACGGTTGATTTCAAGAATACAATAATCATCATGACATCAAATGCAGGAGCTTCTTCTATTATAGAACCAAAGCGCCTTGGCTTTGGCGCTGGTGAGGATGAAAAGCAGGATCACGAGCGTATGAAGAACAGTGTCATGGAGGAGGTCCGCCGTATATTTAAACCTGAATTTTTGAACAGAATCGACGAGACTATTGTATTTAGAGCTCTCAACAAGGATGACATGAAGCATATAGTGACACTTCTTGTAAAGGAGCTTAAGAAACGCTGTAAAGAACAGCTTGATATAGAGCTCACAGTGCGCGACAGTGCAAAATCCTTTATCGTGGATAAAGCCTATGACAGAAAATATGGCGCAAGACCTCTTAAACGAAAACTTCAGGAGGAGATTGAAGACCGTATGTCAGAGGATATTATTACCGGCAAAATCAAGCGCGGCGATAAGGTAATAATTTCTACGAAAAACAAACAAATTTCATTGACTGTTGAGTAGAATTGGATTTATAATTAATATATCAATATAGCTACGGGAGGATAAAAATGGCTGTAATAAGTGAATTAATCCGTACTGAGGAAAACGGAAAGCTCAGCTTCGGAGATTATACATTGGCTGCAAAGGCAAAGCTTGACAATTTTGAGAAGGATGGAGATATCTACAAGGTAAAGACCTTTAAGGAGATTACAAAGCTCGAAAGAAACGGACTCTTTGTATACGAGTCTGTTCCGGGAACAGCGGTTATGGATTTCGAAGAGACTGCTGATACAGTGACATTTACTGTGGAGGGACCTGAGGATGCTCAGATTACTCTTGGCCTTGAAGAGGAGACAGAGTACGAAATTGATATAGCTGGAGCTGTTGCAGGTACTATGAAGACAAATCTCGGCGGCAAGCTCAGCTTAAGCGTAGAGCTTGAGGGTGTTGATTCAGTCGATATCAAAGTATCAAGAAAATAGAGCATATTTTTAGCCCGGTGAAAGCCGGGCTTTTTGTATTTTATAAAGGAGAACAATATGGCAAAAGGAAAGACCTCTGTATTTTTCTGCCAGGAATGTGGTTATGAATCGGCAAAATGGATGGGACAGTGCCCGGCCTGTAAGGAATGGAATACATTTGTAGAGGAAACCGTAGATAAAAAGTCGATAAGCTCGTCGGGAAAAGTAAAAAAAGAATCAAAGGCGGCACAGGTTCTGCCTCTTTCGGCAGTAAAAAGCGAGAAAGAGGAGCGTATAGTGACAGGTATAGCCGAGTTTGACAGAGTGCTTGGTGGAGGAATTGTGAGGGGATCACTTGTGCTTGTGGGAGGAGATCCGGGTATAGGAAAATCCACGCTTCTACTTCAGGTATGCAGGGAACTTTCACAAAAAAAGGTGCCATTACTTTATGTATCAGGTGAGGAATCACTGCATCAGATAAAGATGCGTGCAGACAGACTTGGCGATTTCACGGATTCACTGGAGCTTTTATGTGAGACAAGCCTTGATATAGCAAAGGATGTGATTCAGCGCAAAAAGCCGGAGGTTGTTGTGATAGATTCCATCCAGACTATGTACAATGAGGAGATAGCGTCGGCACCGGGCAGCGTCTCGCAGGTCAGGGAGACAACCGGGGTACTCATGCAGCTTGCAAAGACTCTCGGCATTTCAATTTTTATAGTAGGACATGTGACCAAGGATGGTGCGGTTGCGGGACCAAGGACGTTAGAGCATATGGTCGACACTGTGCTTTATTTTGAAGGTGACAGGTATGAGTCGTACAGGATACTCAGAGGAGTAAAAAACAGATTTGGTTCAACCAATGAGATAGGTGTATTTGAAATGAAGGCGGAGGGATTAGTTGAGGTGGAAAATCCGTCGGAGTATATGCTTAGCGGTAAGCCCGAGGGAGCATCAGGATCAATTGTCACATGTTCCATAGAGGGAAGCCGCCCGATACTTCTCGAGATACAGGCTCTTGTATGTCACAGTTTTTTTAATAATCCAAGGCGTACAGCAAATGGTACAGATTATAATAAAGTAAATCTACTCATGGCGGTCCTTGAAAAAAGAGCCAACCTGTCACTGTCAGATTGTGACGCTTATGTGAATATAGCAGGCGGTATAAGGATGAACGAACCGGCGATAGACCTTGGGATAGTGCTTGCAATCGCATCAAGCAAAAAGGATATTATAGTTCGTGAGGATACCATATGCTTTGGAGAGGTGGGCTTAAGCGGAGAGGTGCGCGGAGTTACCATGTCCGAGCAGCGTGTTGCTGAGGCAAAGAAGCTTGGCTTTAAAAAGTGTATTGTTCCCAAAGTGTGTCTTGCAGGAGTGTCGCATATTAGTGGAATTGAGATTGTTGGTGTGGCAAATATCAAGGAAGCGATAGAGGCTGTCAGATAGTAATTGTGAGAATTGCATATAATAAACAGACAATTTAGAAAATTTGTGTTTTTTAAGATAGTTTTACTACTTTAATTAATTGCAGTAAATCCGTTGACATATGTGTGCCGGGATGATATTATATCAAAGCTGACTCGCGGGACACATTGAGTTGTAGAGCTTGTGAGTTACATTTTACAGACATGACTTTATAGATACTGCTTTGAAAATAAGTTGAAAAAGTTATGAAAAAAGTTCTTGACAAATGAAAAACATTTTGATAGAATAAACAAGCTGTCGCAAGACAGAGAACTTAAAACAGAGTTCAAAAAAATAAAAAGTGCTTGACAAACGAACAGCGATTTGATAAAATAATCAAGCTGTCGCAAGAGAGCAAAACAAAGAACATTGATAACTGAACAGTGAGAAACCTTGAAAGATTTTGAGAATCAATCAGAACGCTTCAATGAAAATTGAAGACCTTTAAAACAGTAAATTCAGAATTATCTGAATGAACGAATTAGCCAAGTTTAACTTGACTGAGATCAACTTTTTAACATGAGAGTTTGATCCTGGCTCAGGATGAACGCTGGCGGCGTGCTTAACACATGCAAGTCGAACGAAGCACTTTATTTGATTTCCTTCGGGACTGATTATTTTGTGACTGAGTGGCGGACGGGTGAGTAACGCGTGGGTAACCTGCCTTGTACAGGGGGATAACAGTTGGAAACGGCTGCTAATACCGCATAAGCGCACAGCATCGCATGATGCAGTGTGAAAAACTCCGGTGGTATAAGATGGACCCGCGTTGGATTAGCTAGTTGGTGAGGTAACGGCCCACCAAGGCGACGATCCATAGCCGACCTGAGAGGGTGACCGGCCACATTGGGACTGAGACACGGCCCAAACTCCTACGGGAGGCAGCAGTGGGGAATATTGCACAATGGGCGAAAGCCTGATGCAGCGACGCCGCGTGAGCGAAGAAGTATTTCGGTATGTAAAGCTCTATCAGCAGGGAAGATAATGACGGTACCTGACTAAGAAGCCCCGGCTAACTACGTGCCAGCAGCCGCGGTAATACGTAGGGGGCAAGCGTT
>OCAV01000490.1_pt1 | contig 34162 bp, 23 predicted proteins | sample 1538331 | NCBI WGS metagenome assembly OCAV01 (sample SAMEA2580297, study PRJEB22360) | human gut metagenome | biome: human gut; feature: human-associated habitat; material: faeces | place: Denmark | collected 2008/2010
ACGGTGCTTTGCCCCGTCCCAGCACGCTCTGTGCGCCTGCCGCCGCGGCTCAGACGGTACAGGCCGCGCCGCAGGCCGCAACGCCGGCGCCCGGCACGCCGTGGTCGCTCGACGACTGCATCGGGTATGCCCTGCACAACAACGTCGGCGTACAGCAGCAGGCCCTGCAGGTGGAGCAGACCGACGTGAAACTGTCTACCTCAAAATACAGCCGGCTGCCCGACCTGAGCGCATCGGTGGGCTACAACGCCACCTTCGGGCGCGGCACCTCCGACGACAACATCCGCAAGACGGGAACCATCCAGAGCGGCTCGTTCGACGTCGGGGCCAGCATGCCCCTCTTCGACGGATTCCGCATCAACCGCGAAATCAAGGGCGGCAAGCTCGACCTCGCCGCCGCCATGCAGGATTTGGAACGCGCACGCGAAGACCTGTCAATCAACGTCATGACGCTGTACCTGCAGGTTCTCTACAACAAGGAGCTGACCCAGATCGCCGAACGCCAGCTCGAACTGAGCACCCAGCAGGCCGTCCGCAGCCGCGAGCTGGTCGCCGCGGGCAAACAGCCCGAATCGGCACGCTACGAAAGCGAAGCCCTGCAGGCCAACGACGAACTGAATCTGACGCAGGCCCGCAACGACCTGCGGCTGGCGCTGCTCAACCTGAGTCTGGCCCTCAACCGCGAGAGCGCGGCGGGATTCGACATCGTGGCGCCGCAATTCGACAGCGTGGCGCTCGCATCGCTGCACATGCTCGGCACGGCCGACGACGTCTATGCCTATGCGACGGAAAACCGCCCCCACATCAAGGCGGAACGCCTGCGGCTCGAAAGCGCCGAAAATGCCGTCCGGATCGCCAAATCCGCGCTCTACCCCTCGCTTTCGCTGCGCGGAGGCTACGGCACGGGCATCTACAGCACGCAGGAGGCCGCCTTCGGCACCCAGTTCCGCAAGAACAGCAGCGAGTTCGTCGGCGTGTCGATGAGCGTTCCGATCTTCAACCGCCGCGCCACGCACAACAGCATCCTCTCGGCCCGGATAGCCATGCGCAAACAACAGCTGGCCGTGACCGACGCCGAGCAATCGCTGCGCAAGGAGATCGAGCAGGCGTGGTACAACGCCGACGCCGCCTACGGCAAATACCGTTCGGCGGACGCCGCCCTCGCCTCGGCACGGGTGGCCTTCGCCTACGAACAGCAGAAAGCCGACGCAGGCCGTTCGACGGTCTTCGACTTCAACGACGCCAAAACACGTATGGAAAAGGCCGAGTCGGAACTCGTGCAGGCGAAATACGAATTCGTATTCCGGTCGAAAATCCTCGACTTCTACCGCGGCCGGCCGCTCGAACTATGACAAACAGCCGTAAACAAGCTCGCACCGAATAAACAAATTAGGGCGGTCGAAATTCGACCGCCCTATTGCTGTCCGGAATACCAATCCCTCAAGTATTCCGACAGCTGCCGGGAGAGGCTTTCAGGCTCCTACCCGGCGCAGAAGCCCTTTTGCGTCACTAATACCCTCTTCGTCCCCTGTGCGAAGCAGGATGAAACAAAGATATGAAAATATTCCGAAGCTGTACACCCCGCGAGCGTTTTTGCCATAACTTACGGCTGAAATGATTCACACGAGTGGACGAAAATGTTGCATACAGTCTCTTTCAGCCAACAAAACGTTCGGCAAAGAAATGGCTATCTGAAAAATTTGCCCTACTTTTGCAGCTGAATTACAAACGGTAAAGATGGAGTGGCTAAAAAGTTTATTCGTCGAACATTCGGCGCTGCAGGCCGTCGTGGTGATCTCGCTCATCTCGACGATCGGCATCGGACTCGGTAAAATCCGCTTTTTCGGCATATCGCTGGGCGTGGCGTTCATCTTCTTCGCCGGCATTCTGGCCGGGCATTTCGGACTCACGATCGACCCGCAGATGCTGACCTATGCCGAAAGTTTCGGACTCGTCGTCTTCGTCTACGCCCTCGGTCTGCAGGTCGGCCCCGGTTTCTTCAACTCGCTGCGCGCCGACGGACTGCGCCTGTTGTCGCCGGCGGTCGCCGTAGTGCTGATCGGCACCGCGCTCGCCATAGGCATGAGCTTCACGCTGAACGTCTCCATGCCCGACGCGGCCGGCATCCTCTGCGGAGCCACGACCAACACCCCGGCGCTCGGCGCCGCGCAGCAGACGCTGCAGCAAATGGGCATCGACCCCAACGGCGCCGCCCTGAGCTGCGCCGTGACCTATCCGCTGGGCGTCGTAGGAGTCATTCTGGCCATCGTCTTCATCCGCAAGGTCTTCGTCCGGCCTTCGGACATGCCCGAACCGGACGCCGAGCACCGCAAGAACGTCTTCATCGCCAGCTACCACCTGACCAACCCCGCCATCTTCGGCAAAAGCGTCCACGAGATCGCCTCGCAAAGCCACCACCACTTCGTCATTTCGCGCATCTGGCGCAACGGGCGGGTGTCGATCCCCACCTCGGACAAGACGCTGCAGAAGGACGACATCATCCTCGTCATCACCGCCCCGTCGGAAGCCGACGGCCTGCGGCTGATCTTCGGCGAGCAGGAACTGAAGGACTGGAACGCGGAAAACATAGACTGGAACGCCGTGGACAGCCAGCTGATCTCCCAGCGCATTCTGGTCACGCGGCCCGAAATCAACGGCAGGAAACTCTCCTCACTGCGCCTGCGCAACAACTACGGCATCAACATCAGCCGCGTCTACCGTTCGGGCGTGCAGCTGCTCGCAACGCCCGATCTGCGGCTCCAGATGGGCGACCGCCTGACGGTCGTCGGCGAAGCCGCGGCGATCCAGAACGTCGAGAAGATTCTCGGCAACGCCGTCAAGAACCTCGACGAACCCAACCTCGTGGCGGTCTTCGTCGGACTGATTCTGGGACTGGTGCTGGGGAGCATCCCCGTCAGCATTCCGGGCATCAGCCTGCCCGTAAAGCTGGGTCTGGCGGGCGGCCCGATCGTCATCGGCATCCTGATCGGCACGTTCGGTCCGCGTCTGCATATGATTACCTACACCACCTACAGCGCCAACCTGATGCTGCGCGCGCTGGGGCTGTCGATGTATCTCGCCTGTCTGGGGCTGGAAGCCGGCGCGCACTTCTTCGAAACGGTCATGCGCCCCGAAGGGGCGTTGTGGCTCCTGCTGGGATTCCTGCTGACGTTCGTTCCCGTCGTATTACTGGGCGTCTTCGCGCTGCGCGTCCTGCGCATCGATTTCGGCTCGGTATCGGGCATGCTGTGCGGCAGCATGGCCAACCCGATGGCGCTGACTTACGCCAACGACACGATCGAAGGCGACAATCCGTCGGTCTCCTACGCCACGGTCTATCCCCTCTGCATGTTTTTGCGGGTGGTCATCATTCAGGTGATGCTGATGATTTTCCTGTAGATTGCGGCCCTGCGGCCTGCTCCGGGTTCGGCTACTGCGCCCGGACCGGCTACGGCGTCGGCTCCGGTTTCCGCCCCGACTCCGGCTCTTGCTTCGGCGTCGGTTCCTGCGTAGGCGTCGGTTCCGGTTTTTGCTCCGGCTCCGGTTCCGGCGCCCGGTCCGGCCCCCTTCTCTGCTCCATTTTCCGCCCCATTCCCGGCTCCGGCTTCAGATAACGCAGCGCCGCGATATCGCTGCCCGACGGATTCTGGAATACCCGCAGGTCGAATTCGGGAATCACGGCCAGCACGTGGTCGAAAACATCGGACTGTATCCGCTCGTAATCCACCCATATCACCGTATCGGTAAAGAAGTAGAGTTCCATCGGAAGTCCCGTCTCGGTAGGCTGCAACTGACGCACCATCAGCGTCATCCCTGCGTTCACGGGCACTTCGTTGCGCAGATAACGTTCGAGATAGGCCCGGAAGACGCCGAGATTGGTCTGATGCAGGCCGTTGATCCTGCGTTCGCCGGGTTTGATGCCGTGCGCGGCATTGTACTCCTCGACGCGGCGTTCGGTATCGTCGATATATTCGCGGATCAGGTCGATACTGCGGTATTTATTCAGCATCTCAGGCGTACAGAACCGCACGCTGGTCATGTCGATACTCACCGAGCGCTTCACGCGGCGGCCTCCCGACGCCTGCATGCCGCGCCAGTTCTGGAACGAATCGCTCACCAGCAGGTAGGGCGGCAGCGTAACGATCGTATTGTCGAAATTGCGGACTTTCACCGTCGTGAGCGACACCTCGATCACCGAGCCGTCGGCCCCGTATTTGGGAACCGAAATCCAGTCCCCCACCTTGAGCATGTCGTTGGCCGAAAGCTGGATGCCGGAGACGAATCCCAGAATGCTGTCGCGGAAAATCAGCATGATGATCGCCGCCGACGCTCCCAGACCGGCCAACAGACTGGCGGGCGACTTGTCGATCAGGATCGAAACGATCAGTATGCCGCAGATCAGCGCTGCAATGCCCTGCCCGGTCTGCCTGAGCCCCTTGATCGGCTTGTTCTGCCATGCGGGACGCGCCGAAGCGATTTGGAAAACCGCAAAGAGCACGGCATTGATAAAGCGGAATACCGCCACGACGATATAGACCTCGACCAGCCGCGTCACGATCGTCCGGGCTTCGGACTGCTCTTCGAAAACCACCGGCAGAACGATCCCCAGCACGACGGCGCTGACGACGTTGCACAAACGGCTCAGCACGTCGGGGTTGAACAGATCGTCGTCCCACGTGGCTTTGGTGCGCTTGACGATGCGCCGCATGCCGCGCACGAGGATCGTGCGGCACACGAAGTCGAAGAGCGCCACCGCCAGCAGTACCAGCGTAAAGGCCACCCAGCGGTCCCAGCCGCTGTCCTGCGCGGACGCGAGTCCCAGCCATTCGAGCAGGGCGTCGGCCCAATGTTTCAGGAGTGTCTGCATACGGCATTCCTATCAATTATCAGACCCGTTCGTGAAAAATGATTCCGAGGTCGTCGTTTTACAAAAAAAGATGTGCGATACGGCGGTGCCGCACCTATCCGGCATACGTTCCGCCGACATCGGCCCTCCCCGGCAGCGCGGCCGGATACGGCGCGGATGCAACACGAATGCGGCACAATCGGGGCAAAACGCGGCACGAACCGGCCCCGCCACATTAAGCCGCTGCCTTACAGCCGCTTCCCCGTTTACAAAGATACGAAATAAAGCGGTTATTCAAAAATCAGTTTCGCTTCGCCTTCGAAATTCGGAGTGAACACCCCTTTGCCGAGGTTTTCCAGCACCTCGGCCCGGCTCCAGAACCGCCCGCCGTCCAGTTCGTCGCTCGGCGCAACCGGCCCGTCGTACACCGCACGATGGACATAGACCAGTTCGCGCTCCCGCTCCGAGCGGAATACGTAGACCGCTACCCGTTCGGGCGTAAACTCGGTCACCCCCAGCTCCTCGCGCACCTCGCGCCGCAGGGCTTCATCCACCGTCTCGCCGTAATCGACATGGCCGCCCACGGCCGTGTCCCAGCGTCCGGGCTGAATGTCTTTCCACTCCGGCCGCTTTTGCAGGTAGAGCTCGCCGCGGGAATTGAACAGATGCAGGTGCACCACCGGATGCAGCAGCATCGACCCGCCGTGGCATTCGCCGCGCGTAGCCGATCCCACGACAACGCCGGAGGGATCGACCACCGGAAAAAGTTCCGAACCGTTATCGCATCTCATGGCGGGGATATTTACGTATATAAATCACGACGGTCAGCAAACCGAGCAGGACGAATCCCATGCCCGCGAGAGCCGTATAACGATACCCCAGCCTGTGGTCGATCGGCAGGCCGCCGCAGTAGGCGCCCAGCGCATTGCCCAGATTGAATGCCACCTGCACCAAAGCCGCCCCCAGCATCTCGCCGCCGCGCGAATTCTCCAGAATAAGCAGCTGCTGGGGCGACGAAACACAGAACAGACATCCCGTGCAGAGCACCATCAGGGCGACGGAGAGATAACGGACGTGCGCCCCGAAGTAAATCGCGAGGAGCGTCGCCGCGGCCGTGGCCAGCGTGAAACGCACGACCTTCTCAGGCGTAAAACGATCGGAAAAATGGCCTCCGATGATATTGCCCGCGAACATGCCGAACCCGGCGAGCATAATGATCAGCGTCAGGTCGTCCGCCGTGAATCCCGAAGCGTGAATCATCAGCGGGCTGACGTAACTGTACCAGCAGAAAATGCCGCCGTTGCCCAGCATCACCGACAACAGCACGAGCCACGGCGCGAGACTGCGCAGAAAACGAAACTGGCCTTTCAGCCCCGTATCGGGCAGCGGTTCCATGCGCGGCACCCACAACCGCACCAGCAGCAGCGCCACAACGCCCCACACGGCCACGATTCCGAACGTGGCGCGCCACGTCAGGACGTTGCTGATATAGGTTCCCAGCGGCACGCCGAACAGATTGGCGACGGTCATGCCGACGATCATGATCGACACGGCTTCCGTACGCTTCCCGGCGTCGGCGACCCGCTCGGCGACGATCGACCCCACACCGAAGAATGCGCCGTGGGGAAGTCCCGAAACGAAACGCAAGCCCAGCAGCGACCAGTAATCGGGAGCCAGCGAAGCGCAGAGATTACCCGCCGCGATCATCGCCGTAAGCGCCAGCAGTATCTGTTTCAGCGGACGTTTCCGGGCGACGAGCACCATAAGCGGCGCGCCGAAGCAGACGCCCAGCGCATAGGCGGAAATGAGGTGCCCCGCCTCCGGAATCGAGACGCCGAGACTGCGGGCGATATCGGGCAGAATGCCCATCATCACGAACTCCGACATTCCGAGCGCAAGCGTTCCGAACGCCAAGGCTATCAGACTCTTTTTCATAGAGGAACTACATTAACCGTAACCGGCTGCAAAAATAACACAAAAGGTGAAAAGTTATTCGCCTTTCACCTTTGCATTCTGTTGTTTTTACGGTCATCCCGGTCGGCCCGGCCAAACAATCAGGTCAAACGCCCCGGCTGAACGATCGGGCCAAACGATCGGGCAGAACCGCAACCAACCGAACGATCCGGCAGAACCGAACCGGCTCCGCGCCGCTATTCCGCGGGCGCCTCCGTCTTGCGCGGCTGGCCCACTTCGTAGCCGAGGGAGTGCATCCACTCGACCGTCGCGGCATCGACCTGATCGTTGCGGTCGGTCCAGCGGCGCTGTTCGATCAGACGCTTCCTGTGCTCGTCGATGCGCTGCATGATGGGGAAATCGGGATGTTTCATCTCCGAACGCCGCTCGCGCTCCGAAGGACGTATCCGGCGGTCGAAGACCTCGGCCTGCGAAGGCCGCCGCGCCCCCTCCCACTTGAATCCCTTGAGACGGATATCCTGCGTCGGCGGAATCTTGTCCATCGGGTAGAAATTATAGACCGGATCGCCGCGGTAGGTGATCTGCACCACCTGCTTGTCTTCGATAAAGAACGATATTTCGCCGCTTTCGATGACGCCCATCATCGTGATCTCGACGGGTTCGCCGTCCTGCATGTAATAGATGGTCTGGGCATTGCCGTTCACATCGTTGCGGTAAATCTGGTTGTTGAAGAAGTAAGCCGTCATGGTCTTGCCCGCCACCTGATTGTAGTGCGTCGTATCGAGCTGGCTGACCATCATCGGACTGCCGATGAACTCGGCCCGCGTGAGCTGCTGGTTCTCGGTAAAAATGTCCATCACGTCGGAGGTGATCTGGTTGTTCTCGTTCCACAACACGGGATCGATGTAGAGGTGGATCGTCGAATCGGTACTGATCGCCGTCATCGAATCGCACACGGTCTGGAAATCCGAGCGGTAGATCTTCACGTTCCGGAACCCTTTCAGCAAACGGTATATGCTGTCGCGGGGCGCAGTCAGCGAGTCGATCGAATCGGCCGGGATCGCCATCGCCGCCGTGTCGGTCAGCAGCGAATCGACCAGCAGGTTCAGCAGCGAATCCTGCTCGGCCATGTTGAGCACGATCAGCGAATCGAGTTCGCGCAGGGCCGTCGAATCGATCTGAATCATCCGTCCTTTGCGCGTCGCACGCGCCTGACGGGCCTTGAGCTTCGATTCCGCCTTCAGGCGGCGCGCCGTGAGCCGGGCTTCCTCGCGCTCCTTCTGCTCCAGCAGCCGGGCCGTCATTTTCTCCTTGCGCCGGGCCGCTATCTCGTCCAGCTTCTTCTTTTTCTCCTTGGCGGCGGCCGCCTTTTCCTCGGCCTTGGCTCTCTTCGCCGCCTCTTTCAGCAACGCCTTGCGCTGGGCAACGGTCAGCGTATCCGCAGCATTGGCCAGCGAATCGGCAGGCGCCGCTCCGCCCAGAGAATCAGCGGGAGCGGGTCGGTCCGGCGCGTCGAGAGGCGACGACGTGGCATGCGGCGAATCCGCGTCTCCGCCGGCCGCCAATGAATCGGGTGCGGAACCGGCGGTTGCCAACGAATCGGCGGCATCTACGCCCTGCGGCCTGCGGCCGGAACGGGGACGCCCCAGCGAATCGGCCGGAACGTCGACTCCTCCGGCAGCATGCGCCAGCGAATCGGGCCCCGACAGCGCCAGCGAATCGTGCCCCGACAGCGCCAGCGAATCGGGCCCCGACAGCGCCAGCGAGTCGGCCGAACGGGCCAGCGAATCAGCGGCGGCAGCCTCCGCGGCCCGGCGTTCGGTGTTTTCGTTGATCGTGAACAGGAACATCGAATCGGCGCGCATGAAAAGCGAATCGCCCTGCGAGAGGTCGTAGCTCACGATCGACGGGCGGCGCGTGAGGAACGCGTTTCCCGGTTCCTTCCAGTATTCGCCGTAATCGCCGAAGGCGAGCACCTTGTGCTCCGTATCGTCGATCTGAATGTCGCGCCATAAAATTATATGGTCTTCGGCCCGGTAGAAATCGATGCTGTCGCTCCACATCTCCTGCTTGTCGGTCAGCACGTACCCGTTGCTGGTCACCTTGTAAAGCGAGTCGGCTTTGCGGTAAGCGCCGCGGTCGGCATACAGATAGTCGCCCTCCTTGTTCCAGATATTGGTGTGTTTAAAGAAAAAGGCGTTGTCGGTAGCCATGTTGTAGACCACCGAGTCGCCTTTCAGTTCGTATTCGTCGTTGCGCATTTCGACCCGATCGACGCAGACCAGCTCCTTGCTGTTGGCGTAGTAGTAACCGCGCACCGACTCCAGCCGGCTGTCGCGGTTGACAAGCACGCCGCCCCCGCCGAATTCGCCGACGTTCTCCTTCGTGTTGAAAAGGAACTCGTAGGTGTAGAGCGTGGCGTCCTCGTCGACCACCTTGACGATATCCGAAAATACGCGGGCTTCGTTCACCTCGCCGTTATACTCGGCCCGGTCGCCGTAAATATAGGTCGTATTCTTGTTGATCAGGACATTGCCGAAGAATTCGATGCGCATGTCCGAATAGCGGACGGCGCTGTCACACGTAATGACGGCGCCGTTGTGCTGCGCGGCGAAGTTGCCCACCAGAAAAATCACCGAATCGCCCGGAGCCACGGGACCCATGTTGTCCGACTTGAGGTCGATGAGTTTCTTCTCGACCGGCTGCTCCGCCTCAGGCGCCTGCATCCCGCCGCGGGCGAAAATCACACTGCCGGCGGCCAATGCGACGACCGCTATGGAAAGAAGCCTGCGCACGGTTTTACTTCACCCAATGTTTGTTCTCGAACGCTCCGTCGCGGAATTCGGGATCGATATAGACATACATGGCGTCGATCTTCTTCGACAGCCAGTCCTTGAAGACCTTTTCCTGCTTGGCGTTGAGCGCCATCTCCTCCAGCCGGAGGTAGTCCTCGTTGAGCGACGCCACGTGCGTCGGAATGATCTCTACCAGCTTGACGACCTTGGCCAGCTGGTTGCCCATGATGTCCTCGGTCAGGAAAGCTTCCGACACCTCGCCGGGCTTCAGCCGCACCAGCGCGTTGTAATCGTTGAGCGCGTTGAAGTGGGCGAAATCCTCGCGCAGGAACTTCGTCACGGTCAGCTTGGCGTCGAAAGCGCTGAAACGCTCCAGAATGTCGTGGTTCGAAACGATACCGCCGTTCATCTTCGACGTCGCATCGTCGGAATAGAGCAGCGCGGCCTTCTCGAAGGTGATCGAATCCTTGCGGATCAGATTGGCGATGCTGTCCAGAAAATGCGTGCCCTCCGTAAGCTCGTCGATCGTATAGACCGGACGCAGCAGGATATGGCGGAAATGGTAGAGACTCCCCCGCTTGTCGAGCATCTGAATGATGTGGAATCCGAACTGCGATTCGACGACCTCCGAAATCTGTCCGGGCTTCATGTTTTCGAGCGCCGCGGCGAACGAAGAGTCGAGACTGGCGAGCGGCGCAGGGTCCATCTCGCCGCCGCGCATCATCGTTCCGGGGTCCTGCGAATACATGCGGGCCAGATTCTCGAACTTGGCCTTGCCCGTGATGACGCGTTCGCGCATGTCCAGCAGACGCTCGCGCGTACGCTGCTTGGCCTGCGTGATCGACTTGGGGAAACGGGTGATCTGCGCATAGACATACTGCTCGGCGATGGTCGGCAGGCTGTCCTTGTCGATCGACTTGTAGAAACGCTCGACCTCGCCCGGAATGACCGCGACCTTGCTCACGACCTCGTTCTGCATGGAGCTGGCGTAGGACTGCTCCTCGTAGCGCTGACGCATGTTCTCGCGGATGTTGAAAATGGCCATGTGGTGCTTGGCTTCGAGCCGGGGAATCGATCCCTCGGCCTCGATCATGTTCTGCACCTGCTCCTCGACGTGCGAAGCGATGTCGCCGGCATTGATCTTCACCGAGTCGATCTGCGCCTGATTGAAGAGCAGTTTCTGGGTCATCAGCGCTTCGAGCGCCTCGTTCATCGGATCGCGGTCGGAGGTGTACCCCTCCGCGCGGCGCTGCGCCGTGAGCTGGCGCGCGTGATCCGCCACCTCGGAATAGAGAATCGAGGAAGAACCCACGACGGCGACCACCTTGTCGAGCATCACCTGCTGTTTCTGGGCGAAGGCCCCCGCAGCGAGCACGGCGAGAGCCGCCGCCATTATACCTTTTTTCAACATTGCGTTATACTTTATCGTTTGTATTTTCAAAAATCTTCGCCTCCCCGTTCTCCACGGCGCGGTTGTACAGCTCCTCCTCGTGGCTGCGGATGATCTCGCCCTGCCGCTGGTTGAAGAGGATGCGGCGGATCGTACTCCGCAGGCGTTCGAGGGGAATAGGCTCGCCCTCGCGCCGCACGGCGTCGATCTGGAAATAATAGTACGAATGGCTGTCTCGCATCGCCTGCACGGCGTTCGACGACAGCACCGAATCGTAATTCTGCGACCTGAGGGTCGGCAGGAAACTCAGAAACTCCGGAAAATCGACCCACTGTTCCCGGAAATCGGTCACCGTGAAGTCGTTTTTCTCGCAGATATCCCGGAAATCCTGCTGCTGGGCGGCGGATTTGGCCCCCATCAGCTCCTTCAGCTTCCGGGCCTGACGATAGCCTTCGCCGAACTGCACGATCCGCCCCTTGACCAATGTACGGTCCAACCGGAAATCGGCCTTGTGCGCATTGTAATAGGCCGTAATCTCGTCGTCGGTGAACGTCGTGTCGATGCTCCGGTCCACATACAGCTGGTTCAGCTTGCGGATCAGCAGCGCCTGACGGTACTCCTCGACCATCTTGTCGATATCGTCGCCCGAAGCCGAAAACAGCGTCTCGGCCTCCTTGAGCTTGAGCTGCTTGCGCACCCACCGGTCCACGTATACCTTCATGAACGCCGCGCTGTCTTCGCCCGTGACTCCCTTGGGAACCACCGACTCCACATCGCGCAGCTGCAGCTGCTTGCCGCCGGCGCGCGCCAGCGTGGTATCGCTGGCGAAATAGCCCGGCATCTCCCGGCAGCCCGCCAGAAAAACCGAAGCCGCCACGACTGCTATTTTCGCTCGCAAATTCATAATCCGGAGGACAAAGATACAGTTTTTACTCGTAACTAACGCAGCCCCGGCCCAGATTATTACGCCGCCGCCCGATTTTTATCCTCGGCTTTCAGGCGCCGCAGCGCGAGGAGCATCATGTAACCCGAAACGGCGAAGACAGCCAGCGCACCGATATAAATCAGCACATAGAGCGTCCTGCTGCCGACCAAGTCGATCAGCATGGCGTTGCCGTGCCCGGTGACCAGCGCCAGATAGGCGATTCCGTTATTGACGGCATGGAGTATGATCGTAGACCAGAGCGAGTCGGTCCGCATGTAGACGAATCCGAGCACCAGACCGATGGCGAAGGCGTTCACCGCGACGGTCGGATGCACGTGCACGATGCCGAATACGGCCGATGAAACCAGCCATGCGGCCATCACGCCGTATTTTGCGCGCGTCGATTCGAGCAGCACGCCGCGGAAAATCACCTCTTCGAACAGCGGCGCCATCACCACGACCGTAACGATCGCCCACGCGCCGCGTCCGTAGGCGTTGGGCACTTCGGGCAGCAGGCTCAGCAGCGGTTCGAGCACCACCGACGTGGCGAGCATGAAAACCACGCCCCAGAGCAGCAGGACGGGATTCAGTCCGCGGGAGGAGAAATGCGCGATGATTTTCGGACCCCGGCGCCGGCTGCGGTAAAAGAGAAATCCCACGAGCGTAAGGGTCATGGCGACAAAATAGGATACGGCGTTGAAATGCCCTACGAGCACCTGTTCGGCGGTGCTCACCGTTTCGTCGGCGCTCGCCAGCAGCGCCTGATCGGGCCACTTGCAACCCACCAGCAGCGCCGTTACGGCGCCCACGACCTGCGCCAGCAGGAAAATGCCGAAAAAGACCAGATAATCGGCCAGTGCGGGAAATTTCCCCTGCAGTTTCCAGATTTTACCGACGGCCTCAGGAGCCGGCGCCGGCTCCTGCACGGGAGCCTCTGTTTTTTTTTCTGTCATATAGCGTGTAACTATCAATCCGTTCCGAGTTCAAAGATAAGCAATTTTCGGTTACGGTTATGGATTTCCATTTAAAATCATTAAATTTGCCCGATTATAAACCCGATCGAAACATGGCAAAGGTTATCGCATTAGCGAATCAGAAAGGCGGCGTGGGCAAGACCACGACGGCCATCAACTTGGCGGCCTCGCTGGCCCTGCTGGGCAAGAAGGTGCTGCTGCTCGACGCCGATCCGCAGGCCAACGCCACCTCCGGCTTGGGCTTCGACATCAATCTGGAGGGCGTCTACGAATGTATCGCAGGACTCAAAAAGCCCGAAGAGGTGCTCCTCCAAAGCCCCGACGTGAAGAATCTATGGGTGCTGCCCTCGTCGATCGATCTGGTGGCCGCCGACACCGAACTGCCGAAAATGGAGGATGCGCACCACGTGATGAAACGCATCGTAGACTCCGTCCGCGACCGCTTCGACTACATCTTCATCGACTGCTCCCCCTCGCTGGGCTATACGACCGTCAATATCCTCACGGCCGCCGACACGGTGCTTATTCCCGTGCAGTGCGAGTACCTCGCCCTCGAAGGGCTTTCGAAACTGCTCAACACCATCCGCAAGGTCAAAAGCGGCCTGAACCCCGCACTGGACATCGAGGGCTTCCTGCTGACGATGTATATGCGCAACAGGCTCAACAACCAAGTCGTGAACGAGGTGCGCGAACATTTCGGTCAGCTGGCCTACGACACAATAATTCAGCGCAATATCCGTTTGGGAGAAGCCCCCTCGCACGGAAAGCCCGTCATGCTGTACGATGCCGGGGCCGTGGGTTCGGAGAACTACCTCACCTTGGCGCGGGAGTTCCTCAAACGCAACCGTAAACGAAGCAAATAACAGAACGCAGCTATGAAACAACCGAAGGGATTAGGGCGCGGACTCGACGCCATATTCGGCACCGACGCCGTAGACGCCAAGCTCAAGCCGATGAGCCAGATGACCGAAATCGACATTGCGGAAATCATTCCCAACCCCACGCAGCCGCGTACGCAATTCGACGAAGAGGCCCTCGACGAGCTGGCCGACTCGATCCGCCAGCTGGGCATCATCCAGCCCATTACGGTCAAGAAATCGGGCGACGGCAAATATATCATCATCAGCGGCGAACGCCGCTGGCGGGCGGCGCAGCGCGCCGACCTGAAGAGCCTTCCGGCCTATGTCCGCGAGGTGGACGACGAAAACCTGCACGCCATGGCCCTCGTGGAGAATATCCAGCGGCAGGACCTCAACGCGATCGAAATCGCGCTGGGCATGCAGCGTCTGATCGAGGAGTGCAACCTCACGCAGGACGCGCTCTCCGAAAAGGTCGGCAAGAAACGTTCGACCGTCTCGAACTACATGCGTCTCTTGAAACTGCCCGACGAGGTGCAGCTGGCCCTCAAGGAGGGGCTGATTTCGATGGGACACGCCAAGGCCATCGCCGGCGCCCCGCAGGAGCTGCAGCTTCGCACGCTGAAGAAGATACTCAAGAAGAGCCTTTCGGTCCGTCAGGCCGAGGAGCTGGTGCGCACGCTCACCGAGCAGCCCGCCGAAGCGGCACAAAACATGGAGGACGAAGAGTATCCCGAAAGCTATTCGCGGCTGGTGGAACAGCTCGAAAAGTTCTTCTCGCAGGAAATCAGCATCAAACGCTCGAAAAACGGCGGCGGACGGATCGTCATCGGCTTCGACGACGACAAGGACATCGAACAATTCATCGAACGGTTCTCCGGCCGCCTCAAATAAAATATGGTAAGAATCCGGTTCAGACACCTGCTGCCGATACTCGCGGCACTCACGTTGTGGCTTCCCGCCCAAGCGCAGCTCCACCGCGGGGCGCGCACCATCGTGCGCGGGGGCATGCTCGTGCAGCGGGATTCGCTCGCCTCGAAAACCGACTCGCTGGCCGACCTCTCGCTGGTCCGCGAACTGGATTCGCTGATGACGGGACTCTTCGCGGCCGACTCGGCCGCCGTCGCGGAGCTGCGCACCGACGACATAAGCAAAGCCGACTCGCTCTACCGGCTCAAAATGGCCGGCATAAAGATCGAATCGGCCCCCACCAAGCATAAACGCGGCTGGCTGATGAGCGATTCGATGTCGCTCTCGAAGGTGTGCTGGATCTCGACCGTACTGCCCGGTTACGGACAGATTTACAACAAACAATACTGGAAACTGCCCGTTCTCTACGGCACCTTGGGCGCGGGTCTGGCCCTCTATCTCCACGAAAACAAGACCTACAAGCCCCTCAAGCGCGAATACGAAGCCTACACGAATAAAAACCTCTCGCGCACGCCCGAACTGGACGCGCTGCAAAGCAGGATGATCCGCAGCAACACCCGCCGGCAGGTCTATCTGGGCCTTACGGTGGCCTCGTACATCTACTTCATCGGCGACGCCGCCGTGAACTACTCGACCAACGAGGTATCGGACGTCAAGAAAGCCACCACGCTGGCCTGCATCTTCCCCGGCGCGGGACAGATTTACAACAAAAGCTATTGGAAAGTCCCCTTCGTCGTGGGCGGTTTCGCCGCAATGATCTACTGTATCGACTGGAACAACCGCGGCTACCAGCGTTTCAAAAAGGCATACCGGCTGCTGAGCGACTACGAAAAGAATCCGGACGCCTACCCCGACGGCCCGACCGACGAATTCCACGGCCGCTACTCGGCGGACTTCATCCGCAACCTGCGCAACAACTACCGCCGCAACCGCGACCTCTGCATCATCATCTCGGCCGGACTGTACGTCCTTCAGATCGTGGACGCCCATGTGGACGCCCACCTGAAGGACTACGACGTCTCCGACGACCTGTCGATGAATCTCGAACCGCTGGTCGATTATACATACGTTCCCTCCGCCGGCGGCAACCGTGCGGTATTCGGGTTCAACCTGAGTTTCAAATTCTAACCGATGAGAATCCTCCTGACCATAGTGCTGCTGATGGCCGTCGCTGCGCCCGCATCGGGCCTCGACCGCAAACCCCGCAAGAAAGAGAAGAAAAAAGCCCGGACCGAAGCCGTCGCCGAACCCGTGCCGGCCCCCGCTCCTCCGGCCGCAAAGCCCGCACACACCGAGCGCAAAACCGAACCTGCCGCGCCGGCGCCCGCACCGATCCCGGATAACGACATGACGCTGGGACAGACGGCCGCGCAGGCCGATTCGCTGGTCGCCGTATGGCGCGAAAGGCAGTGCTGCGATTCGTTCAGGGAGTTCTTCGACAACTATATTCTGGTGGACAGCACGCAGACCGGCGCTGTTCCCGACTCGGTCTATACCCGGCGTCTGCGCGACCTCGCATCGCCCATCCAGCTCCCCTACAACAGCATCGTCCGGGGCTACATCAACCGTTACACCGACTCCCGCTACGGCACGATCAGCCGGATTCTGGGCATGTCGCAGTACTATTTCCCGCTGATCGAGGACGAACTGCTCAAAGAGGGGCTTCCCATCGAGCTGCGGGCCCTGCCGATCATCGAATCGGCGCTCTCCGTCACGGCCGTATCGCCCATGGGCGCCGTGGGACTGTGGCAGTTCATGCCCTCGACAGGCAAAAGCTACGGACTTGAGGTCAATTCGCTGGTCGACGAACGCCGCGACCCGGTCCGTTCGACGCAGGCCGCCTGCCGTTACCTCAAAGACCTTTACGCCATCTACAAAGACTGGTCGCTGGCCATCGCCGCCTACAACTGCGGTCCGGGCAACGTCAATAAGGCGCTGGCCCGCGCAGGCGAGAAGAGCCGCACCTTCTGGGACATCTACGACTACCTGCCCCGCGAAACGCGCGGCTACGTCCCCGCCTTCATCGGTGCGTCGTATGCCTACGCCTACCACCGCCAGCACGGCATCGAACTCACCGAAGCCCCGATTCCGCTGGCCACCGACACCGTCCGCATCGACCGGATCATGCACCTCCAGCAGATCGCCTCGACAATCGACGTGCCGATCGAAACCCTGCGCCAGCTCAACCCGCAGTATAAACTCGACATCATCCCGGCCACGACCAAACCCTATACGCTGGTGCTTCCGCAGCGCAGCCTGACGCAGTACGTCGCCAACGAGCCTGCTATTCTGGCCAAAGACTCGCTGTACCTCAAGGAATACATCAACCCAGCGAACCTCGACAAGAAGCGTCAGGAACGTTCCGGAACGGTCTACACCGTCAAGAAGGGCGACACGCTGGGCGCCATCGCCCGCCGCTACCGGGTGACCACGGCGCAGCTCATGCGCTGGAACAACATCAAGAGCGCCCACAAACTCCGCATCGGACAACGGCTCCGCATCGAAGGAAGGTAAGATGATCTGCGACCACGATACCATTGCAGCTCCGGCCACCGCCGCAGGAGGGGCGCTCGCCGTCATCCGCGTAAGCGGCGGCAACGCGCTGACGATCTGCGACCGCATTTTCCGGGGAAGCGCGCCGCTGGCCGATGCCGGGGGCTATACGGTTCATTACGGCCATATCATGGCCGACGGGCGAACGCTCGACGACGTGCTGGTCACGGTATTCCGGGCGCCCCGTTCCTATACGGGCGAGGACGCCGCCGAAATCTCGTGCCACGGTTCGCAGTACATCGTTTCCGAAACGCTGCGCCTGCTGACCGCCGCCGGCGCACGCATGGCCCAACCGGGCGAATTCACCATCCGGGCCTATCTTGCGGGCAAACTCGACCTCTCGCAGGCCGAAGCCGTGGCCGACATCATCGCCTCGTCCTCGCGGGCGTCGCACGCGCTCGCCGCCAACCAGATGCGCGGGGGTTATTCCGCAGCGTTCGACACCCTGCGCGAAAAACTGCTGCACCTCACCTCGCAGCTGGAACTCGAACTCGACTTCTCGGAAGAGGAGGTCGAATTCGCCGACCGCACCCAGCTGCGCGACACCATGCGGCAGATCAAGGAGCGGATCGACGCCCTGCGCAGCTCGTTTTCGCTCGGCAACGCCATCAAGGAGGGAGTCGCCGTAGCCATCGTCGGAGCGCCGAACGTCGGAAAAAGCACCTTGCTCAACCGCCTGCTCAACGAAGAACGGGCCATGGTCTCGGACATCGCCGGCACGACGCGCGACGTCATCGAAGAGCGCGCCAACATCGACGGGATCGTTTTCCGGTTCCTCGACACGGCCGGCATCCGCAGCACGAACGACACCCTCGAACAAATGGGAATCGCCCGCACCATGTCGAGCATCGAACGGGCGCAGATCATCATCCGCCTGATCGACGCATCGCAGCCCGCCGTACCCGTATCCGGCGGAAGCCCTTCATCCGGACAAACGGGCCGGAAGTCCGCCCCTGCAGTTGCGAGCGCCGATTCGGCCGCCGACACCCCAAGCCCGAACTTTCCGCTCCGTCCCGACCAAACGCTGCTGACGGTATACAACAAAATCGACAAAACGCCCCGATTCGCACTTCCCGAAGGCGCCGTCGGCATCTCGGCACGCAACGGCGACGGCATCGACGACCTGCGCCGGATCCTGCGCGACGCGGTCGATACGGAAGCGCTCTACCACGGCGGCACGGTCATCTCCAACAGCCGCCATTACGAAGCCCTGACGTCGGCGTCCGAAGCCCTGAGCGCCGCCCTCGACGGCCTGCGCGACAACCTTCCGACCGATCTGCTGAGCGAAGAGATCCGTCAGGTCATCCGCCATCTGAGCGGCGTCACCGGGCAGGACATCGTCCCGGAAGAGGTCCTCAAAACCATATTCTCGAAGTTCTGCATCGGGAAATGATGGCTTGTAAGCAGCCATAAACAACCATAAGCAATTAGAAGAAAGTCGCTGATAGCCAGCGGCTTTTCTTTTTATATGGTTTTCAGTCAAATCTGACTGGTTGCGGATTTCCAGCATCATTTTGTACCATAATTCTACCGCCAAACAATTAAGCGGACACTTCGCACTCATCATAGCGACATCTTAGGCACGATGTGAGACGCTATGAGAATGTGCCAAACCGCTATAGAAGACACAGTGTGAGACGCTGTGAGAAATTGTGAGACGCGTTGAGACAGAATAGACGAAATTAAAGGCGACCAATATTGCCGAAAGTCGAGTGCAGACAACAACCTCGTGTTGATTGTATGCCGAGACCAAGGCATATATGTGCAAAAAGCAAATATATGGAAATCCAGAGAAAATGCCAGTGGTGCGGCAAACCATTTATAGCACACACGATGGTAACACGCTATTGCAGCAAATCGTGCAATGAAAAAGCATACAAGGAGAAGAAGCGGAAGCAACGATTGCAGGCTTACGAGGAACGGCAAAATGAGCAGCCCATGCAGGAAGTCGGCATCGTGGGGAGCAAGTTGTATCTCTCCCCTGCCGAAACCGCAACCCTTTTAGGTATCAGCCGTGCGACCATCTACCGCCACATGGCTGTCGGAATCATCCGGGCCTTACAACTTCGTGGGCGTACTATTATCCGCAAGTCGGACATTGAAAAGATGTTCGACAACGCACCTGACTACAAGAAGCGCAGCTATGGACGGAAGCAGACGGCACTCTATTACACCACGAATGAGGCATTGGAGAAGTACCAAATCCAAAAGAAAACCCTCTACCGCAGATGCAAGCTGTATAACATTCCAAAGATTGAGGAGGGCAATCGGGTGTTCTACAACCGCAGTCTTATAGACAAATATTTTGCAGACCTTGCCGAGGAAATCAATCCAGCGAGTTACTATACTCCGGAGCAGGTTATGGAGAAATATAATATGAGCCGCAATGCAGTTGTCACCTTTGCCATGCGACACAATATCCCCCGAATCAACCGCCACCACGAGGTGTATTATTCCCGTGCCCATATAGACGCGATTAAGGAAAAGCAGGAGAAGCTGAATCCCGACTATTATACCTACGATGAAATTACCGAGAAATACGGACTTACCAAGATTAATATCAGCTACTATGTCAACAAGTACGACATCAAGCGGTTCAAGCAAGGAAGCCGGACAATGGTGCTGCGTTCGGAGTTTGACAAAGTCTATATTGAGCATCGCGATGGAACATATACACCCAAGAAACGGGAAAAGGAATGCGACCGGCCGAAAGAGACTTTTGTAATCCCCGAAGGCTATTACTCATCCGAGCAAATTGCGACGACCTATCAGATGAACAGGAAAACCATTTGCAAACTGTGCCGTGAAAACGACATTCCTAAAATCAGCCATGGTGGGTTCAACTATTACGAGCAACTGTCAGTTGACCGATTCTTTGCCAAGTACAAAGCGGCTGACAATATCAAGGAATGGATTGGTGCGGAGCAAATGGAAGAAATCTACGGCATGAGCAAAGATGCCCGATGTTCGTTTGTGCATCGCCATAAAATCCCGTCCCGTGTCGTATATGGCAAAGTCCAGTATTCCAAAGACCATATCGACATCATCAAAAACGGTGGATTCGACCAACGGGAAAGGTATTACAGTGTAGCCGAAGCGATGGAAAAATACGGCATTCGCAGGGATGATGTCTACAATTATGCGAGGTACAACAGCATACGGAAGATGCATCACGGCAAGTCGATGTTCCTGCTGAAAGAGGATTTTGACAAGGTTATGTCTGAAAAATCCGGCATCCGAGAATTATTCTGCACAGACAAGAATCATTTTCAGTAATGGCAGTCATCAGCGTTGTTTCATTGTATTGGTTTGCAACAGATTATTCACCAAATATAATATTTATCATTATGCACGAATGTAAAACTGTAACATTGAGGACAAGACCTCTAAAGAAAAACATGTTGTCGTTCTATCTGGATTATTATCCCGGTTATCGCGACAAAGAGAGTATGAAGGTAATCCGTCATGAATCTTTGGGCATCTACATTTATGCCAATCCAAAGAACCAACGGGAACAGAACTTCAATGCTGTCATGTCGGAAAAGGCGGAAGCCATCCGATGCAGACGTTTTGAATCCATCGTCAATGAGCGGTATGATTTCTTTGACAAGAGCAAGATGAAAGGAGATTTCCTTGCCTATTATAAAAAGACACTCCGCAAACACGACCAGAAATGGGAGTTCGTCTATCTGCATTTCTGCAATTTCGTGGGCGGTAAATGCTCATTCGAGGAGATTGACGTGGACTTATGCAACAAGTTCAGAGAGTATCTGCTCAATGCGAAGCAACTGAGACGTCCGGAGCGTCCCATATCACGCAATTCAGCCGTGGGCTATTGGTCCACATTCAGAGGATTCCTCAAAATACTCTATCGCAATAAGTTGATTCACTCCAATGTAAACGATTTTTTGGAAAAGATAGAGCCGGAAGATGTAGTGAAAGACTACCTCAGCGTTGATGAATTGTACAGATTGGCTGAAACACCTTGCAAGATACCGGTTCTGAAAACCGCCTCGTTGTTCTCTTGCCTGACAAGTTTGAGAATAAGCGATATTCTCACATTGCGGTGGGAAGAAATCGTTGACTTTGCAGCCGGAGGGAAATGCGTATATACTGTCACACAAAAGACAAAGACAGAAGATATCATCCCCATTAGCGACGAAGCCTTGCAATTGATTGGTTATTCTCCCGAAAAGACAGGGCTGGTATTCAAAGGATTGAAAAGATGCTGGACACAGTACCCCATGAAAGAGTGGATTCGAACTGCCGGTATCACCAAAAACATCACGTTCCACTCGTACCGGAGAACATTTGCCACCTTGCAGGCGGCTGCCGGAACGGACATCCGGACCATTCAAAGTATCATGGCGCACAAGAGCATCACCACTACCCAACGATACATGAAAGTAGTGGATAGCAACAAGCGAAAAGCCAGCAATAAAATCTCCCTGATTCGTAAGAGCTAACGGGCATAAACACCGTTTTTTATATGGTTAGAGTATGATTTCTGAGTATGATTCATATTCTAACCATAATTATTTATAAATATCTGTCCAACAACCATTAGTATTTATGGTTATATGGAAATTAGTGCTGAACTTTGTGTCATAGAATTGTAAACAATCACAACTATATGGAGAATAATGTACAAGTTCAGAAAACAGCGGACATCAGTAGTCTGGTATGTGTGGTAATCGTTTCACTCTCGGCACTCACCGCATACAATCTTGGTGAAAAGTTCAATCACTACATTCTGTTTGATGCCACCATTTTTATTATTTCTTTGGTAATGCTCATTTTGACCTTTGCCGTATTCCGCAAAGTAATGGCAGGGCTTTATAAGAGTATTTCAAATAGTGCTATAAGTAAGCAAGTACAAAGTAATTGTTCGCAAGAGGTTAGCTCAGATAATTCTATAACAGAGACTCAACCGGTTATACTGGAGCAAATGCCTGACAGTTTGGAAAAATACGAGAGTATTCTCGTGGAAGAACAGCTGAAAGAGGTGAAACGGAAAAGGGATACCATGATAGCCATCCGTGAATATGTGGTGGAAAAGACCTCGAAATATCTGTCAAAAGAGAATATCAGCACGTTATTCCACAACATCGAGTGTCTTGCCGAAAATCGGGTGACAGACTGCCAGCCAATCCATTCAACGAAAGAATCAAAACTCAGTTCTCCATCTTTAAGACATTTGGCTTGGAATATCGGAGAACGGCTTGGAGTCTCCCGTCGCGACAGGGCTGTATTCATCAAATCATCTTTCCCATACGAATTGCGAAACGCTGATATAGAATATCTGGAAGCCAATTTGCGTGTTAATGCCCCATGCGACATACCTATTGACGTGCCGGACAAAGGGGATTTCCGCTTTCATAACAATACTTGAGAATTAAACCGTGCAGACGGTAATCATTCTTCCGGCTGACGAATTTCTGCAAAATTTCATTCTGTTGGTTTGCAGCATATTAATTTAAATTATTTATGATATGACTGCAACTGGGTTAACTTTTAACGACCTGCCGAAAGTGGTAGGCGAACTATGCGAGCGAATCGCAAGTATGGAAAATTTGCTTAGGGACAATCTTAACCGTCAAAGCGACCCAAAGGAGAATCTGCACGTGCCTATGACGGTACAGGAAGCCTGTGCTTATCTGAAAATGCCGGTCTCCACCTTTTATTACAAGATAAAGAAGGACAGCATTCCTGTAATCAAGCAAGGAAAGCACCTCTATATCTATCGTGACGAGCTCGACAAATGGCTGGAATCATCACGCAAAACGTCAGTACCTCTCACCTATGAGGAAGAAAACGAAGCGATGTATTCCTCACATCGTCGCAAGCCTAACCCTAAAAACTGGTGAGTATGGAAACGCCAACACTCATTGAAGATCTTGCCCAGGTCGCTACAAGATGGCAAGATACCATGCTCAGCTTGGAAAAGGAGTACGAGCAGGAGCCGGAAGTTCTGAAAATAGGTGGAGTGCCTGTCGGGACATTGGGAAATTTCAGCGCATCCATTGGCAAGGCTAAAAGCAAAAAGACTTTCAATGTTTCCGCTATGGTGGCAGCAGCTTTGTCCGGAAAGGAAGTCCTTAACTACACAACGGATTTTCCTGAAAGAAAGAACCGCATCCTTTACATTGACACCGAACAGAGTCAGAACCATTGTATGATTGTGATGCATCGTATCATGAAACTGGCAGAGTTGCCGGCCAATGAGGATTGCGACCGTTTCTATTTTCTCGCTCTACGCAAATTCAATCCGAAGGAGCGTTTGGCTATCATAGACGATGCCATCAGTCAGATTGAGGGGCTCGGCTTCGTGGTGATTGACGGAATACGCGACTTGGTTTATGACATCAATTCACCGAGTGAAGCCACATGCGTAATATCCAAACTTATGCAGTGGACTGACGAACACCAGATTCATCTTCACACCATCCTTCACCAGAACAAAAGCGATGAAAACGCACGAGGGCACATCGGCACGGAAATCAACAACAAAGCTGAGACTGTCATCCAAATCGAGAAGGACAAGGACGACAGTAACATCAGCAAAGTGGAAAGTGTGCATACCCGTTCCAAAGACTTCCTGCCATTCGCATTCTGCATCAATGACCAGTCACTTCCCGAACTTCTGCCGGACTATGTGCCGACAAAGAAGAGCGCAGGTCGTCCCAAGCAAGAACCGTTCTCCCCTTATAAAGACATCCATGAAGCCATCCATCGCAAAGCTCTCGAACTGGCTTTTGACGAAAAAGAAACAATTTTGGGATATAAGGCTCTGGAAGAAGAACTGACCACTGCCTACGAACTGGCAGGAACAAAACTGAATCACAACAAGATTGTAGAGCTGATAAAGTTCCTCACGAACAAACGGATGGTGGTTCAGGAAAGCCGTGGCATTTATCGGTTCATGCCGGATTACCACTACTAATCCTCCACTTGACTTTATTCTAAAAGTGCCTATTCGGGATAAGTCAAAGTTCAAGCGCAACGACTGGTTTCATGATAATTCACAGAACTGGTCGCTGCCATTGATTGGGCTTGCCCGTTGTACGGACATTATCTTATATGGGTAGCCTAATCCCCCAAGCAACCAATCGGTCGTTTGAGATTGCCAAATCCTTCAGCAAGCTGCTTGATGAGAAAAAGGCGTTATTTGGGCATTTTTTCTTTTCGCCAGCATCTTTCCTCGTCTTTCTCGCCCAAAAGCGAAATTTGCTAGTTAAATTGAGTCTGGGCTTGCCCATTATACAAACCTTATTGAGTTAGGGTAACTCAATACCCCAAGCGATAAATCGCTCGTGAGAACCTGCCAATCCCCCAGCAAGCAGGATTTGGCTTTATTGAGGTTATGGAGCGCATTTCAGGATTGCTTTTACGGATTCTTTTATGAACCTTATTAGTTCTTTTATGAACTCTTTTGTGAACTCAGCAGTTTCTTTCAGGAACACTTCATCACCTTTAGGAACTTATCTCCGTCTTTCAGGAACTGTTCTTGCTCTTTCGCAAACTCTTTTAGGAATCGTTTTTGACTTTAGTTGCCATCAACTCCAATCAGTTAAGCGAAACGAATTTGCCACATTCTCAAAGTTGTTTTTACCAACCTCAGAATGGCATCGTAATTATTCCATATCCAATGGAGGAAGACTATCATTCTCAAATCTATCAAAGTCAGATTGGAAAAGGCGGTCTTGAATAATCCTGTATTTTTCAAACTCAGATTCAGCAAACTCTTTGGCATATTCGGCAGAAACTTTTCCGCTATCCTGCAATATCGGGCCATCAAATAAATTAATGAATTTGTCTATTCGCTTTGCCCAATCTTCCATTGTCATAGGGATATGACGCTTAGCCATACTTTCTGCCATATCAAGGAACGCATTGACCATTCTGCCCATTTCATCCAATTCTTTCTCTCGTAAATAGTTCTTTGCTACGGACACATCAGTTTTGACAATTTTTCCATTCGGAGCATTTTCCCAAGTGGTCAAACCCATGTGTTCCTTATTCGCATTAGCTCGTTCTACAATCAACTCTGCAGCGGTATGCCCATGCACAGCATAGTGCATTTTGTTCTGTACCTTCTTGAAGAAAAGACGTGTTGTCGGAGCATCCTTGTTATAGTCTATAGCCGTAGCATAGATATCCGTGAGTTTCTGATAAAAACGACGTTCACTCAACCTTATCTCCCTTATTTCGGCAAGCAAATGCTCAAAGTAATCCACACCTAAGAAAGCCCCGTTCTCCATTCGCTTATGATCAAGCACATATCCGCGAATAGCAAACTGGCGGAGTACAAACGTACACCACTGCCGGAACTGAGTGGCACGAACAGAATTGACTCTATATCCGACACTGATAATGGCATCGAGATTATAGAATGTCGTGTTATAGTTCTTGCCATCCGAAGCAGTTGTTTCCATTTTGGAAATAACTGAATTTTCAACCAACTCTCCACTCTCAAAGATGTTTTTAAGATGCTTGCTGATTGCAGGTACTCCCACATCAAAAAGCTGCGCCATAGCCTTTTGTGTCGCCCAAATGGTCTCATTCTTATACATCACCTGAATCCCATCCTCTTTGCCTTCAAGCATGAAGATGAGAAACTCTGCTGTACTATTTCGTATCACTATATTTTGCGTCATAGTATATATAGTCTATAAGTCCTATTTTAACAGTTGTTCAAGAATCCCGAACAACTTCTTTTTGCGGTTCTCTCTTCAAATATACGTTTCAAATACCTGCTAATACATATTTAGCATGATAAGAATCATGCTTTTGCAACCAAATCCAAGAAATCGCCTTTGGCTTTATTAAAACTACGCCAATCTGGTGTTATTTCATAAAACTCACACAATTCTTGATACAATTCATCTAATTTATTTCCGTCAGTAATAGACGCACCCTGTTTAACAACATTAAGAAATCCCATTTGCTCAAAAGTTATTTTGGGAAGAGTAAAAGGTAAAATCCTCTTGTTTTCCAAAGCCCAGGCAGCTCCCATTTCATTTTTACAAACATCACTCTGATTATAGTTTTCAGAAATGAAAAGAAAAATAAAATCACAATCTCTCATGTTCTCAATAATCTTTTCACGGAAATCATCTCCTGTTCTAATAGTAGAAGTATCCAAAGTACAGAATAAATCACTATCCTTAAAACCACAACCAACTTTCAATATTTCTTTGACAAAGCCATCTACAATTGTTTTATCAGAATGAGAGTGACTAATAAAGATCTTTCTTTTCCCCTTTTTAGTATCAATATACTTATTCTTTAATATGTTTGTTATGGCATTTATCGCTCCAAATTGATATGGTTGAACACATTGATTACAAGGGCTCTTTATATTTTGCAACTCCAACATTAAACGTTGAAAGCATTCTGGTTCCGTATCTCTAATCTCTACAATTAATTGATTTATAGTATTGATTAAAGTATCTCTTCCAGGACAGCAGGAATTACAGGGCCTTCCTAACTGTATCCCATTTATGGCTTTAGCAACATTATCACATGCAATAGCCGCATTTTCTATTATTTTTTTATCCATATTGGTCGCTTTTAATGTTATATCGTAATATGTAGTGAAACATTTCTATCAAAAGAGGTTAAGCACATGTATATTTTATCATCTTCGGCAGTATGTGCAAAATTTGCACATACTGAATCCTGCTGCAATTCAGACGACTCGAATATATTTTTGAGATGCTTGGAAACAACCGTTCTATCCACGCCAAAAAGTTGAGCCATCGCCTTTTGGGTACACCAAAGGGTTTCATCCCTGATGATTACCTGTACCTTGGCTTCCTTTTCCGGAAAATGTTGATTATGAATTGAATATCTTTGGGCATATACTTATGTCTTAGCCTTCACAATTACTAATAATTTGCAAAATTCTAATCTTATAAAAACTACAGATGTATCTTCCGAAAGTATTCTCCAGTTTACACATTACATTCTAATCTAACGACTCCGGTTCATCATCAGCTGAGTCAATTGTACTTGCATCAAAAGTTAAAAATACTTCAAGAAAAGCCGTTTCTCTATAAAAGTAATTCGGATTATCAATCAATTTATCTTCCATAAAATGGAATCCCCAGTTGGCATATTCTTCCATTGTCTGCATTAAAGCATCAACCGCTTTACGAGATGTTACTAAACCTTTATCAAGAGCTATGAAATCAAAATCGGTTTTAGCGACCAGTGCTGTAAAAATAAACTCCCTTAATTTGGGATAAGCTTTACGACCTTTTACAGAATCTATATTACCCCAATATTGAATCGGCTGTCCCAAAGATTTGATTTTTGTACTGTCATCAATGAGTTTTCGTCTTTGATCATAATATAGTCCAATAAAGAATGCTATAATGAAAATCTCATAACCAGCACCAAACAACTTTCCTTTGGCATCCCCCAGATTAGTAACGCCTTTCCCATAATCGCTGAAATTTTTGATTATAGATTCCTCATAACGTTTCTCCCAGTTAGGATTACGTCTTGCCCACACATCATATAGTTTCTCTGCCATAGCTTTATTTAATTTTTTCAGTTAATGTTTGAATTGTCGACAAATCTTCTTCATCGTAACCAGAAGCTTTCTGAATGCGATATACAGAACATGATAGTTGATTTATCTTATCAAAATCCAACTTACGAGTCTGTGTTTCTCGATCAAATTTCAACAGGTCTTTTGTAAATATAATACATTGTTTATCAATATCATCAATTATATTATAGAAAATATCCTCTTTGAAATCTCCGAACGAAGATGTCGGAGCGTCGAAAATCAAAGGATAATCTTCATCTCTCTTGAGCGTAGTGATATTAGAAATGGCAAAAAGAACAGACATATACATTGTCGTTTTTTGTGCGCCACCCGGATTAGCTATTATAGTATCATTTGAGCTATAAAGATTTATTTTAGCAGATCCGTCAGCTGTTCTCTTTATTTTAATAACACCACGGAAATCATCTGCGTTAAGTTTTTTTAGATATATATTAGCCTGTTCTTCGAGGGTCCTAATAAACTCTTCTACATTTCTATCCTTTGCCGCCTCAAATGCCTTCATTATTCGCTCAAGCGTAATATGGACCTTCTGATAGACTCTTACAATTCCATTAGACGGAACAATTTGATTCTGCTTATCTTTTAACTCCTGTTTCTGTATCTCGAGTTCTTCAAGTCTGCGTTTAAGGTCTTGAAGGTCTAATGACGCTCTTTTACTACTGTCAGATAGCCCTTTGAAATCCTTAAAGTTTTTGATAAGCATTTCCTCTGTTAAATCAGGAGTTTGAATAAGCAGCTGCATTTTTGAGTCCTCAGCCTCTGTCAAGTCTTTATTTACTTTCTCCAAGTCCTGCTTTCTGGTTTGTACAAAAGATAGTCTGTCGGCAATAACAGTTGCTAACTTAGATAATTCTTGTTCAGTATCACCACTTAATTGAATGCTCCGAGTATGAAGTTCATTTATATATGTGTTTTCAAAAAGTGATTTTATCGGGGCTTCTTGTTGTTGCGCAGATTCCGATTCTTTACGAATATGCTCCAGATACTCATTAAGTTTGTTGACCATAAAGTTATAGGCCTCACTCCCTTTTTCAGCTGGACGACCACAAACTTTGCATATCTCATCATCAATCATCTCCTGCATCGTTTCTTTATCAGGGAGATTCCATGGGAGAGGAGTCGCATTATTGGCTAGTTTTTGAATCTCTCTAATCGCTTCTAACTTCCCTTTCTCAATAGCTATACGTTCATCTTCTGCCTTCTGCAATTTACGTTTCTCTCGACTAAGAGCCGATACTTTTTTCTGATATTCACTTAAAACAGAAGGATATGCACGAAGAATCCACATATCATCAAGCAACATGGCATTATAATCCAAATTAATATAGCCCAGTAGTCTACGTTGCTCATTTTTTTTCTGTTCAATTCGGGCATTTATATCTTGTAAGTTCTCACAAGCATCTTGGTTCTCCTCCAAAATTTTCAAACGAGTCTCATAGTCTGATACAGCTTTCTCTTTTGTACTAATATCATGTCGCACATCAGAAATCTCTGACTGCACTTTACCCAAATCAAATTCAAGCTGTTTAATAATTGCCTCTTGTTTTTTGTCTTTTCTTAATTCTTTAGTAACTAAATTGTCAGACTGTTGCTCAAAATATGAGGTCATCTCGACAAGATTATCGAACTGCTTGATTCCAGAGAATGTATCAACAAGTGTTTTGAGTGCCGTATTATTATCGAACACATTTAATTCCCGTTCTCCTTTAAAAAGGCAATAACGACGAATAACTGTATCAAAACATGATTCCAATAATATCTTTCCATCTCGATTATGTCTTTCCGAACCAACTATCTCATAGCCAACGAAAGAAAAATCTCTTGTTTTTAGGAGGTTATCGGATGTTTTTTCAAAAATGAATTTTTTACAAATTTCTTTTTCTCCTCCATGTTCAAAGATCATCGTGACAGAAACCTCATCATAATCACCTATCCCTATTTCCGCTTTACGCATTTCAGAAATATTGCTTTCACTTTTATTGTCTTTGCTGGTGTCAAATAACCATTCAAGAGCTTCAAAGAAAGTTGTTTTGCCATCGCCGTTATCACCAATAACTAGAGTAAGACCGTCTGATAACTCAAAACAATTTTCGCCGTAATAACTGCGGAAATTCTTAATAATAATCTTATTTAGTTTCATATATTCGAAGTCAAGAAGTTAGACACCTGAGTGTATATTTCCTTTTGAGTATATTGATTTTCATTGCCATCAATAATCATCGCAACAGCTCGTATTGTGGTATTTTCTGAATCGAGAGCATCTACAACAGTCTCGTCTCCAGTTGGTATATACTCTCCTAACTCGGCCAGTTTGGAATCGGCCAATACTGCTTGCAGTATTCTGTCTCCATTTGTATAATGAGTAGCCATAATGATATTAGTTAAATATTGAAATCTGATATTGGTTTAATACATCATCTAATGCATCCAATGTGTCATTACAATTTTCAGAAAGCAACGCAAAATCTCGAACACGGTTTATTTCAGATGAAATCAAGCTCTTCTCCAACTCATAGCAATCTGGATCAAAGTTTATCTGTGGAATCACTACTAAATCGTGAATAATAGCAAACCGTTTATCGTCATGTGTTCGCAGTACACGCCCCCGACGTTGAATAAATTGTCTAGGATTTCCAGTGCTGGCACAGAAGATTGCAAACTCGCTTCGCGGAACGTCAACACCTTCATCCAAACATTTCATGGAAGTTAATACATCGATATTGCCTTTTGCAAAATCAGCCAATATTGCATCACGGTCGATGGATTCTGAGGTAAATTGACGTACAACAATATGCGAATCAACATCTCTTACGATTCGGGTATATTCGTTAATCAGATGAATGGTGTCTTCGTCATCTTTGATTCGTTCAGTCGTATCAAAGACATCTGCACCTTGATCATCGGGTTGATTCCCTTCCGGGACGTATACTAATGTATATTTTAATGAACCTGTTTTCTCTCGATGTTCTTTTAAAATATCTTCAAATATGCTCTTTTTATTTTCTGCTTTATGTATAATCTGCTTCCGTTTAAGCAAAAGCCGTTTTAATATTTCGCGGCTATCATCATCTTCTCGATTGATTATTTTTGCAATCTTCTTCGATAATTCAATGTATTGAATCATCTCCTCATTTGTCAGTTCAACTAAATGTGGATAGTAATAATATTTGCACAATGCTTTATTCCTAATAGCCTCTGCCATTGAGTATTCGAAAGTATATATTCCATTGCAACCAAAGAAATCCATTAAGCGAGCATTACCTTCTTCATCAAACTGACGTTCTGGAGTTGCAGACAAACCAATTCTTCGTGAATACTTTATATCGTTAAGACGTTTAGCAATGAGTCCAGCTCCCATATTATGGGCTTCATCAGCTATGAACAATAATTTGTTCTTCGGGAACTGATTTAATTCTATGAAATTAGCCGGTCGAATAAAGGATGCATATGTGGAAATTATCACATAAGATTGCTTATTGTCTGGATTTGTAAGCTCCAACATCCTTATATTTGCCAATGAGGTTTGCCATCCACTATATTTAGAGCAGACTTTAATTACATTGGTAAAGTTAAATTTTGCACACTCTTTTTCCCATTGGTCTACAAGGGTGATTGTTGGAACCAGTATAAGGGCTTTATAATAACCTAATCTTTTATAAATTTCAAGTAGGCAGTTTAATGAGGTAATAGTTTTACCAGTACCTGTTGCCATTGCAAACAGGCCTTTCTGTTTGTTGGTTTTCCAATTCTCAAAAGCCTGAATTTGATAATCTCTTGGACCTGATGTATATGGGAATTGCGGTTCATTGCTCCGTATAACAGCAACCCCATATTCAATCTCTTTGAGCTTATCCAGAATGACCTCCAAACGCTCTTTAGAATTATCCAATGCTTTGATTATGTGTTTGGAAATACTCTGCTGACGATGGTTTCTTAATATATTATATTCCGCTTCAAGCAATTCCGAGATTGACTTATCAGGAAAGCTATCTGTAATTCTAGTTTTAACCTTATCTATTGATAAATAAACAACATTGTCATCCTTTTCTTGGAATACGTTTTCAAAATCTTTTCTAATCGCTTCAACCTTCGCAACCTCAATATTCCCATCCCAATCACATGAGACAGTCAAGCTTTCGATATTATCTACGAGTGCTGTTCGTGAGAAATTACACGAACCATCAAATCCAACTTTGTTAATACCATCGTAGAAAATGCCAGATTTAGTATGAGAAATCCCTATACCGCTTTTAGGAGCAATGATTTTAACTTCAAAGCGGTTATGACGTATAAGCCAAGCTAAACAATCAAAAAAATGTCGATCCCTTTCCGATAATGTGTTTTTAATCTTTTGAATATCAAATATGTCAAAAAATGGCATTTCAATATCACCGGTTCCTGCTGCAATGGCGTTTTTATCTTCATCTGTCAAAATATCATTGACAATGAGCCGCATTTTGCCCCCATTATAAAGGAATACAGCAAACCCATTTGCGAGTACGCTTATTGCCGATGAAGAAAAGAATCCAAGCATAAGGTCAAAATGCGTTGCGTTACATAGACAATCGGAGAAGAAGCCTATTGGTTCCCACTCTGTACGCGACTTATAACGCCGATGTTCAGGCCATATGATATCTGATTTTAACATGTCATTTTATATATTGGATGTCGTTGAAGTCTACAAACAGTTTGCTTGATTTTTGAAACCATATACCCACTAAAATTTATATCTGAATAACTATCTAGAAAGGCATTAATTTCCTTACATGATTTAACATTATTCTTAAAATAATCCATGCCTATTCCAATCATTTCAAAGTTTAATCTCTCAAGTCCATTTTCAATCTTATCTAGGTTTTCTTTTAATTTCTTATTTTTAATATTGCTAGTAATCCATCCATCTTTCTTTTCCATAAATCGATCATGAAATTCTTTGAATGGAGTTGCAAATTCGGACAGAAGATTTTGAAGATATTTCTTCAATTTCTGCTGGTTGAAATCAGGATTGGACCAATATAAAAAAACCAACAAATCAATAGTATCACCTATTACCCCTATCTGTTGATAGTTAAAAAACCTATCAAAAACACATTTTGCAGGATAATCATCTGTATAAAAGTATAGTCGACAGTGCTTTTGTCTACATAAATATAAACTGATTAACGTAGAATAAAATTCACCATTTTCCTTTTTATAATCACAAAAATCTTGAATACAAGCTTTGTATTCTTTCTCAAATTGTTCATCACATCTTATAATGAACGGTACTAACTGCGGTGTGTGTGATGAAATATATTTTCTCTGATTCTCAGAAAAAGTTTTAGTTCTCACATTTCTATTCGCCTCTTCAAATACAGATTGACATATATTTATTTCTAATTTTATGAGTTTTTTATACAAGAACTCATCTTCATCTATTCGAAGAAGATTCAAAATAGTACAAGTATCTAAAACAATAGGTAATCTCATTTCCAGCCAATTATTTCACTCTTAATATCATCATAATAAGCGATATCAATATTCTTTTTCTCATCATAGATGGCATTTTCTAGCAACAATGAGAATGCCTCATTGTATCGTCGCAATGAAGTATTACCTAAATCTTTAATGACCTGATCTATTACATCTTCTTCAAATGGGTAAAAACGCTGACTCCCAGTACACGGTTCATCTCTGTATAACGGATTGTTAAGCAATTCCTCTAAATACTCTTTTAATTCCAAGGAATTAGGCATATTAAATTCTATCCGCTCTTTTATTCTAGACTTAACAGCTTCCTGCAAATATTCCCCTAAATCTTCAACATCCATCATGGCAGATTGCGTTAGATTTAAGAACAGCAAAAGATTATTGGAAGCCTTATCAATCAGAGATCTAACAAAGCTGTTGATATTACTTATGCTGCTAGTATTTAAAATGGAGATATCTTCAAACTCATCAATCCACAAGATAATAACAGAATATACTTTCTTTTCATAAGTAAGTAAAGAGAATAAACTGGTTATTAAATCGATATAGTCATTATCCGATGATAGCTTGCGAATAATCCCTTTTGAAGATAATTTTCGAAAAGATCCACCATAAAGATATTCGCGTATCTCCATAAGGCTCTCTTCATTATCAAATAGCAGACATAAAACCTGACGAATTAATGTATTCTGCGTAATAATATTCATAATCTCATTTAGATCATGGAATTTCTCGTTAACCCGGGAACGGAGTTCACCAAAATCAATTCTGTCTATTACTTGAGTATATAACTCTTTTACAGGCTCCTTACTTTTAGGAAATGATAAATTAATAGAAAATGGAATAGTGTTAGTATCTGCAAGTTTTTCTAAAACATCTTGTTTGTTAAAATATCTTGAAGCATGTGTTTTTCCACTACCATATTCACCC
>OCAV01000548.1_pt1 | contig 31594 bp, 33 predicted proteins | sample 1538331 | NCBI WGS metagenome assembly OCAV01 (sample SAMEA2580297, study PRJEB22360) | human gut metagenome | biome: human gut; feature: human-associated habitat; material: faeces | place: Denmark | collected 2008/2010
TTGTGTTCTTAATGATATCCGCTTCGGTCAGTGGTATACTGCTGGTCTTAAATTCCAGTAATAAACTGCTGTACCAGGCTCTTGCGGGTTCACTCACATATAGTTCCCAGGATATATCAAAAAAGCTGTCAAACATCGAATCTATGACAAGCGCGGTCGTCTCCAACTCTAACATAAGAAAAAACCTGATCACTCTGGCAGAAGAAGATCCTGATATCCGTATAAAAAATGCTGAGAATTCACTAAACACATTGATTGCAGATTATTATCAGACGTATAAAGATAACAATATTAGTTACATTAATCTATATCATGCACAGGGTGCAACCCAAAGCTATGAGGCCAGAAGTTCTCAAGTGCCGGATGCGGTCCACCAAAATGTGGTTAAAGCTGCTAATAACAACTCCGGATATCCATACTGGGTTACAGATTACTGCAATTCCTACGGGCTCTTTCTTGGACGTGAATGCCGCAGGGTTGACCAGATGAATTTCCAGACATTAGGTACGGTTGTCGTAGGCGTAGACATGGACCGTCTGGTACGTTCTTCTACCAACTCTGTCCTGCATTCAGATGAAACACAATATATATTATTTGACACAGATACAGAGTTTTACCACTCAGAAAGTCTGGATTCCGACGAGATCAACACAATTGGAAAGAAGCTGAAGACCGACTATGGTGTGATTTCTGTAAATGCTGGTAAATATTTTGCAGTGAAAGGCTCCATTGGGAACACGTCCTGGAATTATATCTGCCTTGTCCCATACGGACATATATCAGCTACATTAAACTTTACAAAACTCATGGCACTGGTGGTAATCCTTGTTTCTGTTCTCATTTCCCTCTTGCTGTCCAGGATGCTCATCCGTTCTGTAACCAGCGATTTCAGTCGGCTTATCCAAAAAATGAAGGCCTTCGGAAGAGATGAATCCACGCCTCCGGATACAGGATACGATTATAGCGGGCGCACAGATGAGGTCGGGGTACTGCACAACCAGTTTGACCATATGGCCTTAAAGATACAGAATCTAATCCAGGAGAACTATGTAAATGAAATTCTTTCGAAAGATGCCCGTTTAAAGGCATTAGAAAACCAGATCAACCCTCATTTTCTTTACAATACACTGGAGGCTGTCAACTGGCGCGCAAAAGCTATCGGTGAAAAAGATATATCATCCATGGTAGAGGCGCTGGGCACACTTATGCGGGAAACCTTAAATACAAAAGATAAGACCTTTACGGTCCGCCGTGAACTCGAAATTGTTAAAAGCTACCTGACCATACAGCAGATCCGTTTTGAAGACCGCCTTGAATATACAAAGCAAATAGATGACTCTATCATGGATATCAGTCTGCCCCACCTGACCATACAGCCCCTTGTGGAAAATGCAATCAACTATGCGATGGAAGAAAGCACGGAAGTGTGCCATATCCAGATTGAAGGTACCCGTTCCGGGGATTACGTATATATAGATGTGGTCAATAATGATTCCCAGTTTGAACAAGATTTGTTAAGAAAGCTTGATCAGGGGCTGGTAACCCCCCATGGATTCGGGATCGGCCTGCTCAATATCCACAAGCGCATCCAGCTCACGTACGGTTCAGAGTACGGACTTCATCTATTTAATAAAGACGACGAGCATGCAGTAGCCAGAATTATTATACCAGGAGGAGAACATGTTAAAACTACTGATTGTTGATGACGAAAAGATTATCCGTGAAACTATGGCCGGACTGATTGACTGGAATTCTCTTGGAATCCAGCTGATTGGTACAGCCAGGGATGGAATTGAAGCTTATAATATGATCCTCGATGAATACCCGGACATTGTTCTTACTGATATCAAGATGCCGGGACTCTCCGGGCTGGACCTGATTCAGAAGATCCACGGGATCAATAAAGACACTCATTTTATAATATTGTCGGGTTATGGGGAATTTGAATATGCAAAAAAGGCCATGCAGTATGGAGTGAAACATTATCTGCTTAAGCCTTGCAATGAAGAACAGATTATTGAGAGCCTGCAGGATGTAATAAAAGATTATACAAATTATCTTGCCACCAGAGGCGAGACTCCCCAGACTCTCATAAGCCGCAATATCAATCAGAACTTGATGGTCGGAATTATCAATGACAGCCTGAGTCTTGAAGCACAGGAAGCAGACACCGGTATCTCCCAGATTGCCTGTAATTATAAGCAGTATCTTGATTTCGAAGATACTCGTTATGAGATGTTTTATGTTTATTATGTAATTCCGGACAATTATAAAGATGTGCTAATACAACTGCGCCAGTTTCGCAATAAGCACTTTCCCGGTATTAGATTCAGCGTGGTTTACGTCTACAATACATTGGTTTTCTTTTTTCCAGCCATGCAGCTTGATTTGAGCAGTATTTATCATTTTTTAGATACACTCAGCTTAAACCAGCCGGTTTCTATTGAATACAGGCATGAATCATACCCCAATCTCCAAGAACTGCTAAAAGAATTAATACAGCATTTAAGAAAATACGAGATCATTTATTTTGCAGAAGACACCACTACTTTATCAATATATAATTACCAGAACATTATCAAAGAAGTGCAAAAGCTTACTTCTTCTGCATTTTCGGAACAAGATGATTCATCAAACCCAGCTTTTCAGTCGCTGCTTTGCACCTTACAGTCCATATCGGATGCTGATTTTTTAAAGCAGCTGGCTGCTTCTGTTATCATATTTTCGGTCTCTAATAACCATACGTATGACATGGTGACAGCCGCGGAATTCCTGGTAAAGCTGGATCAGGAAAATGACTGCAGCACCATCTTCGCGCTTCTTAAGGAACACCTGGCTGCTTCCTATGAAGAATACCATTCGTCAAAGCATACGGGGGATATCAGCCAGAAGATCATGGAGTATGTAGAAAAGCATATAGAGGACGCAGAATTGTCTTTAAAATGGATAGCAGAGAATTACCTGTTTATGAATGTAGATTACCTGAGTAAAAAGTTCCTGAAAGAAACAGGATGTAAGTTTTCAAAATACTTGACAGATACACGGATAAAGAAAGCAAAGGAAATATTGGCGTCTGGAAATATTGACTCCATCCAATGTGTTGCAGATATGGTTGGATGTGAGAATAATCCACAGTACTTCAGCCAGATATTTAAAAAATCCACAGGGATGACACCTAGTAAATATATCAAAATGATACGCGGCGAGTAAGTGGCAGGGCTGCCAGTACAGCACCATTCTTCCATAATAATATGACTTTTTGCGTCTCTAATTCTTATGTCCGTCTTAACAAATCCATAATTTGTTCTCATTTAGAGAATTTAGGTTGATCCATTGATTTTTCTTTTCCCGCATGCTATACTATCAATCGTCCCAAAGCCAATAAAACTAAGGTCTTAAGGGCTTGCCGGCGATTCCCGCCGTAAAATGAATCGTGTGTTCGAGACCTTCCACACGTAAAACAAAACTAAAGGAGACAATATTATGAAGAACAAGAACGTTACTTTTCTGACCCAGGCAGCTATGATTGCTGCCATCTATGTGGTGCTTACTTATGTATTTGCGCCGTTTTCTTTTGGAGAGGTCCAAGTCAGGATTTCCGAGGCCCTTACTATCCTGCCTCTATTCACCCCGGCTGCGATACCCGGGCTGTTTGTAGGATGTCTGGTGGGCAACATCTTGGGAGGCGCGCTTCTTCCGGATATCCTATTTGGAAGTCTTGCAACCTTGATCGGAGCAATCTTCACCTATCAGTTACGTGGCAAGAGCCCGTTCCTGGCTCCGCTTCCGCCAATTGCCGCCAATACGATTGTCGTTCCATTCGTATTGCGTTACGGCTACAGCGTGGCGCTGCCTATCCCTTTTATGATGCTGACTGTTGGGATCGGAGAGGCCTTATCCTGCGGGGTGCTTGGACTGGTTCTGTACTTCGCATTGCGCAAGTATAAGAATATCTTCTTTCGGCCTACTGCGGTATAATACAGGCTTTGCGACAAAAAGCAGGAAAACTTATGATTGTTTTCCTGCTTTTTTGCGCCATTCTTTCTTCCAGTCTGCCTGACTAGCCTACATAAGTGCTGCCGCTTCCCTGCGTCATCTGATCCATCTGCTCATATGGAACGCTTATTCTCTCGCCGCTGGCAACGTCTATATAGATTACATCTGCCTCATTGTATCCGATCAGTATCACTGCATTTTCCGTATCCAGCATTGCTATGACCGGCCTGCCCTGGCTGATGATATACAGAAGTTCCTCTGTCGTGCACCCGGTGAGATCCAGGCTCCTGCCGTCGTTTATATCCTTCATAATATCTACCGGCGCTTCTTTCTGGCTCAGCCGGTCCCGGATGGACTGAAGGATCTCATCTTTGTCGCTGATGATATACTGGAGATTGCGGTTGCCGCGCTCCCATACATAGGACTGGTCCGATGCCACCACCACGCCGTTGCAGCCATTGGCATTTCTGATAGCCTCGCCTGCCCGGTCATAGATCCCCTTCAGTTTTCCATAGCCATAGACATAATACTTATTACCGATATCTACATCGTCAAATGTTATCACCGTAGGATTCTCAAACAGCACCTGCTTTGGCTTCAATACCTTCGGCTCCTTATCCGTCACTCCATCATTATACGCCAGCCTCACCTGGGATTCCTTTAACTCCGTAGTATAGGTTTCCAGATATATATTGCTCTTTTCCTTCTCTTCATTGTTGGTAATATAGTCAGGCGCTATATTGGTATATGTCCCGCCTTCCTTCGTAGCCCGGCTAAGCGTGATCATATTGTCCTCAGAAACCGCATCCAGCACGTAAGTGCCGTCTATCTGGTAGGTCTTTACAACCTTGCTCTTACTGTTCTGGATCTCTACTTTATACATTGGCACTGCCATCTCGCCGGAAACCGTTTTTCCAGTATCGGCAGTCTTGGCAACTCCATATACAAAGTCATTCTTTACAAATCCAAGCGGCCTTATGCACTCATCCTCGGCGCATTCCACCGTACGCTCTTTTCCGTTTGACAGGTTCTTGACGATAATCTTTCTGGCTTCATTCAAGGCCCCGCCAGACTGATAAGCCACCAGATGCCCGTCATCCGACACCACGTACTGGCTGTCCTCCAGCCCTTTTACCAGCGTTCCCTCTTCTTCCTTCTTTACATTATATTCATACAAGGTTCCCTCTACCATGACATACAGCATATCCCGATTCACGCTGTAATAAACTAGTTTCCCAAGCTCATTTGACACGCTTCCGGAAGACTGATTGCTGGAAATGAATACCTTTTCTTCCACGGAATTCTTTTCCATATCATAGTAGTAGATGGCTACTCCTACCTCGCCTTCATGCTCGCCCCGGTTCATATATCCATAGACGGCAAACGTCGTATTTCCCGTATCGTCTACTTCCAGCAGCTTGACCTCATGCTGGGCGGTAAGATTGCGTACATCCGTATTCTCCGCATCAGAAAAACTAAATACCAGGGATATCTGGTCTGTTCCCTTATTGTAATTCCATAGTTCATTTGCTACTACAAAGGATACGGCAGAGCCATCCTTATTAACCATGTAAGGAATGTCATGAGGTACGATTCCAAGCAGTACGCCCTTCTCATTCAGAACGTGCTTCGTCGGGTCAAATATCTGATCCATTGTTCTGTCATAATCCAGAAGATACGTCTTTGCCACATCCGGTATATGGCGGACGCGGAAAAACTCCTTCACATTATAGACATCGGTATCATTTTCCTCTCCTTTGCACCTGACCCTGTATTCCAGCTGTACGGAAACATAGTTGCTGTTGATCTCCTTAATGCTCCACCGCTCGCCCTGCTCTACGGATGGCTCCAACTCGCCCCAGGAAACATGGTCATAATCCGAGTGGATCGTCACATGCTGCAGCGTTGTGTTATCTCCCTGCTCATTCGGCTCGATCGCCGCGCCGACCCCGGCGCCCTCCACCTTGCCCAGCGCATTCTCATGAAAATCACTAATGTAGTTCAGGCATTCCAGCATATTCGCGTTAGTGGCATCCACGAGCCTTGTGTAGAAATATACAGACTTCTCATCCGGCATATGGAGCACGATTTCAAGAACCCGTTCTTCCTTCATAAGCCCTTCGGCGCTTAAGTCTATGGAGAACTCCTCTCCTGGCTTCTTAACCTTCTCTTTTTTCAGTTCTTCTTTTCCATCCAGCGTATACACGATATAGTTCACGCTGGACACCTTATTTTCATACGCCTGGATCCCAACGTCCACCTTCTGGTCTGTAACCGGAGTTGCCGTATCCCTCATGGCGGGTATGTCCATCTCTTTCGCATATCCGGTCAGCGTATTTAAGTTAAACCCATTATATGAAAATGATACTTGGGGATAGGTGGCCGCACCCATATCCGCAGTCATATTGTTATTTCCTTTGTTGGTAAAATAACTAAAGGCTATGACTGCCACAATGAATACAGCTATCAGGATTCCCGCATCTATCAATCGATTCTTTAATCTCATCTATAATTCCCCTTTATGATCCAGCAGCCTCCCAAGCATCGGCTCTACATGAAGATACTCCTCGCACCGGCGGATCGCATCCAGGTTCTCCCCCTTTTTCCCGGTCTTGACCGCACGTATCAGGATATTCTTAGGCGTATGCTCCATATCGATGAATTCCAATATCTGGGTATCATATCCTTCGCGCTCCAGATACTGGGCCCGAAGCGCATCCGTCACCAGCGCTGCCATGCGATCCTTGATCAGCCCATATCCAAGTATAGGCTTCAATGTCTCATTGTCCATCTGCCGGTTCAGTTCATGTTGACAGCAGGGAACAGACAGGATCACCTTCGCATCCCAGCCAATGGCTTTTGCCAGGGCGAAGTCCGTAGCCGTGTCGCAGGCATGCAAGGTAACCACCATATCCACCTTCCTGACGCCTTCATAGTCGGCAATATCGCCTTCTAAAAATGTCAGCTTGTCATAGCCGTATTTCCTGCCCAGTTCATTGCAGTGACGGATGACATCCTTTTTTAAGTCCAGGCCGATAATCCGTATATCATAACCCTTCCTCTCATGCAGATAATAATACATGGCAAACGTCAGGTAGGACTTCCCGCAGCCAAAATCCAGGATCGTAAGCTCCCGGTCCTCATCAAGGACAGGAAGGATATCCTCGATAAACTCAAGGAAACGATTGATCTGGCGGAATTTGTCGAATCTTGCATGGACGATCCTTCCTTCCGGCGTCATAACTCCCAAGTCCTGAAGAAATGGCACCGGCACGTCCTCTTCCAGAATGTACTGCTTCTTTCGGTTATGGCTTAGATCCACACTGGCCGGCGTACCTTTTGCAGCCTTCCTCTTCACCGTTACCTTGCCCTTCTTGCTTACCAGCACCGTATAAGCATATTTCTTCGTCTCCATCTGCATCTGGCGCATATTTTCCATGTACCCAAGCAGAAACTGGCAGGTTTCACCGGGATCGGCGTTTTTATGAAATACCTGATTGTTCCGGAATATCTCCAACTGGAACACCAGCTGCTCCTTCTTAAGCAAAGGACGCACCTTAATCTTGGATACCTCCTCCTTTTGCCGTGGATTGCTCAGAACTGCTGAGATAAACTCTATATTTAGATTTTCCTGTAATAATTTTCTTAATTCATCCATAATATTATTATTGTAATGTTTTTTTCCAATAAGCGCAAGTAGGACGCAGCACTTTTGAAAAGTGCCGCGTCCATATTTACTCATTTGCAGCATTATGCTTCTGTCTGTCCGTCATTTATCCGTCCGTCATCTGCAGGCTCGTTATCTGCCTTTGCCAATACGATGGGGAATGTGATCGTTACTCTGAACAGATCGCCATCCACATACAGGTCGAATTTTCCTCCCTGCATCTGTGTGAGCGTCTTGGCAATAGACAGGCCCAGACCGCTTCCTTCCGTGCTTCTGGAGATATCGCCGCGTATAAACCGCTCAGTTAGTTCATCTGCCGTAATGTTCAGCTGCTGTTCCGATACATTCTTCAGATTGAATACCGCTGATAAGTCTCTGACTTCCAGATCCGCGTATATACGGGTTCCTTCCATCGCATACTTGGCCGCGTTGTTGTAGATATTCTCAAGCACACGCCACATCCGGCGTCCATCCACTCTGATGATTGCTTCTTGCTCCGGCAGCGTCAGGACCTCCTTAAGGTTGCGGGCTTTAAACTTCTCCTCGAACTCTCCGCTGGTCTGCTGGATCATCTCTACGAGATTAATATTCATATATTCCAGCGTGATATTGCCGGAACTTACCTTGGATGCCTCTACCACATCCTCTGTCAGGGTCTTAAGCCTTTGGGATTTAGCCTCCAGCACTTCCAGATATCTCTGAATCTTCGGATCTTCAAAATTCTCCTGCTTCAGGAGTTCCACATAATTAATGATAGAAGTAAGCGGCGTCTTAATATCATGGGATACATTCGTGATCAAGTCCGTCTTCAGGCGCTCGCTTTTCATACTCTCTTCCAGCGCCGCATCCAGTCCTTCTCCGATGGAGTTGACTCGCTGCGCAATATCGCTCTGCTCATTTCCCAGGCCATATATCGGAATCTTGTAATCCACCTCTCCGCCGGATATCTTTTCAATTCCCTTCTTGATCCTCTGCCTGCCAATAGTCTGCCGGATCAGGAACACAAATGCCACAGCCTCCACCGTCAGTGCCAGGAAAAGCCAGATGCCATCTCCCATACTGATATAGGCAATCCAATGAATCACAGCGAACACACCAAACAGCAAGACAACCTTCCATATAGCATGCAGATTCCTGAATAACTGTCCCACAAACCCGAAGAACCATTTCAGCACGCTGTTCGACCAGAGAGTCCTGGCCTTAATCCGGCGAACCAGGCTAAGGTATCCGATCAGGAACATGCCGCAGGTATATGCTGCTATAATTCCTCCTGCCATCATATATGGCGGGGCATTGTATATATAATCAGCCTGATAGACGAGCGTTCTGCCATCGTCATAAGCTTTAAACGATGAGACCGGTATTCCGGAATAAGCCAACATAAGAGGAATTCCCCAAAGCAGCCCTATGATCACAGCTGCCAGTTCTGTCTTAATATGATCGAACCAGTTCAGATGCAGTTCTTCATCCTTCATATTCCTTCCCGCTATGCTTGTAAGCCATACCATGAATATTATGAACAGGATAGCCGCAAAAACCCCGAGGATTGCTATGCTTCTAGCATTAGATCCGTACTTTTCATACATGATATTCTCCGCATGAAAATCATCCTGAATCGGATAAGAGGTATCAACCCCTACCGCATATACAAAATTTTTTCCGCCTACAGAATACTTGATCGCATCCCTCCACTGCGTCGCATCCGTGTCTTTAAGATTTGACTCAAAATCCGCCAGTTTGGGTCTTACAATCGTATATTTTCCCATTCCGCGTATCTTCTTAAGGTTCTCTTCCACCTTGGAATAGTCCTCATACTCCTTGCGGTTGGTATATACCTGCCCTGTGTCCTCATCCACATACATATAGGCCAGGTTCGTATCTCCTTCCTGATACAATTCTTCCAATTCATTATAGGCAGACACTTCGCCGAACACCGCATTTATAGTACTGTGCAGCATGTCAAAGGCTTCGTTCAGCCTGCCGTTCCACTTTGGGTTGTTATTCACAATATCAATAATACTTTTCTCGCCAAGCGGCGGGTACTTCTCTTCCATCCAGGTGCCATCGTAACTCCAGCAGTCAATATATTCAATTCTTCCTTCCGCGTCCTGCAGCCCTTTAAACTGCTGCCCCCGGTTTTCTCCCTCATTGCGGCTTCCATTATGAAGTTCATCCAAAATGTCCTCTCCGGACATTTCTTCGCTTTCATTGCTTATAACGAACCGTAGCATGTCGCTGTCGATCAGATCTTTAAATTCACTATAATAGTAATAGTGATACGTATCGTTTGACCGCTTGCACACTATGATATTATCATCGCCCGGCGTCTCCTCAGAAGTATATGCCATCTCAAGACCCGAGTCATAACTTATCTCGCCTTTGTCATACAGTTCCTCTCCCCAGTTATATAAGTCCTGCAAAGAATAGGCCAGGCCGCTTGCGTCTTCATCGCTGATCTTAGAATTCAAATAATAATTCTCAATATCGACAACCCTCAGTGGATCATAGATGCCATCCGTCTCAAACTTCTTGCGCAGTTCGACTCCGTTTACCACGTCATGGCTGATATTGTTCAACTGATTGCCAAAACTTACGGTGTCCTCGTATTTCTTGGCAGGCTTTCCTACAAACAATTCCCCTCTAAGGGCCGGGTAGGACATCATCCACAGAAAACTGGTTATCATTACGACCAGCAGTATATGCTGGGTCACGATCAATATCCCTTTTGCAACATTTGATTTGTACCATTGTTGCTTCATATAAACTCCCTTCTAAAGCTTCTCCACCTTATATCCGACTCCCCATACTACCTTCAGGTAACGGGGCTCTTTTGGATTGATCTCTATTTTTTCACGTATATGCCTGATATGTACCGCCACCGTATTATCTACGCCAATGGCGTCCTCATTCCATATACTTTCATAGATCTGGTCTATAGAGAAGACTTTCCCTTGATTCTTTACCAGCAGTAGCAGAATATTATATTCGATCGGCGTAAGTTTCACTGGCCCGCCATCCACCGTTACTTCCTTTAAGTCATCGTTGATCGACAGGCCTCCAACTTCATAGACCGCTTCATTTTTATGATTCGCAGTACTGCCAAGCTGCGTATAACGCCGAAGCTGCGACTTGACTCTTGCAACCAGTTCCAATGGATTGAAAGGCTTCGTCACATAATCATCCGCACCTACGTTAAGGCCAAGGATCTTATCTGCGTCTTCGGATTTTGCAGAGAGAATAATGATTGGCATATTGTTGGCTTCCCGGATCTTAAGGGTGGCTCTGATCCCGTCCAGTTTTGGCATCATGACGTCGATTACCAGAAGGTCTATCTTCTCCTTGCCCAATACCTTCAGTGCTTCTTCCCCATCATATGCCTTTAATACTTCATACCCTTCCTGGGACAGATATATATCGATGGCCTCTACGATTTCCTTATCATCATCACATACTAATATTTTAGACATTTTCATCACCTCCCTTATACTATACAAGAATAGCAGGGATTTTTTAAGAGCAATCTGGGAATTTTCTTAAGATATAATGAAAAAAGGCCCGGCTTCCAGAATCTGGATTCCGGGCCAATTTTCTCTTCTTCCTCTCATACTCTGATCGTAGTTCCCGCATAGATCAGGTTGGGATTGCGAATGCCGTTCAGGCGCTGTCGTTCTGCCACGGTCGTTAGCCTCCTGCCTGGCCATTTCCGGGATATACGCATAGGAAAACCAGTACACTCCGAACGGCAGCCCAACCTGGTTGCACTGGATGGCATTTCTCCTGAACTCCTGATCCACGGTCCCCTCTCCATAGCCGGCCCGGATCATGGCAAACTGTATTTGGCTCGCTCTTACGGCCTCCCAGTCTATGCTGCCCTGAAATCCGCTTACATCTATTCCATGAATGCTCATAATGTCCACCTTCTTTTTTATATTCTATATGTTGATTTTTCTGTTTTTGTTACCCTGGATATGTCGAAATGAGTCGAACTCTTACTTATTGCGTCTAAGTCGCAACATATCGGAGAAATATCCTATATAATAGAAGCACATAGCATATTTGTTTTTCAATGTAAGGCATTCGATGAGGAAAATCACATGAGTGAACTAGAAATCGAATATCTTATACGTGCTCTTGGCATCGGCGCAACCTACCGTGGATACCGATATCTGAACTATGGGGTGAAACTATGTTTGAGAGACGAAGACTACCTTCTGTCCGTGAGCAAGTTATTATATCCTCAGATTGCAAAAAACTATCATACTACAAGCAGCAGCGTGGAACGAGATATAAGAACCGTTATCAGAGTCTGTTGGGAAAGAGGAAACCGCCGTCTGCTTCAGGAAATTGCCTTGCATCCTCTTGACTCGCAGCCTACATCCAGTGAATTTTTAGATATTCTTACTGCTCATTTAAGGCAGAAAGAAGCCGCAGAAATGCTGGTTTAGGTTTTCTTCCCAAGTTCTTAAGTCCTTCTTAAGAATTTTTCTTTTTCTTTTAGAGATTCAACATACTTTGGACATATTTTTCTTTTATACTAATACCCAGATAGTTGATTAACACTCACTATCTCCCCCCTCATAAAGTAAAACACCGGGAACACCCGGTGCGCACTTTACTCTCATTCCTTTAGATAACTATAACAACAGGAATCCGTCACCCCGCGTGGTTGACGGATTTTTGCTGTCTTGGGGATTGTCCGGAATATCTTTCGGTCAAATCTCGGTGAAATAGTTTTCCAAAGAAATATTACACTTGACTTTTTCTAATTAATGATGTAGTGCGGGCAGCAATAACGGATGCCAGCAATAACCTCATACCTATGTTCTTTCATAATCTAAAATGCCTTTCAAAAATTAGTCTTCCTTATCTATCAAATAGGATTGCAGACTCTTCTGACATCCGTTTTTTTCATAAAATCCTTCTGCTCCTGGATGTGCGCCGAAATACAGCATGGTCGGGGTGTTATCTTTGGCAAGCGTTAGAAGCCTGCTCCCAATTCCCTGCTTCTGATATTTTGGAAGAACAAGCAGCTCTGTAATGGTTCCAAAATAATAGCCGTCTGAAAGAATCCGCAGACAGCCCACAAGTTCCTTTTCATCGTAAGCAGTGATATTCAATGTTCTCGATAACGCAGCCTGCGTCTTATCCACATCATAATCCCCTGGCCATACCCTATTCACAAACGTAATAAACATTGAAGCATTAAGTTCCTGGTCATTCACTTTATATTTCATATCTCTTGTCCTTTCTCTCAATTCATCAATTATAAATCACAGCCCCTCATTATCTCTTCCATTGTAACACTCCACATTTTCAAAGTCACTTCATTTGTATTCGGGCATGCTTGACTGATGGCCTCTTGTCTGTTCTTAGACGCCTTCCTAAGCATTGCTTAACTCCTTCTTAATATGTTTTTAAGAACTTTTCTTTTTCTTTTAGAGAATGAAAACACTTTGGACACAATTAGCCTTTATAATAAATATCAGATAGTTGATCAACACTCAACTATCTCCCCCCTCATAAAGTAAAACACCGGGGAAGGCCCGGTGCGCACTTTACTCTCATTCCTTTAGATAACTATAACAACAACGAAAACCCGCTAGCCTTACGGCTAGCGGATTTTCGTTGTTGTTAAGTCTGGTCCGAACAAGTCCTCTTTTTTATCATGGTCATATCGACTCCATCCGCTCCGTAAAGAACTGCCCTAAAAACTTCCCTTTTCATCTCATTATCAACTTTTTTTAAATTATCTAAGTCCAGCATAAACTCTATTTCTTCGTATACGGTAGACCATGAGTACCGTGCTAGTTTCCTCGCTCCATGAGATAATAACTCCAGAAAACTACAAGTTTTTTAAAGGAGTTAGTACCATGGATAAAATCACACATCAGGTCCGTGCAGAGCACTGGACCAAGATCCTGAATGAATGTATGAATAGCGGGATGTCAAAAACCGCCTGGTGTCGGGCAAACGGGATTTCTGAGAAGCAGTTTTTTTACTGGCAGCGCATCCTGCGCCGGGAAGCTTATGAAGCATCTCAGAATCCATCATTGCCTGCAGCTGCAGAGACAAAACAATTGTCTGCTGTTCAGCAGTCCGTATCTTTCGCTGAAATCAAACTTCCTGCCGTGTCACCGGACGCATCACCTGTTTTCCGTCCAGATCTGGCGATCCGGAAAGGGAATCTTGTTCTGGAGATTTCCAATTCAGCCTCATCAGAACTGTTCTCCCGGGTAGGAGGAATTCTTCATGCTGAATAACGCATCCGGCTTCCGGAAGGTTTACGTTGCTGCCGGCTATACGGATTTGCGGCGCGGAATCGACGGGCTGGCATCTATTGTGAAATTTAACTTCCAGCTGGATCCATATGAAAAGGATATCCTCTTCCTGTTTTGCGGAAGGCGCAGTGACCGCATCAAGGGGCTCGTATGGGAAGGAGACGGATTCCTTCTCCTTTACAAAAGACTGGAACTTGGCGGCTTCAGCTGGCCCCGCACAAAAGAAGAAGCACTGGAGATCACCTAGGAGCAATACCGTGCACTGATGCAGGGACTGGAGATCGTATCCAGACACCCAATCCAGGAAGTGCAGCCCAGCGATCTTCTGTGAAATGTTGTGCAAAACGGAGAAAATAAAAAATCTTTTTGTATCTCCTGCCACAGACGCGACGGAAGTTATCCACAGCCAGATCTCATATCATTCATTCAATCAAGAGTACTTTGGTGAGAATGACGAACCTTCTTTATTATCCCGTTCGCTTTTTCTTTTGGTTTGCGGTACAATAGTTCCAGTAAAACAAAGGAGCACCGAACATGCAGAAGATCTACTCACCGGAAGAACTGAACAGTTTCAGCAGGGAAACACTCGTGGCAGTGATCCTGTCCATGCAGAACCAGCTTACCCAACTGAATACAAACATGGAACGCCTGATTGAGCAGATCGCATCTGCAAACAATCATCGTTATGGGCGTTCTTCCGAAAAGCTGGACGTTATCGCCGGACAATTGGAACTGGAGCTCATCTTTAACGAAGCGGAAGCTTTGACTGAGACGCTTTATGTTGTCGAACCTAGGGAAGAAGATGTGATCCAGGTCACGCGCCGGAAGAAAAAAGGAAAGCGCGAGGCAGATCTTAAGGATCTTCCTGTGGAAGTGATCCCTCATACCATTCCAGAAGCAAAGCTGCAGGAAATTTTTGGCTCCGTTGGATGGAAGCAGTTCCCGGATGAAGTTTATAAAAGAGTCCGGGTTCAGCCGGCAGTCTACACGGTGGAAGAACATCATGTGGCCGTGTATGCCGGAAAAGATAATCAGACGATTGTCAAAGCGGACCGACCAAGGGAATTGCTCCGCAACAGCATTCTGACACCGTCTCTGGGTGCAAGCATCATGAATGCCAAGTATGTCAATGGACTGCCTTTATACCGGATCAGCCAGGAGTTCCTGAGAAACGACATCCATATCTCCCGGCAGGTAATGGCGAACTGGATGATCCAGTGTGCGGACCGGTATCTGGGACCGCTTTATGATTACCTTCATAACAGGATGTACCATTTCCATGTGCTGCAGGCCGACGAGACTCCGGTTAAGGTATCGAAGGATGGGCGCCCGGCAAACAGTAAGAGTTACATGTGGGTCTACCGGACGGGAAAGGGATATAGTGATACCCCCATTATCCTGTATGAATACCAGAAGACCCGGAAAGCAGACCATCCGCGGGAATTCCTGAAAGGATTTACAGGCACTGTTGTCTGTGACGGATACTCCGCCTACCGGAAGCTGGACCGGGAAAGCGAGACCATCGTTTTCGCAGGGTGCTGGACCCATGCGAGAAGGTATTTTGCCGATGCCCTGAAGGCATTGCCAAAAAAAGATCATCAGGCAGCCAAAGATACGATCGCTTACGAGGCAATCAAGCGGATTGGCGCCATCTACCATCTGGACAACCAGCTTGCTGATCTGAAGCCGGATGACCGTAAAAAACAGCGGCAGATCAATCTCAAACCTCTGGTGGAGGCTTTCTTTGTGTGGGCAAAAGAAATCCAGTTCTCCGGTCGCCTTACCAAGGGTAAAACTCTGGAAGGGATCAACTACTGCATCAATCAGGAAGAGGCATTAAAAGTATTCCTGGATGATGGTGAAGTCCCGCTTGATAATAACGCAACGGAAGGGGCTCTGCGCAGCTTCTGCCTGCACAAACATGCATGGAAGCTGATCGACAGTATTGACGGTGCACAATCCAGTGCGATCATCTACAGTATCACGGAAACAGCAAAGGCGAATCATCTAAATCCCTTCCGCTATCTGGAATATATCCTAACCGTGATGAAAGACCATCAGGAGGATACGGATTATTGTTTTATGGAAGAACTGCTTCCATGGTCTGAGCAGCTGCCGGAAATCTGCATAAGCAAAACAAAAACAACAAACGTGTAAACCGACCGCCGGAAACGGCGGTCATAAAATGAGCTGATACTCATGGTCTACCGTATACCTTTTATTTGCATAAATAGGCATTAATAAGTTATTTCATATGCGAATCTGCATAAATGCCTCCCTCACTTCATAAGTACCAATCGGTATGAATGCCAATCGGCATTTATCCCGTCATGGGAACTACATAAGACGGGGGGTGTGAATGACTGTATTTGAAGCAATCTCTTTGATGATTTCTTTTGGTATTTTTATACTCACACTGCTTGCCCACATAGATAGGAACAACAAGCGAAAATAAATAAGCCTACCTTTGTACTTGGCAGTCTAGGCAGGCTTATGTCTAACTTATACTGGTGTGCTCCCCGTCAAGTAGACAATTAAAAAACAAAAATTTTTCTGCCCGGCATTATACTCAGTTTTTATGCTACTTTCAGTAGCGCTTTTCATAAATCTCTTGTGGCGTTAAAACGCAGAGATTTCTCTGCACCCGCTTATTCGTGTAATAATCTATATATTCTTCAATGGCTTCTATTAATTCATCTTTGGTTTTATACTTTTTTCCATGATACATTTCACGTTTCATGATTACCCAGAACCCTTCCATTGGCCCATTATCTATACATTTGGCAACTCTTGACATTCTTTATATCATTCCGGCATCAATTATCTTCTGTCGAAAGGCTTTGGAAGTAGACACATCCGTAAGCCATTTTTCATTAGGTATATCTGACTTAAAATCTCGATTTAGTATATTTTCGGCAATATAAGCCGGATCGGTGGCTGGCTTTGTGCAACAATTATATTTGTGTGTTATATGAGACTGAATCTTTTTCTTACGGCATACCCGCGAGACCCGTTTATCATTGACGCTTATATTATAATCATGCTCCAGCGTATCCCTGATGAGCCTATATCCCATATCGGGATGCTCACCATGAATTTCAATTATCTTTTCTGCAATAACTTCATTAAGTATCCATCTTTGGTTACATTCATTTACTCACATCTCCTAAAGTTCAGTCCTTCCCATTATGTTTGCAACCACAATGGTACTATGACCTCTGCTGACTTCTTGCCATTCGTTGTTACTACAAGTTTCATACTCCGTTTCCGCTTGCTGACAAGACCTCCCTAGGTACCACACGCTTCCTTCTCTCTATCCATCTGCCACATTTACCACAGCTAATTCCGAGTAGTTATTGGACTTTGGTTTGAATAGCAACCTTATCCTTAACTGTAGCCTGATGTGATTTCTGTTCGTCAGACCAGAGATTTGCGTACACCTTCCTTCAGATTCCCCTCACGTTAATTATAATCTCTGTTATAAATAGGACACCCTTGGTGTTCGGCTATATCCTTCCCTCTACTAGGGCGGATTAGGGACTTTCACCCATTGGAAACGTGCGCCGCTAGGCGCACTATAGATAAAAGAGACAGCCGCTCCCGGCTGTCTCTTTTCCTGATTCTGCTTTTGATTAAGTTAACCCATGAGATTCTACCCGCGGGCATCTGAGCGTTCAGACAGATCTCCAAATATCGGCGTTGCCAGTCCGAAACCGCCAGATACGGTAAGAATCTGTCCTGTGGTATATGCGGCATCATCGCTTGCGAAGTATACTACGGCTGCCGCAATCTCTTCCGGGAGCCCCATACGCTGAATTGGCGTATGCTTCAAGAAGAAGTTTCGGAAGTCATCCGTCAGATTATCCTGCACCGCATCTGTTGCCGTCATTCCTGGAAGTACCGCATTGCATCTGATGTTATGCCTTGCCTCGTGTACGGCTATCAGTTTCGTCAGATAGTTGATTGCCGCTTTGCTGGTTCCATAGGCAATCTGAGAGATATCTGGTATCAGGCCTCCTACGGATGAGATATTGATGATGCTTCCACCTCCATTTTCCGCCATATACTTAACAGCCGTCTGGCTTGCGATAAATACGCTCTTTAGGTTGATATTTACCGTCTTGATGAATACCTCCGGGTCTGTATTGGCAATTCCAAGATCTTTCTTGGGATTTGATGAGCCGAAATTATTTACAAGCACGTCTATGCGCCCTTCTTGCTCGATGATTTCCTCAATCATCGTCACGTATGTCTCTTCTTTTGTCGCATCATTATAAACATACTTTACATTGCCGCCTGCCGCATTCATCTCGTCAGCCCGTGCCTTGGCGCGTTCCAGATTCCTGGCGCCCATGTAGACTTTGGCTCCTTCTTTCGCACATGCCTGAGCGATAGCCAGGCCAATGCCTCTGGTGGATGCTGTAACCAGAATCACTTTGTCTTTTAACCTCATGTGTAATCCCTCCATATGATTTATTTTTAGTATTCCAGATATCTTTCATATTCATGTAATCATTATCCGAATACTTTTCTTAAGTATAGCGTCCTAATTTTGCTGCGTCATTTTCTGATCTTCAATCCATTGGAACAGGTCTTCATATACCTGTTCCCGGTCTGTCTCGTTCAATATCTCATGCCGGTCGCCTTCATAAAAACGCAGGGACAACTTCTGCATTCCGGCCTCCTTATATTTGGCAAAGACCTTTTCGACTCCTTTGCCAAACCCGCCTACCGGATCGTCCTTGCCGGACACGAATAACATCGGAAGGCCTTTGGGAATGCGTTCCATGCTTTCGCTCTTGGTCAGCACCTTCATCCCTTCAAACATCTGGTAATATGCACCCAGAGTAAACATAAAGGAACACAGGGGATCTTCCGCATACTTCCGGCACCTTTCCTTATCCGAGGTAATCCATTCCTTGGAAGTCTCTCCCGGCTCGAATCTCTTATTGTATCCGCCGAAACTAAGCCGGTCTACGAACTTGCTCCGGTATTTCCATCCCTTGAATGTTGCAATAATGCGGCAAATGCACTGTCCTGCCGAGAGAATCAGCGCACCCTGGTAGCCGGTGCCCATAACAATGGCGCCAGAAAGCCCTTTTCCATATAGGGTAAGGTACTGCCGCAGCAGGAAGGAGCCCATGCTGTGGCCCAGCATGTAATAAGGCACATCCGGGTATTTCTTCATTGTAATCTCTCTCAACTTATGTATGTCGCCTATTACATACTGGTTGCCTTTTGTCTCATTAAAATATCCATAATCGGATTCATTCTGTACGGACTGCCCATGCCCCAGATGGTCATGGCCGGTCACGTAATACCCGCGTTCCGCCAGATATTCGCCCAGTTCCCGGTATCTTTTTATATATTCCACCATGCCGTGGCAAATCTGCAGCACGCCTTTTATCTCACCTTCCGGAACCCATTCCACCGCGTGGATCTTGGTTTTGGAGTCTCTGGAGGGGTAGTAAAACTCATTTTCCATTTATCTGTCTTCCATTCTAATATAATCTCTGTGGGCAGCCAGCGGCTTATATGCCGGACGTATGATCTTATCTACGTTCTTTAACTCTTCCAGCCTGTGGGCGCTCCATCCTACAATACGCGCCGCCGCGAATATCGGCGTGTACAATGACGGCGGCAGATCCAGCATGCTGTATACCAGGCCGCTGTAAAAGTCTACATTGGCATTAACGCCTTTATATATCTTGCGCTTCTCTGCGATTACTTCCGGAGCCATATGCTCGACCATCTCATACAGGGCATACTCTTTCTCGCATCCCTTTTCCTTTGCCAGCTGCTTTACGAACACCTTGAAGATATCCGCTCTTGGGTCAGATACGGAGTAGATCGCATGTCCCATTCCATAGATCAGGCCCTTCTTGTCAAATGCTTTTTTCTCCAGCAGGTCATTGAGATACTTGCGCACTTCATCCTTGTCTTCCCAGTCGGAAAGTTTTTCCTTCATATCTTCGAACATCTGGGTTACCTTGATGTTAGCGCCGCCATGCTTTGGCCCCTTAAGGGATGCCATGGCCGCGGCGATAGTGGAATATGTATCGGTGCCGGATGAGGTGACAACATGGGTGGTAAACGTGGAGTTATTTCCGCCGCCATGATCCATGTGAAGCACAAGGGCCATGTCCAGGATCTTTGCCTCCAGCTTCGTATACTTTCGGTCCTCCCTGAGCATCATCAGGATATTCTCTGCTGTTGACAGTTCCGGGGACGGCGCATAGATAAACAGATCATCGCCCATGCGGTAATTATATGCATGGTATCCATAGACCATCAGCATCGGAAACTGGCTGATCAGATTCAGGCATTGGCGCAGCACATTCGGTATGGATGTGTCGTCCGCCTTTGCATCATAAGTATACAGATTCAATATGGAGCGGGACAGGCTGTTCATCATGTCCCGGCTTGGCGCCTTCATGATTACGTCCCTTACAAACGTAGGCGGAAGTGTGCGCCGTTCTACCAGCGTCTCATGGAACATCGACAGTTCCTTCTCATTCGGCAGTTCTCCGAACAGTAAAAGATATGCGATCTCTTCGAATCCGTAATGTTCATCTTTTAAAAATCCCTGTACCAGATCCTTAATATTGTAGCCACGGTAGTATAAGTTGCCTGCACACGGGACTTCCTTGCCATCTTCGATCTTGGTGGCGCATACGTCAGATATGTTGGTCAGTCCGGCCAGGACGCCCTTGCCATTCACATCACGCAGGCCCCTTTTTACCTCATACTTCGTGTACAGTTCCTTATCAATTGCATTATTGTCTTCGCAAAGTTGGGCGAAATGCTCAATCTCCGGTGTGATCTCAAATAATGCATACTCTCTTTTTGTCGGCATAGTCATCATCCTTTCTGTTCGTTGTTGTATTTCAGGTTATTATAGTAAAGTCAATAGCCTTACTGCATATATTGCCACAAACTATTGCTTAACTTAGCAAATTCTTCAAGCGTCAACGTCTCTCCCCTGACGGACGGCCCCTTTCCCAGCTGCTGGATGGCTTCTGTGATCGCCTCCTTGGGAACATCCAGCCTGTCCGAGTTATTCAGCCCATTCGCCAGCGTCTTGCGTCTCTGGTTAAAGGACGCCCGGATTATATCAAATAGCAGTCTTTCATCTTCTACTTCCACCGGCGGCTTCTCATACCGTGTAAGCCGTATCACCGCAGACCCCACTTTCGGCCTCGGCATAAAGCAGTTGGGCGGCACATTCGCCACAATATAAGGCTCGGCATAATACTGGACAGCCAGTGACAGTGCTCCGTAATCCTTGTTGCCCGGCCCCGTCTGCATACGGTCCGCTACTTCCTTCTGTACCATGACGGTAACGCTGTAAAGCGGCACATGGCTCTCAAATAGCCCCATAATAATCGGAGTTGTTATATAGTAAGGGAGGTTGGCCACGACCTTGATCGGCCGCCCGGCATTTTCTTCCTCCACAAGCCTTTGTATATCCAGTTTTAGCACATCCTCATTGATAATCTGTACATTCTCATACCCGCTTAGCGTATCTGTTAGAATGGGTATCAGATTCTTGTCAATCTCTACCGCGATCACCTTTCCCGCCGCTTCTGCCAGATACTGCGTCATCGTGCCAATTCCTGGCCCTATCTCCAGCACCATATCGTCTTTGCCGATGTCAGCGGCACGGATAATTTTATCTAATACGTGGGTATCAATTAAGAAGTTCTGACCGAATTTTTTCTGAAATGTAAACTGATATTTCTGTAAGATCTCGATGGTATTCTGCGGATTCCCCAAAGTCGGCCTGCTCATGAAACTTTACTCCCCCAGTCCTGTGTAATATTCATTATTATACAATACTCTGGGCTTATATGATATACAAAAAGAATAAAATAATATTAAGAAAATATGAATTTTCAGAGACGACTGCCGGTTCTTAAACCCGCCGTTTACTGTGAAACGGATGGCTGAAAGAGCCATCCGCGTTCTGGGTTTTATAAAATTTATAAGCGATACATTTTCCTGGCATTCTTTTCAGTCTGCGCCACGACCTCTTCATAAGTCGTTCCCTTCAGCCTCGCAATCTCCTCTGCCACATATTTGATATACATAGAGTGATTGCGTTTGCCGCGGTATGGCTCAGGTGCAAGGTATGGGCAGTCTGTTTCAAGAAGAATGGCTTTAAGCGGTATGGCTTCCACCGTCTCTTTAAGCCTTCTGCCATTTTTGAACGTAACCACTCCGCCCACTCCAATGTAGAAGCCCATCTTCACATACTCCTTTGCCATTTCCTTGGAGTAGGAGTAGCAGTGGATCACGCCTTTAAGCCCTTGTGCGTGCTCTTTCATAATCTGCATCGTATCCGCCGCTGCGTCCCGGCTGTGGATCAGGACCGGAAGCCCCAGTTCCCTGGCCAGATCCAGCTGGCGGACAAACCACTTCTTCTGCGTCTCATGGGACTCGTTGTCCCAATAATAGTCAAGGCCGATTTCTCCAACTGCCACTACCTTATCCTTTTGGAATAAGTCCTTCATGCTTGCAAACGTCTCTTCATTCAGGCTGCCTACATTGTCCGGATGGACGCCCACGGAGGCATACATGAAGGGATATTCCCGGACCATATCCACCACCTTTTGGCAGGATTCATAAGTAGCGCTCACATTTACGATCGTGCCTACCCCTCCCGCTGCCATAGATTCCAGGAGTTCCCTGCGGTCTTCATTAAATTGCTCGTCATCATAATGCGCATGTGTCTCGAATATCATGTCTCCTCCAAACCTGTTGTTACAGCAACTCGGCGCGCAGCTGTTCCGGCGTCTTCATAGATAAAAGTGCCGACGCAATATCAAATACCGTCTTTGCCCCTGTCTCGCCCGCCTTTGCCAGACGATAAGCCGCTCTTGCATAGCACACGAGCACACTGGCCGTGAATTCGGGATTAGAATCCAGTTTCAGGGAATACTCGATAATATGTTTGCTTCCATCCGTCCCCGTCTCGCCGCTTCGGATTACGAATCCTCCGTGAGGCATCTTGCTGTGGTTCTCTTTCAGTTCTTCCTCTGTGATAAAGGTAACCGTCGTATCATAATCATCAAAATAATTCGGCATTGTCTTGATGGCCTCTTCAATCTTCTTAAGGTCTGCCCCTTCTTCCGGCACTACATAGCATTCCCGCAGATGCTTGTCCCTTGTGGTAAGCTGCGGCTCGCTTCCGCTCCTTACGCGTTCCACGGCATCCTCAACCGGCACGGTATACTGGATGGCATTCTTTACGCCTTCCACGCGCCGGATGGCGTCAGAATGCCCCTGGCTTACGCCTTTTCCCCAGAATGTATAGGTGCTTCCCTGTACCAGGATGGACTCTGCATACAGACGGTTTAGCGAGAACATTCCCGGATCCCAGCCAACCGAGATGATTCCTACATGTCCGCCGGATTTTGCCGCCTTATCCACATTTGCGAAATATTCCGGGATTCTGGCATGGGTATCAAAGCTGTCAATTGTATTAAAATTCTGGACGATCTGAGGCCCCATAACCGGAAGATCTGTAGCAGAGCCTCCGCAGAGCATCATCACATCAATTTTATCCTTCATGGATAACATGTCATCGATATGCTTTACCTCAACGCCCTCGGTTGCAATCTTTACGCCTGAAGGGTCTCTTCTCGTAAATACAGCCGTCAGTTCCATATCCTCGTTGCGGGCGATGGCCTTTTCCACGCCTCTGCCAATGTTGCCATATCCCACGATACCAATTCTGATTTTATCCATATTCTTCATCTCCTTTGTTAATTTGACACGTAACACTTTTAAAAAGTGTTACGTGTCACTTTGCATCATATCCTGTCCCTTTTTGTTATTGTTTGAAGATTTTAACTGATCTGTGCGCCAGCCGGCATTTCTTTTTCCGGGGTCATCAGCGCCAGATTGCCCTCTGCGTCTTCCGCGCACAGCAGCATTCCTTCGGATAATACTCCTGCCAGTTTTGCCGGCTTAAGGTTCACAAGCACCATGACTTTCTTGCCGACCATTTCTTCTGCGGAGTAATGTGCCTTGATTCCTGATACGATCTGCTTCACCTGGCTTCCCACTTTTACCTGGGAGCACAGCAGTTTCTTTGACTTCTTCACTTCCTCGCAGGCGATGATCTCGCCCACCTGGAACTGCATCTTGCCGAATTCTTCAAATGTGATCTCCGGCTTTGTCTCGATATCGATGACTTCTTCCTCTGCTGCTTCTTCAACAACCGGCGGGTGCAGTTCTTCCACCTTCTTCATGACTTCCTCCACATCGAGTCTTGCAAAGAGAATTTCCGGCTTATCGGTTACTTTACCGTCGCCCAGCTGTGCCAGAATCTTGGCGGAAGTGTCCGGCATGAAGGATTCCAGCAGCACGGCGCCTGCCTTGATGCTTTCCAGCAGGTTGTAAAGCACGGTCTCCAGACGGTCTTTCTTGTCCTCATCTTTGGCCAGTGCCCATGGCATGGTCTCATCTATATACTTGTTACAGCGTTTGAACAGATTGAAGATCTCTGTGATGGCATCCGCTACCCGCAGTTCATCCATCTTGGCCTCCACGGCCTTTGGCGTATTCTCTGTAACTGCCCTAAGGTCTGCGTCCACGGCCTTTGCGTCCTCGTCATCCGCCACTTTCTTATCCGTGACAACGCCGTCAAAATACTTGTTGGTCATGGAGATGGTCCGGTTCACCAGATTGCCCAAGGTGTTGGCAAGATCCGAATTCATGCGCTCCACCATAAGTTCCCAGGAGATCACGCCGTCATTTTCAAATGGCATCTCATGAAGCACGAAATAGCGCACCGCGTCTACGCCGAAGAAGTCTACCAGTTCATCCGCATAGAGCACGTTTCCCTTGGACTTGCTCATCTTGCCGTCGCCTTGCAGCAGCCACGGATGGCCGAATATCTGCTTTGGAAGCGGCAGATCCAGCGCCATCAAAAAGATCGGCCAGTAAATGGTATGGAAGCGGATAATATCCTTTCCGATCAGGTGCAAATCCGCCGGCCAGTCCTTCTTGAACTGCTCTGTGCTCTCGCCGCCGCAGTCATAGCCTATGCCCGTGATGTAGTTGGTCAGCGCGTCCAGCCACACGTATACCACATGCTCCGGATCGAAGTCTACCGGGATTCCCCATTTGAAGGACGTCCTGGATACGCATAGATCCTGCAGTCCCGGAAGAAGGAAGTTGTTCATCATCTCATTCTTTCTTGATACCGGCTGGATAAATTCCGGATGGCTGTTAATATGCTCGATCAGACGATCCGCATACTTGCTCATCTTGAAGAAGTACGCCTCTTCCTTTGCCGGCTGCACTTCGCGGCCGCAGTCAGGACACTTGCCGTCCACCAACTGGGACTCGGTAAAGAAGGACTCGCAGGGCGTGCAGTACATTCCTTCGTAATATCCCTTGTAAATGTCCCCCTGGTCATATAACTTCTTGAAAATCTTCTGAACCTGCTTTTCATGGTCAGCATCCGTAGTACGGATAAATTTGTCATAGGAAGTATTCATCAGATCCCAGATCGTCTGAATCTGTCCGGCAACTCCATCTACAAATTCCTTTGGCGTAACCCCCGCCTCTTCTGCCTTTAACTCAATCTTCTGCCCATGCTCGTCCGTGCCGGTCTGGAAGAATACATCGTACCCCTGGCTCCTTTTGTATCTGGCGATCGCATCCGCAAGCACGATCTCATACGTGTTCCCAATGTGCGGCTTCCCCGATGTATAAGCAATGGCCGTCGTAATATAGTACTTCTGTTTATCCATTTCTAATCCTCTCCTTGTCCTCTTTGCTGAAATATGCACACGCTGAAGTTCTCCATGAAGAAAAAAATCTCCGATTCTTCTTGATAAGAAAAATCGGAGAAGACGAGACTATCCCGTGATACCACTTCTGTTCGCTTCCGCCTCGCGGCAGGAAGCCTTAGCAGGTGCATTAAACTACACCCTACCGCGTTAAAGGGCGGACCCTTTGCAGCCTACCTGAACTAACTATATGTAGCCTATCGACTGCACCGCTTGGAAGCCATCTTCCGCCGTACTCCGCCCATCCCTCTCAGCCTGTTCCTGTCCGGAAACCGGGGACTTCTCTGTAGGACCTCCTACCACGTACTCTCTCCGTCACTGCGTTTGCATATGATTCGTACTAAAAATCGTAGCATAACATAGCCCGAACTGTCAAGGGATTGCGCCTATATCTTTTGCTTTATGCGCCATCTGTAAACGCCATCCGCAAGCGCCGTCTACAGGCTCCATCTGCAATAGCGAGTGCGAAGCCGCCTTTGCAGTTTTAATTTCTTTCTCTCCCTGTTCATCTTTTCAATGAAGCTAGCCAGGGCTCTTTTCTTATGATTTCGTAAGTCCATTTCGATTTACCTCTTTCTTGAATAATTTGCTTTCGGAGAGAAGCAGCCCTGTCCTTGCAGTTATCATTTGGATAATAGGCACGATTTTTTCTTCATTCACCCAATCGTTCAAATTGTCTTTGTCCCAAAACCCACACATTTTATTCCTTGCCGCTTTGCCAGAATCAATGCTCTGAACACATGATACGCCGTTGTAACGATGGTAATTTTAGGGCTTTTTTCTCCGTCAACTTCCTTGAAAACAACAGATTTTCTTTCGTTGATACAGATTTTTGTTCCTTTATAATCCTATCTGCATCCACTCCTTTATCTACTTCATATGCGGCCATAGCCTCGCTTTCTGGAATATCTTCGCCAGAGCCTTGTCCACCGGACATAATTAATACAGCGTTTGGATTCCACTTCAGCAATCCTATTCCTCTTTCAATCCGGGCTGCAAGTAGCGATGTAACCCGCTTTCCAATTACTCCACATCCAAGAACAACAATATAATCTGCATTTCTTTTTCAAATGAACAAGATTTAGAATAGCAGAGAGTGAATACATGGCCATTAATGAAAATACATACACCGATGAAAACCAATAATTACATAAATGATTGTTCCTAATGTATTCTTGTTTAGATTTCCAATCATTGGCCAGGCTGCCAAATATACATATAGTAAGATAGAGAACGGCAATGACAATAAGTTGGATCGTTTCATTCCTTCATGCCCGGCTACTTTTAGTCCCTTTATGAAAAACACCGCAGTCAAAGTTACCGGGAACACAAGTATACAACCTATAGCAAAAGTAAATAGGAAAATCAGGATTCCTGTAAATATACAAAAGGATATTTAAAACATAAAAAAGATTAGAGACTGTAACAACCGGTTTTCAATATCCTTGTCTGCTACAGTCATCTGTTTCGTTTTGATTTTATCGTAGACAATTTGAAAGTCCACAAACAGAGCAATTGCACCTTCAACCCCCTCAGAAAAAAGACTTTCAGATTTTCTCCTCCAATAAGTTTTCCGTTGCGTTCGTTTTTGGGAATCAATCCCTGTTCTGCAATGGAACAGAGTTTGTCCAATGATGTCATATGATAATAAAACACTCTCTGATTTTTCATTATACACTCAATTCAGTCGTATGTAGCTTATCCAGATGATTCAAGCATATTCTTTGCCACGCAATTTGGAATCCATCTTTTTCTAGTATAAAGCGTGCGAGTATATTTAATATCATTTCCAAATGTTTCTCCAATAGACAATTCAAAATTATCTATATTGAATTGTGGGAAAAAGACATCCCCATTTGACACCTCTATATCAATTTCTGTAATATACATTTTATCTACAATTGGCAACGCTTCTTTATATAAACTATATCCACCGATCACAAAGATATCTTTATTTCCAGCGACTTGAATTGCTTCATTGAGAGAATGAACTGTTATCAAGTTTTCTCCTGTATAATTTGCTGTATTAGATACTATAATATTTAATCTGTTTGCAAGTGGATGTCCAATTTCATTGTAAGATTTTCGTCCCATAATAACAGCTTTATTTGTTGTCAACTCTCTGAATTGTTTCTGCTCTCCCTTGATTTTCCATGGTATTTTCCCATTTTTCCCTATGACATTATTTTTGGAGCGTGCTACTATCAATCCTATCATCGTCATCCTCCACAAATTTCTAATTTATGTTTTTCAGCTACCAATATCATCAGGCTCGTTTTATCGGATGCCGGATTACCGTTTTCATCTTTTCCGAAACACTCTTTTTTGGTTTGATAAGTAGATCTCATGATGCAGCCGCCCATCCGCCATATCATTTGCATACCCGTTCTCTGCAAGGAACGCATCCATCAACGCCACCGATTCCGACCTAGTATCATAGGGTCCAATGTGCATGATCTGAACGCACAAGCCTTCGTCAATCGTCAAAACTCCGCGATGGAGCAGTCTATCCCTTTCTTTTTTGTGGCTGGGGGAACCGCGCCAGCAAAAAGCAGGCGGTTTCTGTGGCTGCTGCAACGGCCCAATCAAAATCCTCTTTTTTGACGAAATCGGGCAGTCTGAGAACGGAGATCCAGTTGAAAGTGGATTTATCACTGTAATCCATCTTGTAACTCATTTTGAGCGTATATGCCAATTGCCAGCAAAGAAGCATCCAAACCCTCTCATCTATCCAGCAGTTTTCCTAAATCCTCAATGGAAACGTCCATTCTTTCGGACACTTCTTCCATTGTCATGCCAGTATTCAGAAACCGCCTGACCACCATTTTCATATCCTCGCCAACCTCTATGAGATGCCCGTCCAAGTCGTAGAACCGGATCACACGCTGCCCCCAGCTGTGCTCTATGACTTCTCCCAGATATTCAATCTCCGGGTACTCTTTCAGCCTATTCAGGAAACCATCGAAATCCTGTTCCTCAAAAACGACTTCTGCATTGTTGGATTTCTTCAACACCTTTTCTTTTGGTATACTTACCAGCCAGTCAAAATCCTGCTGTAATGCCAGACCGCAGGAAAAAGCGATATTCTTTCCGTAATCCTGATAGACTTCTAACCCGAACAGTTCCTCATAAAACTTTCTTGCGGTGCCGATGTCTGCTACTGATATAACCGTACATACATACTTCATATAAATGCTCCTTTCAATCTCTTTTTAGCTGTTCTTTATCTGACAAAACTTTTTGCATAGCACACAGACAAATGATATTCATTCTCTTTATAACCATACCGCCCACTCCCCATAATCAAATGTGCCGCTACCGTAATATAATTTACCATCTTCCCGCATCTGCCTGAACGCATTTCTCAATCTGCTTAAAATCTCCGGCTGAATACTAAACTATGATGCCCCGGAAAACCTTTTCGACCGGAAGTTCCGAAATCTTTTCAAGAGAATCAAAGTATGACTCCGGGTTCGTTGACGGATAATAGGCAAATAAAGCGTCCTTGTAAACCCGGTTTCCGGTAAACAGCTGGATGATTCCCAGAAACACTGCTCTCCCTCCTTGCCCTGACTACTCGATAAACGGAAATAGAGGTATTCATCTATCAAACTTGTTGCGCTTCACACAAATCGAAATCATTTTCTTGAGCGTTTTCCTCAAAAATCTTTCAAGTTATCTGCAATTCTTCCACACTCGCCTTCGCTTCCCCGATAGCCTATTAAACCATCTTCTTCGCCTCCTCCAAAATCATCCATCTTGGACTTCAACAGTCTTCAGTTACCGGAGAAATCTATGTCATACCGAATGTTTGGGTCCGTAGTGGCAAGTGACAGTAATGTATCTTGTCCAAATCTTTCATCCATTATCTTTCTCGCTTCTTGCGGAAACTTTTCATTCATAAACCTATTCTCCTTCTGATTGCTGATCACTAATAAGGTTTATCCGACAAATCGGAAGTTATTTTTCGCCTGTTTTTATAAAATCTATAAGCGTTTCAACATCATCAAAATCATCGTAATCACCTGTTATACCGTTACGATGATAGACAATTCCGTTTGCCTCATTTCGTTCAAGACAATCCAATAGCTCTTTCTCGCCATATTTTTTCACGAATGCTGTGAATCCATAGGGCTTGATTTTGGCTAACAGGCCTTTTCTGCATTCTTCTTCGCATTCATAACAATGCTCTATGCTTTTGGAAAGAGAACATTTCCTGTTTTCACACCATTCCTTGTCCGGGCATTCTCCTGAATTGCAGCCGGAACAGTTTTCTGAACACAGGCAGCAAGCTAAACCACAACGGGCGATTCCCAATTCTCTTTTCATTTTTTATCCTCCGCACATACTTATTATTGATTTATCATTGCACTCGGGTGTGGATTTAACTTTCAAGGAAACAATACACGGCATATCCAACCCCTATAATCCAAGTAAATTCCACTGAGCAGTCAATACACTTATGACCAAATAATACACTTATGACCAAATAATAGCAACGGTGATGTCGAATTTCCCTTTCATATTGCCCTGATCGCTCACTTGCTTAATGTAAATCAATGCCAAACAAATATGTGTCAACAGGCTCAAACATCATCCATTTCCCATCATGATAGGTTTTTGAGTCATCGTAAACCTTCTGGACGCTTTCAGAATATTCGCTTCGGTCGGCTTCAAATCTTGCCCGCTCGTCCTTTCCCAGGGTCACCATAAAGCCAATGCAGTTCTCCCTTATTCGTATTCTTCATCATACCATAAAACTGCTTTTGTCTCCAACCTTATGTCTGATTGTGTCCCAAACTCCTTCCCGAAACTCAGTAAGAGAGTGATTCTGCTGCCAGTTATACTTTAAGTGAGAACGCATGGTTTCAATTGTCTATGACGATCTCGCCGCCCATCAGGCGCACCATCTGATCGGCAATTGCCATGCCAAGACGGGAGCCTCCATATTTCTTAATAATATCCGCGCTCTCCTGCTCAAAAGGACGGAATATCTTGCTGATGAATTCTGGTTCCATTCCGCGATATCCTCAGTTCATCCCCTATTCTGCTAATATAAAGGCCATTAACGGTAAAATGAAAAAGGATATCTCCCATAGCACAAGTCCGGGAAATATCCTTTTGGTTATCGTCACATATTCTTTTCTCTATTGTGGGAATAATGCGTCTGCCAGTTTCTGCACTTCGGATTCCTCCAGGCCATAGGCGCCGTTGTCATCCTTAGTCACGTTTACCTCAACCGTCGTCGCATCTCCATAAGTATTGCCGTCAATACTCTTCTGGATGCTTTCAACCAGGATATCAGCAAATACTGCCGGGTCTGACGGGGTCAGTCCCTGATTCACTTTCTCTTCCGTCACGGAAGTGGAATTCTGCTCCAGCGTCTGGTATATGTTGGAAGGCTCTACTTCCACGGTCACTACGTAGTTGCCATTGTCCTGCTTCTTGACATCTTTCACTTCATATTTTGCCAATTTCTCAACTTTTACAAGCATCTCCTTATATCTGGCCTTGCCTTCATCGCCCAGGTCAATGATAGCGCCAACCTCCTGATCGATCTGCTGATCCACATCTTTGTCAAGATCGGCCTTTGCCTCTTCCTCAGAGATATCCAGATATTTCGCGTAGTCCTTATACTCTCCGTGATAGTGCGCATCCAGTACGCTCTTTACATAGCCTTTCGCGTCAAATTCCTTTCCTTTGCAGGCTGCCAAGCTTAAGCACAGCATAACGGCAAGCGCTGCCGCCATCCATCTTTTCATATTCTTCATCCTACGTCCTCCCTCTGGAATGCGGTAGTGTCAAATACTACCTGTTTTTATTGTTCAAAAATCTTTTAAAACCTTGAT
>OCAV01000590.1_pt1 | contig 30022 bp, 21 predicted proteins | sample 1538331 | NCBI WGS metagenome assembly OCAV01 (sample SAMEA2580297, study PRJEB22360) | human gut metagenome | biome: human gut; feature: human-associated habitat; material: faeces | place: Denmark | collected 2008/2010
ACTACTTTTTTACTAAAAAAAGCCTAGAAGAGACATTTTCTCTTCTAAGCCTTATACTTTATCGCAGATTGTTTTTTACTCTCATTTTCCCACATGGTCATGAGACTTTTTTTGTTTAAATAGTGTCTTATGAACTTTCCCTTTTGATTCATATACATTTCTCTTCAAGTTAATCCCATTATAAATCTTTCACTTTCACATTACAAATTGAAAAGAACGCAAAGCAGAAAGAAATTATAGTTAAAATCATCGAAAATATGGAATTTCCTGCCATTGTAAAATCCCCAACATTAGCCTGAGTCAGAAATATCAACAAAAATGAGGTTACTATTGTTGCTTTTGATGATTTCATAGCCATCCCGACAAAAAGTGCGATAAAGCTCATACTTACAACTGCAAAAGATCTCACAATTATTTGCATGTAAAACGAAGGATTCGTCATATCAAAATCAATTCCAAACGAGGATTGCATAAATCGTAATCCAATAAAAACACAAGCATATATGCACATTTTTGTCAAAATCAAAAAAATAAAATTAAAAATCCACACTGCCATCATTTGAGATACGAGAATCTTCTGTCTTTTAATCGGATACGAGAACATCAAATTCATTGTCTTATTTTTATATGCACTTACAATAAATGCCGACAACATAACCCCCGTAAAAATCAAATATGCTATATTTGTAAATAATTCAATCGGTGCAGAAATCATATCTGCCCCCGGAGCAGCATCTAACGTACCGTCTGGATCATTTGCAATTCCTAAGAAAGCCAATGAAAAAATAAACACTCCTAATAACAACGATAGAATCACGGCATTTCGGATATATTTTCCTATATTATTTTTTTTCCATTCTAATTTTATCAACTTAAACAAAACTACCACCTACCTCTCCCATATTAGAGTTTTTCTGCTGTCATTTTCAAGAAGAACTCTTCCAGAGTTTCCGCTTTTTTGCTAATAGATTCAATATTCACTCCGTTCGCCAATAACGCTTTCGTGATTATTTGTGGACTTACTCCAGTTTCATATATACGGATTCCATTTTCTTCTATAATCTTAAAATTTTGCACTCCCAGTTTATCAGAAAGAACATACGCAGTTTTTTGAATATCCTCAACAAACAGTTCAATATATGCTGTATTCATTTCCATGATTTCTTTCATAGAACATTCTTTAACCATGCGACCATGATTAATAACACCAACCGTATTTGCAATACTTTCAATTTCAGAAAGAAGATGACTGGAAATCATAATAGTAATTCCGTATTCCTGAGACAGCATTTTTAATAACTCTCTAATTTGCTTCATTCCAGCAGGATCAAGACCATTTGTTGGCTCATCCAATACTAACAATTCAGGTTTTGTTAAAATTGCACGAGCAATTCCTAATCGTTGTTTCATTCCTAAGGAATAGCTTTTTACCGTCTTCTCAGCAGCATTTGTCAGATCAAGCATTTCTAGTGCAGTTTCTATACTTCCATGATGAAAAAATCCCATATACTCACAATGTAGTTTCAAATTTTCTCGCCCACTCATTTGTTCATAAAATGTTGGAAACTCAATTATGCTGCCCATACGTTTCAACATTTCATAAGAAGTTGGCAAGATTGTCTCTCCAAATAGTTCAACTTCTCCTTCCGACGGTTTCCACAAGTTGGTTATCATCTTCATTACAGTTGTTTTTCCGGCACCATTTGGACCGAGGAATCCATATATCTCTCCTTTTTTTACGTGAATCTCGACATCTCTTACCAAATCTTTTCCGCCAATGGTTTTTGTTAAATGATTTGTCTGCAATATATACTTCATATTCATCTCCTCCTTTAAAACCATTGTAACGATTTAGATTTACAAAACTCTTGACTGTTTCTTACTTTTTTCTTTCGCCCAATGTTTCATAGTTTATCTTTTTCAATTTTACCGTAAATACTGTCCTTACCCCCGGCTCACTATCAAGAAAAATATCTCCCCCCATCTGAATTGCAAGATTTTTCGCAATTGTTAGACCTAGTCCATTTCCCTGAATATTGCGATTTCTTGAATCTTCCATAGTATAAAGCCGATCAAATACCTGTGCTGCAGATTCCTTTTCTATTCCCTTTCCTTTATCTATAATCTCAATATACGCCCAATGATTATCTTCGCTAATCCTTACACCTAAATAATTTCCGTCACTTCCATAACGAATTGCATTGGTAATCAAATTGTATAGAATCCGCCGTATAGCCTCCGACTCTCCTTGAACATAAATCTTACGTTCCGGAATAGCTATATCTACCTGACATTCTTTCTGCAATAAAAGTTCGTAAAAGCCTAACACACTTTCCCTGCAGCTCTCTGTTAGGTTAATCTTCTGTAGCTGAATAGATGCGTCTCCTGCTTCCAACTTTGCCAGAGTAAAAAACTCATTAATCATTTCCAATACTTGCTTTGTCTTGATTTCCACTTTATACAGCATTTCATCCTGTTGATTATTTAACCGCATAATTTCCAGATAACCAAGAATTACAGTAAGTGGAGTCTTAATGTCATGAGAAATATTTGACAACATTTTTTTAGATGCCATCTGCTCCTTTTTATAATCCACTTGAATTTTTTGACGATCAATCAACAAACTATTGATTTGTGCCATAACCTCTATCAGCTCTCTATCTTCTGTAAATTCCATCAATTTTTCTTCACTATCTGTTTCCAAGATTTCTGATAGCTTTTGGCTAATCTTACGAAATGTTTTTCGCATTCCTCTGATATAAACAAATCTCTGATATAGAATAATAATGAGACACACACTCAATAAAAAAATCAAAACTAGCACGAGTATATTATTCATCTTCAATTTCTCCCAACTTGTATCCTATTCCCCATACTGTAATGATGTGTTGCGGATTTTTCGGTATTTTTTCTATTTTATTCCGTAGACGACTGATATGCACATTAACAGCATTTTCATCCCCCAAATAGGTATCCTTCCACACTAAGGAATATAATTTTTCTTTGGTATATACCCTTCTCGGATTCTGCAATAGTAGTTTCAATATTTCAAATTCTTTTGCGGTCAGCTCCACTTTTTTTCCATCAACTGTAACTGAAAAATCACTCAAATTCATCTTCAAATTTCCATGTGTCAGAATCTCTGGAATTTTTACGACAGTTCCTGAATATTGGGTATAACGTCTGATATTGGCTTTTATTCGTGCCAAAACTTCTGTTATTGAAAAAGGTTTTGTAATATAATCATCTGCCCCCAATCCAAGTCCTAATGTTTTATCAGAATCCGTATCCTTGGCAGAAATAATGATAATCGGCACCGTATTCTTTTCCCGTATCCTACGCATTACTTCCATCCCATTCAATCTAGGTATCATCAAATCTAACAATACTAAATTATATGTATCTGTAAAAAACTTCTCACAAGCTGTTTCCCCATCTGTTGCAGTATGTACCTCAAAATTCTCTGTTATAAGAAAATTTTTTAACATATTGCTAATCTCTATATCATCTTCCACAAGTAATATTTTCATTCTGTACCTCCATTTATATAACCAATTTCATTATATTCTTTACAGATTCATTAGGCAACTCCAAAACCCTCTGCACATATTTTTATCATCCAATGCAAATTTTACTATTTTTATTATGGATTCACAAACCTATTCTCAAACTACTTTTTTACTAAAAAAAGCCTAGAAGAGACATTTTCTCTTCTAAGCCTTATTACTTTATCACAGAATACTTTTTGCTTTCATTTTTCCTCATGGTCATGAGATATTTTTCGCTTAAATTGTGTCTTATGAATCATCCAACTTCTCTTCACGTGCTATTTGAATTGTTTCTAATGCTTTCTGAATTCGTTCCTTTGCATAAGGAGGTCTTAAATTCAATGATAACCGTCCCTTTTGGATTATATAGGTTTCACTTCCTTCTTTTGTTGAGTTGCTTAGATAGCAGCATTCCGGATATCTCTCTGCAAAATTCTTTAATCGTTTCTGTAATCCCTGATTAAATGTATAGACACTGTAATATCGATCTTCTTCATTTGTCAGGATAATCGTTTCTTTTTCATACTTTGACAGTTTCATAGCATCTATCCTCTCCTCCTTTCCATATCCTGCTCCAAATATCTCGGTACCGGTTTTCCAGATTTCACAGCGATTGCAATCTGTTTTTCCCGTAATCTCTTGATCACCGACTCTCTTTTCTTTGGTTTCTTTTTTGAGGATTGTTCTGGTCTCTGTACCGGCTTTCTTTCCACTCTTTTCCCTTCTGCACTTTTCAGATTGTTTACCTGCCCATCCACCATATTATAATTTCCTTCTGTTCCGGATTCCCAGCTTCTCTCATAAGTCCCATTCTCAAAAAATTTCTGATAATGTTCCAGCCTGTCTTTATATTTTTGATGTTCCTGTTCTCTTTGTTCCGGTGCTTTCATAAGCTCATGGAGTTTCTGTTTGGTTTTTTCATCGAATCCATTATTACATTCCTCCATGATCATCTTCCCATAACTATCTAGGATGATATAGGCAACCTGTCTGTGATATTCCTGATGCTCCATGAGATAAAACTGTTTTCCATCAATGATGATATCATCTGTAGCCATCCAGTTTCCCGGCTTCCCGCTGATGCGGTAATTTTCTGTATTCAGAGTGACCAATGTACCTGACGGGTTTAATCGGATGAACCCTGATAAAAGCTGTGGATAGTCTTCATTGACATAATAACAATGGATTTCCCCATTCTGATTCAGTACAAGCACATCACTGACTTCACAAGACTCTTTCATGCGTTTCCATAAAGCAATTGCACTCTCCCCCGGCAATAATGGCCTGATATCTATCTGCCGGTAATGTTCAATCCGTATCGCAAGTTTCCTGCTTACCGCTTCCTGATAGGAAAGATGCCAGAGGTCTCTCCCTTCCGAATGACGGTCTACTCGGTAAACTGCAAATTGATCATTCTTCATAAGCATCATCCTCCAGGTTATTCAGATAACGATTCAGATCCAGGGAATAATAATATTTATCTTCGATCATCTGTAACTTATTGATTGCAGATGCAATGGTTTCCAGCAGATCGTCTTCCAATGGATCTTCTTTCGTTTCTTCCAATGCCTCTAGAGTGTTTTTCAAAATATCTATCGTATCTTTTCTAGTGTTTTCCTGGAAAAGAGCCACAACTGCTAATTCATCTTCTTCAAATGTTACTTTGCTCATAAGCTCATATCCTCCCTTCTTTTTTGAGATTTGGTTTTCTGTATCTCTCCTTTTTCTTCTTTTGGTTTGGTTTTCTGTACATTCAGAGGCTTTTCTTCGATATATTGTTCTACACGTTTCAGGGCTTCCTGCACCAACTTGTTCTCCTTGTAAAACGGTATGGAATCTAAGATCTCTCTTTGTGATCTTCCGGCAACCATCAGATCCATCATTCCGTCATAATCACTGCCTTCCTGCAGGTTAAATCCAACCGATTTGAGCCCATTCATTCGTTCTGCAGGTATCTTCTCATACACTTCTAAGGCTTCCGGCAGACTCAGATCATGATGAACTTCTCCTAATACCGGAAACTCTGAACATTCTGCCGCATAGAAACTGATACAGCTCGTTTGCTCTAAGATATCCTTTTTCTGAATGTCATTTTCCATTCCAAGTATATTTTTTCTCTCTTCCACAAAATCCGGAAGTTCCTGAAAGCCAAAGCGATCCACAAAAAATGCTTTCATATCCCCATTCTGATTCATGATCACAACATCACTGACAGACAGGGAGTGTGCCTTATAATCTGCCGGTGGATCATCATTAAAAATACTGTAAATCGCATTCATATCTTCATTTGGCAGATACAGGCTGGAATAAACACATCGATACTGATCAGCAGCTACCGTGATCCCTTTTTTCTGCAGGTCTTCCATTCCCACAAATAATTGATCTTTTCCAGGTCCATTCTCATCTAAATGATAAATTGAAAGTCTGCATTCTTTTCTTGTAAACATCATTTCTTCAAAACTCTGTTCAAACCGTTCCGGATATAGTACTCGCTCTACACGTTCTTTCTGGATCGGATCTCCTCTTTCTATGATTGCTTCTACCCATCGTTCCACTTCATTCCAGGATTTTGCAAATAAATGTCCCTGCATCCTATTGGTACCATCCGGAATAAACTGCAGATGTTGGGGATTGCTTTCTTCTTTTGCAAAACGGTATCCGGCAGCTTCTACTGCAGCAAGTAATTTCTCTTGTTTCTGTTCCAGCATCATTTCTATTTTTTCTGTCAGTTCATCGATCATTTCTCCGGCAGTCTTACGGATCACATCCATAGATGCTTTCAGTTCTCTCATTTCTTTTCCACTGCTCCAACCAGCAATATAAGGAAAACTATATTCTGATGTATCTAATTCAAACGCAGAGCACACACAATACGCGACTGACTCTGCTTCTACTTCTTTTGTCAGCCGGTCCTTCTCAATGCCCTGGCTTTCCATGATCTCCTTGTCATGTAACCTTGCATGTGCGGTTTCATGGATTGCTGTTTTTAAAGACTGGCTCTGGCTCATATCTTTTTTGATCACAATTTCTTTATCTAGGTTGTGATAATAACCGTTTGCAGATCCTTCCATCGCATCGGATCGTATCGGTACTGGTGAGATTTCCCGGATTGCTTGCAGGAATAAGTCAAAATCTTCTACTGCCGCTGTCAGGATTTCAGGAGCAAGTGTCTGGATCGGCTCTCCTGTGGTCTGTTCAATATCAAATACTGTAATCGCCTTGAAACAAGGAAGTGTGACCTCCACCTCTTCCGTCTTTGGTTTTCCATCCGGACCGATCACCGGTTTCTGATCCTGATCCAATACTGCCTGTTCCTTTTTCCTTTTGATCGGCGCCGGTGCGATAATGGTAATTCCCTTCTCCCCTTTTTTTACCTGTCTGCCCATAGACTGCCAGTTCCGATATCCTGTTACTAAGGTGGCATCCGGTCTTTGCATGGCGATCAACAGCGTATTATTAAAAGAATAATTATGGAATTTTGACATGGTTTTCAAATATTCCTGATACCGTTCACTGGTAAATAATTCTGCGACTCCTGTTTCCAGGTTTTGCATGATACTGTCCATATCTTTCCCCTGTATGGGAAGTAATTTAGTTTTTGTCAATTCTTCACTCATTCATTTCCTCTCTTTCTCTTTTAAAAAATCCCCCATACAGCCGTGTGTATGAGGGATTCCCATCTTATTGTTATACGGACTCTACACTTCTATAATTCCATAGCATGTTTCTTTGGTTTTGGATGCTCCATCTTCTGCTCTTTTCCGGTATGTTCATTTTTATCAAGCTTGGCTGCCTTTTCTTTCTGACGCTCTGCAAATTTATCTGCCCTTTCAAATACTCGGTCTTTCACATCATAATGATAGACATGATCGGAAAGTCGTTCTTCCGGAGCGACTTCATTTTCATTGATCGTCTGGACCATATCCTCCAGAACCCGGTAATCAAATGCTCCATTATCCGGAATGACTAATGTTTCATGAGTGGAAGAAGGCAGAATAAAAAAGTTTCCCTGAAAGCCTTCCCCGATCTGATCCATTACTTCCGGATAAAAAATCACACCTGCTCCACCTACTGTCTGTGAGTTCGTTACAATAAACATCGGATTCTCACTTCCCATTCCATTTGAGATAACTTCTGCAATATTCTGAACAGATTCATCTTTCAGAATTGTTTCTGGTCCCATTCCCATAAGCTGCTCAATCATACTTCCCATTACCATCACATGGATGGGTCTGACATTCGGACTGTTTTCCATAGCATCTGCATGAAGCTGTTCCTCACTGATCCCATAACGCTTTAAAATATCATTCGTGATCGTCGTAGAACCCACCCCAATATCATCAATGCGGATGGCAAGATGATAGGTAATTGCCAGATCTTCTCTCATCTGGTGAGGTACGTTCTGCAGCATTTCTTCATTTTTTTCTGCCGAAGATACGCGGATGAACAGCTTCTTCTTTGCATTCTCATATTCTGTAATGCTCTTCGGATTAAACTGCTCCGGTACATCAAGCACCAGTTCCGTAATGCTTCTCAAAATGCTTCCCATAGAAACCTCTGGATCTGACTGATACATTTTGTACAATTGATTCAGATTAAAAGTGGGAGCGATTACCTGATTTTCTTTTAAGACCGTAATTCCGAGATAATTCTCATTTAATTTCTTTACCTCTTCGATTCTTACCTGTGCATCTTCATATTCAATCGGAAGAAACTGTTTGATTCTTCCCTTTACTTCGTCAACAAATTGATTAAATTCCATATTTTATTCCTCCTATTTTCTCTTATTTTTCTTCATTGTTTTTCTTTTCGGGAAAGATAACGAAAATGTCACTCTCCCGTTTTCATCGACTTCCATATGCAGATCTGCTTCAAAATACAGATCTTTCTTTCTGGAATATAGATCCTTCACATGAACACTTCCATTCTTCAGAAGCTCAGCAGCCATCCTGACATCCATATCCTTTTCCATACTCTGTAAATACTTGTTTTCTTTCCAGAGACAGAAATTACATTCACGGTTGCCGCAATAGAAATTTTTCTTTCCTTCATAGACCAGGCCGCCACAGACCGGACAGGTTCCCACGCTCTCTTTTTTCTGGAACCTTCGTGTCTCTTCTTCCGGAATGGAGTCACAATGATTTAACATCATGGAAATCAGTTTTTCGATACCTGTCATAAACTGCCCAGGAGCCATCTTTCCCTGCTCCATCTCTAACAGTTGGTTTTCCCATTCGGCTGTCATGGTGGCAGACTTCAAGAAATCCGGTAAGATATCGATCAATACTTTTCCGTCCTCTGTCGGAAGGATCTGTTTACCTTTTCGTACCGCATACTGGGAAGCGATCAGTTTTTCTATGATTCCTGCTCTTGTTGCCGGAGTGCCCAGCCCTTTCTTCTCGGTATCTTCCTCAAATTCTTTATTTCCAGCGGTTTCCATAGCTGCAAGCAGGGTATCCTCACTATACGGTTTCGGTGGTGCTGTAAAATGTTCCGTCTTTGCTGCGGATACGTTGTAAAACTTATGATTTACTTCTACTTTGGGAATGCGGTCCTTCCCTGCATCCGCCGGGTTTTCTATAGCAAGTCCATCCTCATTCTTAAAGCATTCCTCATACAGTTTCCAACCGATCTGTTTGATCACTTTTCCTTTTGCTTTAAATATTTCATCCTGACATCGTACTTCCACCTCTGTCTCCATGAATACATGATCTTCTTCCATTGCTTCTACGGTATGTACTGCGATCAGGAATAAAATCTTCTGTTCCCATTCTCTTAGCTTAGAGAAGTCAAATTCTGCAAGTTCTACCGTAGGAATGATTGCATGATGATCCGATACTTTCTTGTCATTCAGTACCTTCTTTACCTCCGGTGTTTTTGGCTGGTCAAACGGTCCCAGCAATTGATATTTTTCATGGATCTTACGGATCACGTGTTTCGCTGTTTCTTCCATATCACTTGTCAAATACTGGCTGTCTGTACGCGGATAAGTGATCAGCTTCTGCTCATATAGGCTCTGCGCCGCATTTAATGTCTGCTGAGCAGTCATTCCATAGATACGGTTCGCCTCTCTCTGTAGGGTTGTCAGGTCATACAGTTTCGGCGGTTTTACCGTCTTTTCCTTTGACTCCACCTTTTCCACAATCGCATCACTGCCCTGACAGGTTTTCCACATTCTTTCTGCTTCTTCCACATCGAAGATTTTCTTCTTCTCTGCGATCAGTCCATCACAATCCAAAACTACATTAAAATATTTTTCTTTTTTGAAACCTGAAATCTGATTCTGTCTTTCGACAAGCATGGCAAGTGTCGGCGTCTGCACGCGTCCTACTGTCAGCTTTTTAAAATATTTTGTTGTGTAAGCTCTTGTCGCATTCATACCGACAAGCCAGTCTGCCTGTGCCCGGCAAACCGCCGCTTCTGCCAGATTATGATAGGTTTCTCCAGCTTTCAGATGTTCCATCCCTTCTAAGATCGAAGAACTTTCCAATGAACTGATCCATAATCTCTTGACCGGCTTTTTACTTCCGGACAGATCATATACATGCTTAAAGATAAGTTCTCCTTCCCGTCCGGCGTCACAGGCATTTACCACAAACTCGATATCCGGGCGGTTCAGCAGCTTTTTCAAAATATAGAACTGTTCTTTCTTATCTTTGGATACTGCTAGTTTCCATTCTTCTGGGATGATTGGAAGATCCTCATACAGCCATCTGGTGAACCTTTCATCATAAGAATCCGGTGGAACATATTCTGCAAGATGGCCAAAACACCAACTGACAATGCAGCCCTTTCCTTCCAGATACCCTTCTTCTTTTTTTGATGCCCCGATCACTTCTGCAATCGCTTTGGACACGCTTGGTTTTTCTGCAATTACTAAATACATAACTTATTACCTCCTTCATATAACGAAAGGAAACGCCCCAAAAATACAGGGCGTTCCACTCATTTTTTTTATTTTTTATTCATTTTCTTCTTCCCGGTCTTCAAATTCATCCTCATTGATGATTTCCAAGCCATCACTTGTTTCCAGTCCTTCCTCTTCAAAATCCTCTTCTTCCTCTTTCTTTGGCTTATAGATCTTGAAGTAGTAATAAGCTGCAACTCCACCTAACGCAAGAATAAGGATTGCTGCCATTGCTCCCATATTCGCTTGTGGCATCTTCTCTTTTTCTGGCTTTGCTATCTCTTCTTTTTTATCGGTTTCTTCGGTTTTATTTTCATCGATGACTACCTTCGGAGTGGGTGTGACAGTTGCCGGCTCTTTTTCCTGATCCACAAATTCCTTCAGATCATTTTCATCTACCTGAGATAACAGATATACATTCTGGGAGGTAGAACTACGGTCAATCACAAGATAAAAGGTATTGTTATTCTTTGTTGTGATCGTAAGGAATTCTTTACTGGATCCATTCTGGATATCATCCTGGACTTCCCCATTTCCCGGTTCTGTAAAAGCATCTTCTTTCTTCTCTGTTTTATTATTTTCCGGCAGAACCCCCTCATCTGCCGGCTTTTCTGTTTCTTTATTCTGTACCGTCTCCGTCTGTGCCGCTTCTGTATTTGTCGTCTCTGCCGACGGATCCACATATGCAAAGGCTGTTGTGGATGCAGAAAAAAGCACCATAACGCCTAACAATACTCCTGCCACTTTCTTATTCAGTTTTTTCCATTTCACCATACGGATGTCCCTCCTCTTTCTTTTCTGTAAATACAAAGGAGCCTGTTCCTTCTTCCTCAGACTCCTGGCTGACCTGAAATTTTACGGTTCCTTCCTGGATTCCATTCAGAAGATCATGCAGGGCATGACTGTCTAATTTCATTCCACGGATGCTTTTGATCATCTCATTATCTTCTTCCTGTTTTAAAGCAGCATGAAGTCCTTTGAGATACTGCTGAAGATCAGCGATCTTCTGTTCTGTCTTATGGATCTCCTCCATATATTTCTTGATTTTTTTATTCAAATCTTTCACTCTCCTTTTCTTATGGCAATCTGCCAAAACACATAAAATGTTGCTGCCAGTATGCTGTACCGATATTGGAATAATGGATCGGATCTCCACAATGGATCATCATGTTATTTCCCACATAGATACCCACATGGCTTGCTCCTGGCGTACTATACGTTCCCTGGAAAAAGATCAGATCTCCCGGCTTTGCATCGCCCGGAGAAACAAACGTACAACTGTTTCGCAATCCCTCTGCAGTCTGTCTTCCCAGGTTCCATCCGTTTCCACAATGATTGATCACATAGGATACAAATCCGGAACAGTCAAATCCAGAAGGGGAATATCCTCCCCATACATACGGGACTCCCAGATATTTCTCAGCTTCCCGGATCATCCGGGCAAATTCTTCATCTTGTAATGCTTCCGGCGGTATCTCATAACTCATTCCGTCCGAACCGGAGCCTGTGGAGATATTTCCTATATCCCACAAGTAATTTCTGTTTCCATAGGTGGTATTCAAAGCATTGTATAGGATCATCTGTTCTTCATTCAGATTAGCTCTTGCGACTGCATCAAATCCCGTATTCCCTAATGTCACATACAAGATCTTCTTCGTTGTCGTATTCGTTACTGTCACTTCATTGCTTCCGTTACTATCCGCAATAAACGCTTCCCAGGTCTTATGACCATGTGCGGATGCTGCGCTATGATTATCATAGTAAACATCGAACTGCACTCCATATCTTGCAAAGGCTCCCGTATCCTCTACGGTATATTCCACGCCATTCATCACAATCTTTGTTCCCATCGGAACAAATGGATCAGAAGCATCTACCGCGATCGTATGGTTTGCGGTTGGATAAACGCCACTCGCTGTAGGACCGCCTGACCATTGCCCGCAACAGATCGAACAATTACAGTAACCGCTGGTAACTACGTTCCCTAAGGATTCCCCTACCCGTACTGTCTTCGTTTCTGTCACGGTTTCTGTTTTGCTTTCTGTATCCAAGCTGTACTGTGCTTCAAATAAAGCCTGTAATTCATCCTTGATGTCTTCAAATTTCCAATCCCCATATTTTGCTGTCAGATAGGAGATCAGATGATACGGATTATGAGCGATCTCGCCTACGTTGTACTGGTATTCGTCATAGTCCGGATGAGTGGTTTCCATCTCATTGATCTGCTGGTTCAAAGCTATTTCCAAAGAAACATAGTAGTTCTCAGCTGCATAGATATCTTCATCTGTTCCCGGATATGTGGTGATCTCGATCACAGAGCCTCCCCCTTGTATGGAAGCGCTGCAGCTTCCCAAAGATACTGCCACGATCAGAAATAAAAGCACAAAAATACCGGCGCCGAAAAATACAGCCCGATTCCGCTTCACAATCTCTTTTAATGCGATCTTCGCTTTCACGGTTATATTCTCAACGCCGGCAACAGTTGCCGCCCCACCTGCACTGCCTGCAGATTTTCCTGTTCTGGCAGCCCGATAGGCATCCTTATATCGTTTTCTCTGGAAAAAGCGGTTCAAAACCTTTTTCTTCTCTTCCGACTTTTTGGCCGTTTCCTCCGCCCCTGCTTTCCCCATGCTGTCACTCATACCAAATTTTAACTTTTCTCCGGTTTCATCCAGATGATATCCTCTCCGGTTTGCCTTTACATCTGCACGCTGGCTCCGATGCTGTGCATAGCGCAGACCTCTTATTGCTGTTTCGGTCCCTCTTTCTGCAAACTGAACCGTTTCCGTTGCAACATCCTGTTCCTCTTCTTCTGGATCCGATACCCCTTTTGAAACTGCATCTCTTACCGCATACCTTCCAATGGTTCTGCCCGGTTTCATCCCCGGGCCTTTTACCATCTGATTTTCCTCATCATCAAAGGATAATCTTCCGGATTTTGTCTGCTCTTTTCTCATCTGTTTTTGGATCTGCTTTTTCCGGATCTTTTTCTTCTGTCCTGTCAAGGAGTCATCTTCCGGTATCTGTGCATGTTCCCGAAACTTTTTCTTGTATTTGGGGGATTCTCCAAAAACGTTTTTCTCTCCAGTTCCTTCTCCATCTAACACAGATTCTTCTAAAATAGGTTCTTCAGATATTGCTTCTTTTCGCAAAGAGGATTTTCGGATCTGCTTTTTTTGCAGATTCCGTTCCTCTCCTTGTCCATCCGACTGCTGGGCTTTCTTCTTTTCCCGGTCAAAAACAAAGTCCTGTTTCATTTCCGGCGGTCTGCCCCGGCTTTTATGGCTGATATCTTTTACGGAACCATCTGCCAGATTTTCTTCCGTCAGACCGTCTCTTGTCATTTTACTTACAACTTTCTCTCTTCCTTTCAGTTCTTTCCCTGCCAAGATTTCCGCCTCCTTCCTTTTCTCTTTGTTCCACTTCTTCCGGCTTTGTTGTCATCAGAGAATATAACTTCAGGGACTTATCAAACTTATCCTTAAACGGAATGATCGTTGTCCCATAAAAGAGAAGTCCTTCTCCTTCCCCGGAATTCGTAACATAAGACAACTGATACGGTGAGATATTTAATTGTTTTGCCAGGATCTGCCGGTCACCTGCAGCCTGATTTAACATCAAAATAAAATCACTATTGTCCAAAATATTTTCAATCTCCCGGCTAGCAAGAAGGTCCTTTATATTCTGCGTGATTCCTGTCGGAATGCCCTGCCACTTCCTAAATCTCTTGAAGATCTCCACCGAATAAGATGCGGTCTGCTCTTCTTTCAGAAGAAGATGGAATTCATCGATATAGTACCAAGTAGACTTCACGCCTCGGTTGACAGTCACCCGGTTCCATACTTGATCCTGTATGATGAGCATTCCAAGCTTTTTCAACTGCTTTCCAAGCTCCTTGATATCAAAACAGACAATCCTGTTATTCAGTTCTACGTTGGTCTGGTGATTGAACACCTTCAAAGATCCGTTGACATAGATTTCCAGAGCTGTGGCAATCCTCTGTGCCTGGGGTTCTTTCTGTTTGCGGAGACAATCATACAGATCTCCAAGGATCGGCATATTTTCCGGTTTCGGATCAGAAAAATAGTTCTGATATACAAGCGGAAGGCATCGGTCAATGACAGACTTTTCTTCTGCTTCAATTCCATCCCGGCTTCCCATGATCAATTCACAAAGGGATAAAATAAAGTCAGATTTTACTCCCAGCGGATTATCATCCTCAGAATAATTCATGTTGATATCCATCGGATTGATGTAATCCTTACTGTTTGGGGAAATATGGATGACCTGTCCTCCCAAAGCATGGACCAACGGATAATACTCACCTTCCGGATCTCCAATGATAATGTCATCATTGGTTGTAAAAAATACATTCGTCATTTCCCTTTTTGCTGCAAAGGATTTTCCTGAACCGGGTGTACCGAGGATCAGGCCATTAGGGTTTTTCGACTTCTTTCTATCTACCATAATCAGATTATTGCTGGTAGCGTTCAGTCCATAATACAAAGAATCGCCGCCCATAAATAATTCCTGTGTGGTAAATGGTACAAAAATCGCTGTACTGGTCGTTGTCAGCGCTCTTTTTATCGGAATATGGCTAACCCCAAGGGGAAGGCTGCTCATCAAGCCTTCTTCCTGCTGATAATCCAGACGCTTTAACATACAATTATATTTCTGTGCGATACCGGCTGTCTGAAAGATCGCATTATCCAATTCCTGCTTGCTTTTTGCGGTATTTAAAAAGAGCGCTGTTACAAGGAACATACGCTCATTTCGTGACTGCAGATCTTCCAAAAGCCGTTTTGCTTCCCCTCCATAGGTATTCAGATCCGACGGAATGATATCCATATCGTACCCTGCTCTTACTGCTTTTTTCTGCTCTTCAATTTTCATTCTGTTGATATCCGTTACTTTACTTTTTACCAGCTTGATCGCTTTCATCTGATCCACAGACTGAATATGCAGATTTACGATCAAGTCCTTATCAATATCCAAAAACTCTGCCAGCATCTTGTCTGTCAGCTCCGGAGCCAGAATCTGTAAATAAGAAACCGCCCCCATCGTATTTCCCATCTGGAAGGTCTTCCCTTCCTTAAAGACAAAACTGGTAGGCGCTACATAATCTTTTGTGTTTAAACCAGTTTTAATCATAGAACCATAATCAAACTGGAAATCCACCGTAGAATCCGGATTAAAGGTTTCATACAAAATCCGTAATCGTTCTTCCCCATTCAGAGGATACGCCATCACACCAAGGATCTTAAAGTTATTTAGGATATCGGATTCGATACGCTCCAGCTTCGGTTTTGCTTCCCGGATATTTTCCGCTTCAATGGAAAAGGTGATGTATTTCGTTTTCACCAAACCATTGTTTCCTCTTGCAAGCTGTTTTTTCAGCATATTGGCATATTCCATACGGATATCATCATAAGCATCTCCCTGTGGACTGATCTTGATCACCTGCTCAAACTCCTTCATGCTGCTCTTATGATTGATAAAACTGAGCTGAAAATGTATGCTGCTGTCAAAATAGTTCAGGAAATCACACCAGTTTTCAAAGATCGCATTCTTGTCTTCATTCTGCGCCAACTGGTAGTTGATATCGTAAAACCGGATACATTTGGAATAGACATTTCCCTGCACCCTGCAAATACCATCCCTTCCCATTTCTTTGTAGGCAATGGTCTGTTGAACGGTAAGTTTCTTTACATCTTTTTTTCCATTCTTCTTTTTATTTGCGGCCTTTTTTCTTTTTCTTACCACCACTATTTCCCCCTTTCCTTTCTTCCTTTCTCATCGTTTTCTGATCTTCTCCATCTGGATCCGATTCATAATAGTTTTCAGTTTCATATTTTCTGACAGATGGCCGGATAAATTTCACCCGGATCACATGCATCAATACGTCTTCCAGATGCATTCCATCTTTCTCATACATGGCAAACAAAAAGGCCGGCAGCATCATAAGTACCATAAGGACTGCAGCATTATTGATTCCAAGAGCATTTCTAAAGAGAAAATAACAGGGAATTCCCATAGCTGCTCCAATGCCAATACAGATCAATTGCCTTTTCGTAAGATTAAATGCCACTTTATTTTTTACCTTCGTTAAATCTTTCGGCACACTCACATACGCCATGTGTTTCACTTCCTTTCTTTTTAATGTGCATTAAAGATTGACTTACTAAGTGATCCTGTCTTGAACAGACTGAAACATAAGATCACCGTATATGCCATTACACCAAATAATGAGGAACTCAGATTATCTGAAAACTGGATGCCGGCCACTAATACTGCATAAATAGCAACACATACCATCATCAGAAATGCCTGGAATGCCAGGGCAAAGAGTCCTCTGAAATAATTCGTTCCGATCTGTCCCCACTCTCTGTTGCTCATCGTTGCGAATGGGATCGGTGCAACTGAGGTATAAAGGTAAATTTCTATCATACGGACATACAAGATAACCGTAATGAGTACAGACATGATCTTCATACAGAAACTTACGATCAAAGTTTCCAATGCCAATATCACAAGTTCTCCGATCTCCATGCTTTCTAATGTAGCAGATAAATCTGTGATCGCAGAGCTGATATCAATGGATGTATCTCCTGAAACCAGCCCTGCCGCCGAGTTTACGACGTTTTGTCCTACATCAAAGACCGCCATCGTAATGGTAAACGTATTGCTTACCAGATAAACGGCGATCCACATTTTTACAAAATACTTAAAGAACATCCATGTATCAATATCATGCATATTATTTCGCTCTGTCAGCATGGAGATCAGCTCATAACACAGTACAAATGTTATGATGATACCTGCAATCGGCATGATGACTGAATTTGACAGTCCTTCGATCATACTAAAGATACTGCCATTCCATCCTTGTGGCGTCTGTCCAACCTGGCCCGCAATCTCACTTGTCTTCTGATTGACATCCGTAAACATACGGTCCAGGTTAGAACTGATCATACCTGTTAGAAGTTCCCTCATCCATTCCTCAATCGCATCAAAAATTTGATTGAACATGGATCTCTACTCCTTTCCTTTAACCAAATAATCCACTCAAAAGCGGAATCAACTGTGTACCGATCAGGATCACACCACCGCCACTCATAAGTTGTTTAATTCCCTGTGATTTTGCGCCCGGATTATCATTTCCGTAACCTTCCATCAGGTTGATGACTCCCCAGACACCAAGACCTGCACCAATCGCTACGACTAATGTCTGTAAGATTGTAATTGCACTTCCGAAAAATCCCATATTCTTTTCTGAATAAACGCTGTTTCTATGGTCTGTCAGCGTTTCCTCTCTCCTTTCCCTATTATTCAGACCTATTTTTTACTGGTTTTATTTGCAAGGTGATCTTATTTTTATCTTCACTTCCCTCTCCTTTCTGCCTGATCATCAGGACTTTTTCTTAAAAAAACGCAAAAAAAGAGCACATAGATGGATATCTACATGCGCTAACGCCTTTTATTCTGTTTTCATATCTTCTTCGTGCTTTTCTATGATATATTCTGTTCTGCTTCTTTCACATCCTCTTCTGTTACATTTACCTCATACACCTCAAATTCTGTATCCTGCGAAAAGACCAGCTTATGCTCCAGGTATTTTTCCACATCAAACGCATTCCTTTTATCCGCATCCGACAATTCCTTATATCTCTTATGCTTTGTGATATCATATTTGTTACTGAGAAATGGCCGTACGCCTCGAAGCTGTAAGATACATTTATTTCCATCCATTACAGCCAGTTCATCCCGGCTCATCAATTCTTTCCCTGTCTTCTGATAATTCAAACCATAGGACTGGCTTGTCCCTCTGGTATCAGAGGTATTGTAAAGATCGATGGTCTCTTTTCCCAACGTTTCCGAGATTTCCTTTAACGTGGAGCTTTCTTTTCCTCCAAGAAATAATACGGTATCGCAATTCCCCGTGATGGTTTCAGCAGCATCCTTATAAATGGTTTTTAACTGGCTCTGCGACTGTAAAATAATAGAGGCGGAGATCTCACGGCTTCGGATCGTTGCGATCAGTTTGTCGAATTTCGGGATCTGGCCGATATTACTGAACTCATCCAGCAGTAATCGCACATGGTACGGAAGTCTTCCACCATGTTCATCATCTGCTTTATCACAGAGCAGATTAAAAAGCTGTGTGTACATGATCGCCACCACAAAATTGAAAGTATCATCGGTATCACTGATAATGACAAACATTGCTGTCTTCTGATCCCCGATCATATCCAGCTCCATCTCATCATAGGACATGATTTCCCGAAGTTCCTGAATATCAAATGGAGCAAGTCTGGCGCCACAGGAAATAAGGATCGACTTCGCTGTTTTTCCGGCAGCCAGCTTATATTTTCGATATTGTCTGACTGCAAAGTGTTCCGGATTCTCTGCCTCCAATTCTTCAAATAATTCATCTACCGCATTTTTAAATTCTTCATCGTCTTCTCTCGTTTCACTGGCATTGATGAATTCCAAAAGCGTAGAAAAATTTTGTTCTTCTTCCGGCGCTTCATACCAGATATAACCGATCAGGGCAGAGTACAGAAGGCGTTCCGCTTTGATCCAGAAATCCTCCGTAGATTTTTCCCCTTCCCCCTTCGTATTTGCTATGATGGTATTCACCAATTTTAAGATATCTTTTTCACTACGGATATAATGGAATGGATTATAGTGCATGGACTTTTTAAAATTGATCGTATTCAGCACCTTGATCCGATAGCCGCCATTTACCAGCATCTTTCCACACTCTACAATGATCGATAGCGATAGGTAAGGCTTTGAAGTAATCTCCACCTTTTCCCCCGCTCTACACCGTACATGATGCTTTCGCATCATACGGCGTGCCATCATACTCAAGTAAATTTATAAGTTATCTTTTCTTAATTGGTAGTAATCCATAATTTTCACGCAATCGGTTGAATCTCCGTCTTTGCTTGTCGTCCATATTGAATTTCTTCATTATTCTGATAGTTTCTGAAATATCCTCTGTCATAACAGCTCGCCATATTTTCTCTGAAATAAATGCGATATTAGTATGCTTATCTGTACCACCTTCACCTACTGGAATTTTCCTTATACATTTCATTTGATGTACATTCAGCCTATTTCCCATGACATAGCAGTTCCCCTGTTGCACGAGGTATGCAGAAATACTATTATCATTAAATTCAATGCTTTCATTAGGATTCCTATACTTCATCACATTTCGTAATTCCTGTGTTTCTACACATTGGACAGATTTATGAATCTTTTCTCTTCCTTTTGCTGTATAGCTGGTAATATCTTGTGAGAAATTTATAGGATGTTTGTGATGAACTCCTGTAAGTGGCAGTAGTGGCATTTTGCCTACTGTTATAATTTTGGTTTCTTTCCTGATTCCTACAGTTTTCTGTTGAAATTCATAGGGCGTTTCCGCAAACGGAATTGTACTTCCAATACATGATAATCTGGTTCTAAAGGTTGGTAAGAGAGCGTAATTAACATCCGTTAGATTGTTGTATATGTTGGTAGCAATACAGTAATAATTCTGTATCCCTATCACTGCCATGTTATAAGCATTAATTCTACCAACAGTTGTGTGTTTTCTTATATTAATCACTTTTGCCTTTAATTCAGCAGTAACCTTTTTGATGGCTTTATCGCTCATATCAGTTTTAGCAATGTATCCATATCTGGTCTTGCCTTTTGGCAGGACTTTAATTTTGAATCCCAGAAAATCAGAAGAGTTCTTTCGGAGATTAACAACTTTGGATTTCTCCGGACTAATGTCGAGTTTTAATCTTGACTTTAAAAAGTCTATTGTCGCATGATAATATCTTTGTGCATCCGTATAACTTCTGCACATAATTTTAAAATCATCAGCGTAACGCACCACATACCCATCTTTTAGATTTGTATATTTTCGTGCATAACTCAACCAGCCCTTACTTCCTTTCATGTTGCCTTTCTTCACTCCATTTGGTGTGAAAGTCTCCCACTGGCTACTTACCCACCAGTCAAGTTCATTCAGCACAATGAGCGAAAGTAGCGGACTAATCAGCCCACCTTGCGGTGTACCCTTGTCCGGTATTCCTTCTCCTTCAATTTCTGATTTTAATATTTTACTAATGATACATAGCAATCGTTTATCTCGTATACCTAATGTCCATATCTGTTTTAGCAGCTTTCCGTGGTTTACATTATCAAAGAAGCCCTTAATGTCCACATCCACACAATAATAATGTTTATACATATTTACCATGCTGACAACTCTGCTGACCGCATGGTGGGCATCTCTATTTTGCCGGAATCCATAGGAGTGATTATGAAACTTAGGTTCACAAATCGGCTCTAACACCTGTAAGATACACTGTTGTATCAATCTATCCCAGATACATGGAATCCCTAGCGGACGCTTTTTATCGCTTCCGGGCTTAGGAATAAAGACCCTCCTGACTGATTGCGGATGATAATCTGCTAATTGTTTTCTGACAGTTTCAATTACTTCCCTGTCCGATAGACCTTTGATATCCTCGATTGTTTTACCATCTGTACCAGCGGTTTTGCTTCCGCTATTGGTTTTTAGGTTTCGGTATGCCAGACAAATATTCTGCTCTGAACCGATAATTTCTAATAACTTATAAAAGTTGTTACCATTTTTGCTCTGCTGATACAACTCATCGAATGCTTTCTGCATATCGTAATATTCGTTGTACCGGAGTTTAGCTTTCTTTTGTATGGTCTGTAACCTCCTATCTAGGAGTTATTACATCTCTTAGTCTTACTCGAACCCATACCATTTGTAACTTATTTACTCTAATGTATGACTAGTGGCTATCCCTCCACCGCTTGTTATCACGGTTTCATCGGTACTATGCCACCGCTTTCACTGACATTATCTCCCTTATATCATCGCTAATCTCACGATGACTTTCCCGTTCGATACGTTTCATAGACAGTAAAATCTCCACGCTGTCAGCTTACGACGTTCCGAATGCGTTATCTGTTCCTATATACCCGTAGGTTCCCATCTCTGAGCCTGCTACCACATCAATGCCTGTAACATTGCACGGATTTTCATAAAGGCAGAAGTCTTACTCACCCGCAGTAGCAACACTAGTTGTGTTACTAAGCATTTCTACTTAGTCCCGATATAGACCCGTACATTCGAGGGTTCGTCAGTGGATTATGTAACATCCACCATTCTAACCATAGGTATTTTATAGACTCCCGGCATATAGGATACACCATCCACCTCTGGACAGCTTTCGTCAACTACTATTGTTACGGTATCTCTCTGCCGACTTCACCGGGCTTCTGACATTTCAATGTTTACTCATTTCCATGCCAGCCGGAGTATTAGAGTAGCCTTTCAGGGCGTTACCCCTTCATTCGACTATTCACGCATTCAGTTCTCCAACTCGAACTAATTTCATTACAAGAAACAATGATTCAGTTGAGATGTGCCAGTCCTTTTCAGACTGGAACGTCTCGCACTTCCCTTTGGATCTGTCACCACATAGGATACGCGATCTGTCATCTGCATCAGATTGGGTTTCACATAAAATCTGGTTTTACCGGATCCTGATCCCCCTATCACGATCACATTCTTGTTTCTGGCATATTTGGGAGCCTTTGGCCTACTGTTCATCGTAAGCCGTTCTGTTTCGGTCAGAATGATGTTATTTTCAAACACCGGATCTTCAAAGGGCTCGATATCCTTCCGGTTTCCCCATCTGGCCGATCCATACTCTTCTCCATGCCGGAACTTCTTCGCATTCTTCACTTTATAATACAAGATCAACCGAAAGATAAGCGCAGTCACCAATCCTCCTAACAGATCTTGCATATAAAAGCTTGGAAGCCAGTTGGTAAATGCCAGTTGGAAATTCATCAGCATCACACCGATTTTCTCAATCATACTGTCACCAATACAATGGCGGTATAGCCAAAAGCATTTATCTGCAAGATAGAAGATGATCAGATACGGAATACTTAATATCACCACTCTCTTCATCTGGATATTCTGCATCTTTTCCCGGATCATCGTTCCTGCCCTCTGACTTTCTGCTTCGTCTTGACTCTCTGACGATGTTTTGCTTTCCTCTCCTGTGTCTTCTGCAGTTTCTTTCGGACAGAAGGCTTTTTCTTTTTAGACTGATCCAGCTCTATGCCTGCATATTCTTTAAATGCAGCCGTCATCACGTCCACATCTTTCGATTTAAAAAATACTAGATACAATGGCGGTTTCACATGGGAATCCTTTTTCAGACTATAATCGATCCCATATTTACGGGCTACCCGGTCAAATGACTTGATATTTTGATCCGTGATCTGAATATTGGTAAGCTGTGCTCCCTGTGCGATCAGTTGTTTTATCGTCTGCTTTCCATGAGGCTTTTTCATCTCCTGTCGTTTTCTTTCTTTTTCTCTGCCCTTTTCCTGTGCTTTTCCTGTTTTGACAGCCTGTTTTACCTGTACCCGTTTCTGTTTCTGTCTGCTCATTCCATCCAGAAATTTTCTCATAGATGCCTTTAGCACGCCGGTACTCATCCGGGTTGTCTGGATACACAGAGCTATGATTTTTTCATTCACTTCATCCTGCAATTAACCACTCCCTTTCTTTCCTTAATCCTTTGGGGGAAGCAAATAATAGCACTGCTTCTCAATGCAGCCCGTTTTTCTCCCTCCCCACCAATAGCAATATTTACAAGACCAGGGTTTTTCTTCACTATATTTTCTCCCCGGCATTGCTGCATTTGGTTCCACGATCAGGTTCTTATCTCTTCTCCTGTCCATCCTCATGTTCCTCCTAACAAAAAAGCGTTCACAGATTCCCTCCGGTTTCCATGAACGCTTTCCCTTACATTATTTCTTCTTTATTTTTCTTCCAAGGACTACCACTCCACTGAAGCTCATTCCAAGCACGATCAACCATAACAGCAAGTTGGTGTTATCCCCAGTCTTCGGTGCATCTTTAGAAGGTTTTCCACCTTCCGGAGTGCTTTCTTTTGGTTTTTCCTCATCAACCATAACAACCTTCTGTACTTCAGCGGTATCTTTTACTTCAAATTCCACATCCTTTGCAACCAGATAACCTTCCGGTGCCGTTTCTTCCCTGAGCATGTACTTTCCGATCGGAAGCATCTCTATATAATGTGCCTCTTCTGTAGATGTCCAGCTTTCTACCACTTTTCCATCTTCATCTAAGATCGTAAGCTTTGCACCTGGAAGTTCTTTTCCTGCGATATCCTGTTTCGAGATCAACACCTTTGTCACATCATCTTTCATCTCCTGTTTCTGGATTTCTGCAGTATTTTCTACTGTAAAGGTAATGCTCTCAGCAGTTACATATCCATCTGCCGGTTTTGTTTCTGTCATCATATAGGATTTTCCAACGGTCAGCCCCTTGATCACATGGGCTTTTTCTGTAGATACCCACTCATCGATTACATTTCCGTCTTCATCTGTCACCTTCAGATGAGCTCCCGGAAGTTCTTTTCCTGTGGTAAGGTCTGTTTTCGTAAGTTCTACCTTTGTCGGCTCATTTTCAAAAACAAACTCATAGGAAACCTCGGCTTCTTCCGGTTTTCCATACTCAAAAGTGAATTCCTTTTCTTCATTCGATGTCACAAAACCATCCGGCGCATAGATTTCTTTTACGATATAGGTCCCATCCACTGGAAGATCTGCTTTGAAAAGGATCTGTCCATTTTCATCCGTTGTTTTCTGCTCGATCAGCGTTCCGGCTTCCATCAGGACTTTTCCATCTCTGCCTTTGATATCTTCTTTTGTAAATAAGCCGAAAATCGCACCTTCCAGCATACGTTCTGTATCCTTTTCTTTTTTAAGGACCGTTACTTTTATCTTCTGGCGGTTGTTCTGCCATTCTTCATCAAAAGTAACCACTGGCGTATCCTGATCGCGATAGGTCAGATCCACAAATCTAGGCTCTCCATCCAGTACAAAACCATGTGCCGTTTTCACTTCCTTCACACAATATTTTCCTACCGGAAGGTCTTCCATTTTTGCGATCCCCTTCTCATCGGTTGTGATCGTGCCTACCAGCTCATCTTTCTTATAATGATCTGCACTTACGCCATCCGCAGCCTTGATATCTTCTGCAGCATAGACTTCAAAGGTGACTTCACTTAAGTTTCCTGTGATATATTCAAAGAAATGTTCTACCGTTCCTTTCACATTATCCAGAAGAGTAATCTTCTCTAAAAATTCTCCCTTTTTGTTGATGATCAGAAGCCCTTTTGGAACCTCATCCTTCATTTCCACTTTCTGTGCTTCGGCAGTATCTTTGACCTTAAATGTCACATCCGTTGCTTTCAGATAACCATATGGAGCAAACTCTTCATGAAGGGTATAGGTTTCTCCGACAACCAGACGCTTGATCACATGTGGCTTATCCTTTTCAGATGTCCATTCATCGATCACATTTCCATCTTTATCCATGACCTTCAATCTTGCGCCCTCCAGCTCTACGCCTGTGGTCAGATCAGACTTTGTGAACTCTGCTGTAGTCGGTTCATTCTTCTTTACGGCCTGTAAGGAAACAATCTTTGTCTCCTGTCCCTGATACTCTGCAACAAATTCCAGAACCTCATCCGAAGAAACAAAACCTTCCGGCGCTTTTAATTCTTTTACATAGTATTCTCCAAATGGAAGATCCAGGGTGCATGTTGCCATACCGTTCTCATCGGATGTCATTTCCTGTAATAAGGTATCTGCTTTCACAAGAACTTTTCCATTTGCCTGGATATTTTTCTTGTTATAGATGCCAAACACAGCCCCAGATAATACCCGTCCATTTTCTGCATCCTGTTTTTCTACCGAAATAGCGACTTTCTGTCTATCATTTCCTACGATTGCTTCTGCTTCAACGATCGGTGTATCCTGATCCTGATAAGTTAATGCAACCTTTACCGGCTCCGGATTTAATACAAATCCTTCCGGTGCCTTTGTTTCCACTACATAGTATCTTCCAAGCGGCAGATCCTTTGCTACAGCTTTTCCACTCTCTCCCGTTGTGATCGTTGTCACAAGCGTATCCTTTGCATAAAGTACGATACGGTTTCCATCTGCATCTTTCTGATGATCCGGAGTGCAGATATCCTCTGCCGCACGCACTTCAAATTCCGCCCCGGAAAGGTACTGTTCTTTATAGATAAAGTCATTCTCAAAATTGGAAAGCATCTCACCTTTCTTATACACAACAAGATTTCCCTTTACCGGCTGATCTTCATAGGAAACTTCAATGATCACATCTCCACTTACTCCATCTACTTCATAGGCAGTATCCGAATCCACGGTGATCTCTACATAGTTTTTGTTGACAACATATCCATCCGGTGCTGTAACTTCTTCAATACGATAGTGACCAATCTCTAAGTTTTTCGGTAAGATCAGGTATCCCTGGCTGTCCGTAAAGAAAGATTTATGGACTGTGACCGTAGGATAGGTTGTTACCTGTTCCACATATTTCTTATGATCCAGATCATAAATTTTAAATTCTGTGCCGGCTACTAACACCGGTTTCTTTGTTTCATCATCTTTTTTGATGATCTTTAACTTTGCGGAAAATTCTTTGTCCAACAGTACCTTCCAAACCTGCGGTTTATCCGGATTGTTTTCACGGATGGTAATCTCAAAATCCTCTACCGGTTTATAATTATGAGGTGTGGTTGTTTCTCGTACAATATACGTTCCATATGGAAGCGGAATACTGCACGCATACCCTTTCTCATCTGTGAACATTTCCGTTTTACCATCTGCTGTAAGGATGACTGGCTCTGCATGGGAAAAATCATAACTTCCATCTTCTTTTTTCTCCAGGCTGCTCTTTAAGTAAGCGCTGAAACCTGCCCCTTTTAACAGATCTGCATCCGTTTCTCCATTGTTCGCAGCTTTTATGATCTGGAACGGCTGTTTCATAACAAGTTCTGTTGATTTCACAGTACGTTCTATCGTTGGAACTGTGCCACCTTCATAAGAACATTCCACATCATGCTCTGTCTTGTCTAACAGATATCCTTCCGGCGCCTGGATCTCTTTTACAAAATATTTTCCAAGATACAGGTCTTTTACCGCAGCATCTCCCTTCTGATCTACCTTTAAGGTAGATACAAGATCACCGGCTTTATGTACAATTCCTGTTGTTCCATCTGGATGTACAATGTTTTCTCTCGCATAGAGGCCATACACCGCACCTTCTAAAGTCGCATCTCCTTGTGGATTTACCCCTGTTTCTGCATCTTCTTTGATCAGATGGATCTTTGCATAAGTACGTTCATTCAGAACATTCTTTGTACTTGTTTTACCGATATTAACATCTACCGGATAAACAGTTGGATCTGCCTGATAATTTGCCGGTGGCTGGATTTCTTTTACATACACAATATCCTGTGTCTTTTCGACTGTTACTTTAGAAGCGCCCTTTTTATCTGTCTCAGGCATCTGCGTGATCAAATCTGAGCACTCCTTATCACGGTAAACACCATAGATTGCTCCTGCCAGATGATTTCCGGTGGCTTTATCATTTTTTACAATCGCAATTTCCGCCTGTTTTGTCCATGTAACATTCAGGCTTACTTTATTTGTTGTTTCCACACCTTCTCCAAAAATAAATGCCAAATCTTGCACACTTCCATTGGTTGTCAGCTTATACGCCGAATAATCTTTCTTCAATCCGCCTGCCATCGTTGTAGCAAATACTTCTGCGGTATCACTTGCCTGTGTAAGCGGTGCAGAAAGGTAAAACTTTGTGCCTCCTTGGATTGTTACCTTTGCTCCCGGTGCGCTTGTACTTCCTGTACTTACGTTGTGAAAACGTACTCCAGATGGAAGGCTGATCGTCACACTCTGCTGTCCTGCCGCATGGAATGTGATTTCCTTTGTACGCTGTGTATTTCCTTCTACATAAGCCTTTACATTGGCATCGGAAAATGACATGGACACATCCGGTATCTCAGGCTTCTTTACACAATAATTGTAAATATCCATTGCTAGTTCCTGTCCTGTTGCATTGGTTCCATAGAACGCATCACTACTGCCATAAGCATAAGCAGCCGCCATATGGACAAGAATAAATCTCTTTCCTGCTGAAAAATCACTGTGCTTGTTCGCAAAATAACTTTCTGCACCTGCCGCATCGGTACCGTAATAACATACCTTTGCAAGAGCCTGATTGTCAGCCAGCTTTGTGATGGTATAAATACCTGATCCTGGTCCTGGTTTTGCCGGCTGGATACAATAAGCCGTTGCTCTTACACTTCCATAAGAAATATAATACGGCTCTGTAAGATATGTTCCAAGCCCGTAGTCTGCATATCGGTATATTGGACCTTTTTCAATAGTTACCTGCTGAGATCCTACACCTGCAGTTCTAGCCATCGCTTTGATTGTAGTAATCTCACCTGGTTCCATTCCATTAAAATCAACACCTTGTTCTACTGCCTGTTCCATAACATCACGAAGTTCCAATCCCGATACTTCATCATATGTTTCCTGATCCATTGTTTCTTCGATCAATGCATCAAAAGCAGCATTCTCTTCTGATACATCTGTCTCTGTTGGGATTTCTGACGGCTTCTCTGAATCCTCCTCATCTTCTTCCGTCTCTTTTATTTCGGATTGCTCTGCATCTGCTGAAGGACTTTCACTCTCTTTTTCTATTTCCTTTACAGTCACATTTCTGCTGATCTGATAATTCGGATGTTCCTGATTGACCGGTTCTACATGATAAACAGTTTTATAGGTATCTGCATGGGATGTTGTAAAATCTTCTCCCTGCTCATTCTTTGCTTCCTCAAAAGTAATCTTTACTTTTTCCGCGTCCTTGATCTCTAACCCTGTAAAATCTGTTTTTACATCAAAACTTGTTCCCACTTCCACCTGATGATCCTTTGCCAGAACAATTTCATCTTCATCTAGCAGGCTTTGTACCTCTTCCAAAAGAGGCAGTTTTTTTTCTTTCGGAAGCTCCGCAGCATAACTGTTGATTGGTGATAACACCGTAGATAAAAGAGTGACCGCTGTCAGCAATCCGGATACAACCCGCTTTGCTTTTTGTTTCACTTTCATGTTCTTAAATCCTTCCTTTCTTCTGAATCTTATTTATCCGTTATACTTGTTCATCGTTTTCCATCATTCTTTCCTGAAAATAATCCCCTCCTTTCCTGGTCTTGTGCTATTTGGGACAGTCAGCACTTTGCTGAGATAACAGCACAAATATATGGCGGTATCTGCCTTTTCAAACAAACACCGCCATATGATTTCTACTGTCATCCTCTTTTCGATTCAGACAATTCATTTTTTAAGATTTAAGCGTTTTCCTGTTCTCTTCCCCGGATCCGTTCCTGTTTTAGAGTCCATATCTCCAAAACGTTTTCTCTGTCAGGACACGCACAATGCACATTCAAGGCAGATATCACTCCGGGCAGGCTATTCTCTTTTCAAGGTACATGAAGTGTTTCTTACAAACGTCTTCATATAACGAAAGGAAAATGTCCTATTTTACAGGGTGCTTTTTAAATTTTTTTGATTTTTTTTAATTTTCTTCTTCATCTGCATGTTTTTTCATGACAGAAAGTGCTCTTTGCATCATTTCACAAACACTCTGCTGTCTGATTCCAAGATACTCCGCAATCTTCTCTTGATTCATTTCTTCAAAGTAAAATAACTGGATGATTTCTTTCTGTCTGGCAGTCAGACAACCTAAGAAATCGCGGATCATCTCTTTTTCAATATACTGGTCGAGAAAATCTGAAGCTGGATCTAGCAGTAAGATCCTGTCATCCGCATAATCGCTATACGAAACAAGTCTATGGTTTGATGCCACCTTAGTCTGATTTATTTCCATACGATCCGTTGCTTCCATCAACAGACGAATGTACCAATTTTCGTTGTCAAAAAATTCTTCGTTCATAATGCTTCGATCTTCCTTCACATCCATGTATTGATAATCTTTGCAGGAATGAAGTGGAAAGATGGTTTTCTTTCCGTTTTCCCTGTATAACACATACCCATTTGCGAAAACGGTAATATCACATTCCCCACTCAGAATTTCCTTTACTACAATCTCTTCTGTTTCTAACGCCTTTTCAGAAGGGACTCTCTTTGTCATACCTGCCACTTTTACTACTTTCTTTAATTCTTTTAATGTCAACATATGGACCACCTTTCTGCCTTACGGCTACGGGTGATCCATGAACTCTATAAAAATTTCATCACAATTAGCCACGAACTCACCCGTTTTTTTTTGAACGGGAGCCCGCAGCTCCTATGTAATTACCTCCTTCGGCTATATCATACAAAATTCCGTAGTATCTCTGATTTTTACAACTGAAACTTTGCCCTCTATATATAGAAAGGAAAAAGCCCTGTTTTACAGGTTAAAAACTCAACTTTTTTAAAATTTTTGAGAAAACAAAAAAAGCCGGCAAAACAAATGCTTCCACAGACACAGAATGAAATATCATCCTGCATTGTATCTGCAAATGTTTTGCCGGGCTCTTCATGATTCCAGTCAGGTTCAGCTCCTTGACAAACTCTTGCTGTCAGG
>OCAV01000605.1_pt1 | contig 29634 bp, 28 predicted proteins | sample 1538331 | NCBI WGS metagenome assembly OCAV01 (sample SAMEA2580297, study PRJEB22360) | human gut metagenome | biome: human gut; feature: human-associated habitat; material: faeces | place: Denmark | collected 2008/2010
TCAGTGCAGTCTGTACGCCTGTCTGTGAGAAAGGAGTCTGAGAAGAGTTCGGAGTAATGGCTTCTTTCATCAAACCTCTGATTTCTGACAGGCGGGAGATAGTGTAATCATATTCCTGAGTGTCATAGTCGCCCGGTATCCAGTAAGCGATGTGGTCGCCTGCCATTGCAAACTGGGAATGTTCTTCTTTGATGATGAAGTAGTTCAGAGATTTCTGCTGCGGGAATTCGTAGCGGAATCCTAAACCATCGTTGAACAACCGGAAACGGATAAGGATAGAACGGTCGTTCATGGGCTGATACAGCGTGGCTGCCAGTTCGTTATAATGATTGTGGATTTCTTTTTCTTCTCCCCATACCGGTTGCCAAGTTTCGTTGAATGTGGAAGTCTTGACGTCTTTCACTTCGAATCCGTTATAAAGATTAGTCTTTGAATCAAGTTTTGTCAGATCCCGGCGGTCTACCCAGTCGAAATCTGTGCGGGTATTATCTTCTTTCTTTAATTCCAGTCCCAGGGTACTTGGTTTGATAACCGTTTTGCCTTTATAAATCAAGTCGTACGTTGGAGCACCTTCTTTGTTAACCTGGAAGGTCATTACTAGATTTCCATCCGGCGAAGTGAGTTTCTGTTGTGCATTCGCTATAAACGAGATACAGAAAAATGCGATAAGCAAAAGATTCTTTTTCATTTTATTTTTATGGTATTAAATTGTGAGCTAACCTATGTTTTTATTCCTTTTGTTTCGGATATTGCAAATGTAGCGACCGTCTGAACTGAGTTTTCCAATTAGAATAAAAATACAAGTTAGTATAAACTTTATTATTTTGATTTATAGCTAAATAACTGCTTGGGTACTTCGGATAAATATAAGTCGTAGTGAACTTCTTTAAAAGGATAAAAGGTATATCCCACGGCTCGGAAGTGTTAAATCCTTTCCTAATTCTACTTTTTTATCTTCCAATACATTGTATGCAGAAGTATCAGGCAGTATTTCCCGGTAAGTATCCAAACTGATAGTCTGTTCCCGGTCTGTTCCATTCAGGAGAACAACGACTGATTTATCACCCTGTTTCCTTTCGTACGCATAGATACCTTTACTCGGTGCGAAGTGTTTCAGTTTTCCTTTGGCTATAACTTCGTTTCCTTTTCTCCATTGGAGCAGTTTCTTCAGATAAGAGAAAGCTTCATTTTGTAGCGGAGTGCGGTTTGCCGCATCGAAGTAATTATGAGTATCATTTTGCCAGCCGCCCGGAAAGTCACAGCGAAGTAATCCGTCACCGTTGGCTTTATCGGCAGCCATCAGGATTTCTGTTCCGTAATATATTTGTGGAATTCCGCGTGTTGTCAGAAGGAACACTAATGCTTGTTTGTATCGGTTTAGGTTTTTAGTATCCGCTTCCGAACGATAAAAACGGGAAGTGTCGTGATTATCCAGGAAAGTCAATAGATTCATCGGGTCAGCAAAGACGATATCTTGCGACAGGTATTCGTAAAGCCGGCACAGTCCGCCGTTCCAGTCGGTTGTTTCTTCATCAAAAGCCCTGTTCATATGTTCCATCAATGGGAAGTCCATGACAGTGGGCAGGTAGGTGTTTTTAGGATAGGTCAGTTTGCTGTCTTTTTGCCAATAAGAGATAAGTACATTGCTGCCTAACCAGGTTTCGCCTACAATATTGAATTTGGGATATTCTTCGTTCACTGCCTTGCACCAATGAGCCATCATGTCAAAGTCTGCATAAGGGTGCGTATCTTGGCGGATTCCGTTAATACCGGCATACTCTATCCACCAGATACTGCTCTGAATCAGATAAGTAGCTACATGGCGGTTCCGTTGGTTGAAATCCGGCATAACCTGGCTGAACCAACCGTCAACTGCTATTTTCTTTTCGTAATCAGAAGCATACGGGTCTAGTTGGGTGGCAGTCTTAAAACTTGTCTGCACATAGTTGCCTTTGAAGTTGAACCAGTCTTTGGATGGCATATCCTTATATAGATAGTTTTCACTACCGCAGTGGTTGAAAATCATATCCATGACTACTTTCATCCCTTTGGCATGTGCCTGGTCTACAAGGTTCCGGAATTCTTCATTATTCCCAAAGCGGCGGTCTGCCTGATAATAATCAGTGATGGCATAACCGTGGTAAGAGCCTTCCTTCATGTCATTCTCCTGAATCGGATTCAGCCATATGCTCGTCACACCTAAGTCTGCGATATAATCCAGATGCTTTTCTATCCCTTTGAAATCACCTCCATGGCGGGCGAAGGAGTCGTTGCGGTCTACTCTGGCTTCCAACATTCCGGAAATTATATCATTAGAGGAATCACCGTTAGCAAAACGATCCGGCATAATGAGATAAAGCACATCGCTAGAGTTGAAACCTTCTATCTGAGAAGAACCCGGCTTTCTTTCTTTGAGTTCATAAGGAATTACAGTCTGTTTTTTACCTTGTTTCAGAATCATGTTGAATGTCTGCGGGGCTGCTTCCGAGATATTCAGATAGACAATCAGATAATTTGGATTTTCTAGCTTGACAACCTCTTGCAAGGTGATGTCTTCGGAAGAGATACTGACTTCTGCAAATGCTATATGTTCTCCATATAGCAAAACCTGCAACTCCGGATTTTTCATACCTGCCCACCAAAAAGCAGGGACTACTTTTTTTATGACAGTTGCGGCATATACCGGGCTGCAACCAAATAGTAGTACAAGTAAGATTACAAATAGAAAATTCTTTTTCATGGTAACATAGATTTTAAATGTTTGCTCGGCGAACCGATGTTGCAAATGTAGGGGGATAAGGGAAAGCATTTGGGGACTAGAATATAAATATAAATACTTGTGATGCTCATTTTGTTGAAAATGAATGCATTGCTTGTGAAAAGACTATGAGAAAATACAAGTAGGAATTAAAATTATTTTGACCGTCTGTTTCATAATCATTACTATATTCATTATATTTGTGACATCTTTAAAAAGTAACCTATGAGAAATATAGCCTATATCTTAGCTTTTCTTTTAGTTTGTCCGACTTTACTGTTTGCGACACAGACGGATGATAATGCGGCAGTCCTTAAAAGACTGGATGATATTATAAATAAGAAAGAGACTTTTCAGGTTCAGAAAGAGAAAGCTATTGATGCGCTGAAAATGCAGCTCGCTCATTCGGTTGCTCCTGCTGATAAATATCGCTTGTATGGTTCTTTGTTCGATGCTTATCTTCATTATCAGGCAGATTCTGCACTTTATTATATAAACAGGAGACAACAGCTTCTCCCCCAACTGACCCGTCCGGAATTGGCAGATGAGATAATAATTGACCGTGCAACAGTATTGGGAGTGATGGGAATGTATATTGAAGCCATGAAAGAACTGGAGAGCATAAATTCGGAGAAGCTGGACAAACAAACATTACTATCCTATTATCAGACTTATCGTGCCTGTTATGGTTGGCTTGCAGACTATACCACTAATAAAGAGGAAAAGAAGAAATACCTGACAAAGACAGATTTATACAGGGACTCTATCATTGGTATAATGCCGCCCGAAATAAACCGTACGATTGTACTGGCTGAGAAATGTATCGTTACAGGTAAGGCTGATACAGCTTTGGTGATGCTCAGCGACGCGTTGAAGGATGCGGTTGACGAACGTCAGAAAGTCTATATCTACTATACGCTGTCCGAAGCATATGGCATGAAAGGCGATATGGAAAAAGAAGTATATTATCTGATATTGACAGCTATTGCCGATTTGGAATCTTCGGTCAGGGAATATGCTTCATTGCAGAAACTGGCACACTTGATGTATGAACTGGGCGATGTAGACCGCGCTTACAAATATCTGAGCTGTTCGATGGAAGACGCCGTAGCTTGCAATGCCCGCCTGCGTTTTATTGAGGTGACGGAGTTCTTTCCTATTATCGACAAGGCTTATAAACTGAAGGAAGAAAAAGAACGTGTGGTTTCACAGGCAATGCTTGTCAGCGTCAGTCTGTTGTCTTTCTTTCTCCTTATTGCTGTTTTCTATTTGTATCGTTGGATGAAGAAACTGTCTGCCATGCGGCGTGACTTAAGCTTGGCGAACAAACAAATGCAGGCAGTAAACAAAGAACTGGAACAGACGGGGAAAATTAAAGAGGTGTATATCGCCCGCTATCTGGACAGATGCGTCAACTATCTGGATAAGCTGGAAACTTACCGTCGTTCACTGGCGAAGCTGGCTATGGCGTCACGTATTGAAGACTTGTTCAAAGCCATCAAGTCCGAGCAGTTTATCCGTGACGAGCGGAATGAATTCTATAATGAGTTTGATAAGTCTTTCCTGAAACTGTTCCCGAACTTTATTACCGCCTTTAATGAACTGCTGGTAGAAGAAGGGCGCATATACCCGAAATCCGATGAACTGCTGACAACGGAACTCCGCATTTTTGCCCTTATTCGCCTGGGAGTGATAGATAGTAACAAGATAGCCCATTTTCTGGGCTACTCTTTGGCGACTATCTATAATTATCGTAGCCGGATGCGTAACAAGGCTGCCGGTGATAAGGACAGGTTTGAGCAAGATGTGATGAATTTGTAATATGGCATCCGGATAATTTCTTCTTTTTTTTCTACCTTTGTAGACAAATAATCTAAAAATAAATATACTAGAGAATGAAAAAGTTAATCTACACATTGTTCTTTGTCTTTATCTCCGTTGTAGCCAACGGGCAGGCAAAGTACGTATTCTATTTCATCGGGGATGGAATGGGAGTCAATCAAGTAAATGGTACGGAGATGTATCAGGCGGAAATTCAAAATGGCCGTATTGGTGTTGAACCTTTGTTATTTACTCAATTCCCGGTTGCTACTATGGCAACTACTTTCTCTGCTAAAAATTCAGTAACCGACTCTGCTGCTGCAGGTACTGCATTAGCAACAGGCAAGAAGACTTATAATCATGCAATTTCTGTGGGAGAGGACAAGAATGCTATTCAGACTGTAGCTGAAAAGGCAAAGAAAGCTGGTAAGAAAGTTGGTGTAACTACTTCTGTTAGTGTAGATCATGCTACTCCTGCCGCATTCTATGCACATCAACCCGATCGTAATAGATATTATGAAATAGCTCTGGATTTGCCAAAAGCAAATTTTGATTTTTATGCAGGTGGTGGTTTTCTTAAACCGACTACATCTTTTGACAAGAAAGAAGCTCCAAGTATTTTCCCTATTTTTGAAGAAGCCGGATATACAGTAGCACGTGGCTACAATGACTATAAGGCAAAAGCTGCAAAAGCAGAAAAGATGATCCTGATTCAGGAAGAAGGTGCTAATCCATCTTGTTTACCTTATGCTATCGATCGTAAAGAAGGTGATTTGACTTTAGCGCAGATTACAGAAAGTGCCATTGATTTTCTTACTAAAGATAATAAGAAAGGGTTTTTCTTGATGGTAGAAGGTGGCAAAATAGACTGGGCGTGTCATGCGAATGATGCTGCTACAGTGTTCAACGAAGTAAAGGATATGGATAATGCTATCAAGGTAGCTTATGAGTTTTATAAAAAGCATCCGAAAGAAACCCTTATTGTCGTTACTGCCGACCATGAAACAGGTGGTATCGTGCTGGGTACAGGAAAATATGAATTGAACCTGAAAGCATTGCAGCATCAGAAACATTCTGCTGACGGACTTTCACAACGTATCAGCGAATTGAGAAAATCAAAAGGCAATAAAGTGACTTGGGAAGATATGAAAACATTCCTGGGCGAAGAAATGGGTTTCTGGAAACAATTCCCTATTTCTTGGGAACAGGAAAAGAAATTACGTGATGAGTTTGAAAAATCATTCGTGAAGAATAAAGTTGTATTTGCTGAAAGTATGTACTCTAAGAGTGAACCGATGGCTGCACGTGCTAAGGAAGTGATGGATGAGATTGCTATGGTAGGTTGGGTAAGTGGCGGTCACTCTGCCGGTTATGTACCTGTATTCGCTATTGGCGCAGGTTCTCAACTGTTTGGAGAAAAGATTGATAACACGGAGATTCCTAAAAGAATTGCGAAAGCAGCCGGATACAAATAAATATCGGTAAAGACATAAAAAAACCGGGAGTCCAAAAACTTCCGGTTTTTTTATATATGTTCTTGTCAATTATGCTTTTACACGTCCTACATAAGAACCATCGCGAGTGTCGATTTCAATTGTTTCACCTTCGTTGATGAACAATGGAACACGTACGGTTGCTCCTGATTCTACAGTGGCAGGTTTCAGTGTGTTGGTAGCTGTATCACCTTTCACGCCCGGTTCTGTATAAGTCACCTTCATCTGAACCTTGATCGGCATATCTGCATAAAGAACAGTTTCAGTAGAAGCGTCAGAAACAACTTCCAATACTGCACCTTCGAGCAGGAAGTCAACCCCGTTAATCAAATCGTGAGCGATAGGGTGTTGGTCGAATGTTTCCTGGTTCATGAAGATATAATCTTCTCCTTCTTTATACAAAAATTGGTACGGACGACGTTCTACGCGTACATCTTCCAACTTTTCACCGATGTTGAAACGGCGTTCGAGAACGTAACCGCTGACTACATCTTTCAGTTTAGTACGCATGAAAGTATTACCTTTACCTGGTTTTACATGCAGGAATTCGATACAGAAATAGAGCTTTCCGTCCATACGGATACAAGTTCCGTTTTTGATGTCTTGAGCATTAATCATACTGCTATTTTTCTTAATATATTATTGTTATTTAATTGTTTTCGCAGGAATTCGACTGCAAAAGTAATCTAAATCGGTAAAAAACACAAAAACTTTTGAGCAAAAATGAGTTATCTCTTGGTTAATTTAAAAAAAGTGCCTATTTTTGCAGCCCGATTACGTAGAATAATAACATAAAAACAAGATACAGTAATGAAAAGAACATTTCAACCCTCTAACAGAAAGAGAAAGAACAAACACGGTTTCCGTGAGAGAATGGCATCGGCTAATGGTCGTAGAGTATTAGCTGCTCGTCGTGCGAAAGGCAGAAAGAAACTGACTGTTTCTGATGAGTACAACGGACAAAAGTGATAATCACTTGTCATCAGGAAACAAAAAAGGCGGAGAATTTAATCTTCGCCTTTTTTGTTTCCTGATTTTCAGGAGAATAGTATGTTAAAAAGCGCTATTGTTTGCTCTTGTTTATGACTTTTTGCTTTTCTTTGTGGAATAGAACAAGACTCATAAACAAACATACGTAATAGAAGAGCAGATTCGGGGGATTTGAAAACCCGCATAAATATAATAAGGTTGTTGAAATCTATAGGAGTGGGGATTATAGTTGCAGCAATTCTGGCGATGATAAGCGTTCTTGCATAATAGATGAGGACATTTTTCATCGCCTACTTTTTAAAAGTTCAACTATTTTGTCGTATCTTTGGCGCATATTAACAGCAATGCGTATGACTATTAAAGAATTCTTTTCTTTTAAAACAAATAAATTCTTCTGGGTGAACATTATCGCCATGATTGTTGTGGTGGTAGTGATGATATTCGGTGTATTGAAATGGCTTGATATACATACTCATCATGGTGAAACTGTTGCCGTTCCCGATGTGAAAGGGATGACGGTGGACGAAGCAGCGAAAATGTTCCGGAATCACGGTTTGGTATATGTGATTTCCGATACCAAATATGTAAAGGATAAAGCAGCAGGTATCATTCTCGAATTGAAGCCGGGAGCCGGCGAGAAAGTGAAAGAAGGACGTACGGTATATCTGACTGTCAATACGTTGGATGTCCCTTTGCGTGCTATTCCCGATGTGGCGGACAATAGCTCGCTCCGCCAGGCGCAGGCTAAATTGCTGAATGCCGGTTTCAAACTGAATCAGGTTCAATTGGTAAATGGTGAGAAAGACTGGGTATACGGCGTGAAGTACCAGGGACGTCAGTTGGCTGCGGGTGAGAAAATTCCTGTGGGATCTTCGTTAACATTGATGGTGGGAGATGGCTCCGGTGATACGTCGGAAGAAGATTCAGCCGATGTTTCCGTAGATACGGATCAGCCGGTTACGTCAGAATCGTCATCTACTCAAGATGATAGTTGGTTTTAATAGATAAATAACAGAAACGGACTCGCATGATAGAGGAAGAACTTCCGGATGAACTGGAGAATGATTTGGACGATATAGAACCTGTCGGTGACGAATCCCAGCTTTACGAACACTTCCGCGTGGTTGTAGATAAGGGACAGGCGATGGTCAGAGTCGACAAATATCTGTTTGAACGTATTGTCAATGCTTCGCGCAACCGTATTCAGAAGGCTGCCGAAGGCGGGTTCGTTATGGCCAATGGCAAGCCGGTGAAGAGTAGCTACAAAGTGAAACCGCTGGATGTCATAACGGTGATGATGGATCGCCCCCGTTATGAAAACGAAATTATTCCTGAAGATATTCCCCTTACTATTGTTTATGAAGATCCATACGTAATGGTGGTGAATAAACCGGCAGGGTTGGTAGTGCATCCGGGACACGGAAACTATCACGGCACGCTCGTCAATGCGCTCGCCTGGCACATGAAGGATATACCGGATTACGATGCCAATGACCCGCACGTGGGACTTGTTCATCGCATCGACAAAGATACTTCGGGCTTGCTGGTGATTGCCAAGACACCGGATGCCAAAACAAATCTGGGACTCCAATTTTTTAATAAGACTACCAAACGCAGATATCGTGCTCTGGTGTGGGGCGTTGTGGAACAGGATGAAGGAACGATTGTCGGTAATATCGCCCGCAATCCGAAAGACCGGATGCAGATGGCGGTGATGTCCGACCCGACGGTGGGCAAGCATGCCGTTACGCACTACCGTGTATTGGAAAGACTGGGATACGTAACCCTTGTGGAATGTATACTTGAAACAGGACGTACCCATCAGATCCGTGTCCACATGAAGCATATCGGCCATGTATTATTCAATGACGAACGCTATGGCGGGCATGAGATACTGAAAGGAACTCATTTTAGTAAATACAAACAGTTTGTAAATAATTGCTTTGACACTTGTCCCCGACAGGCTTTGCATGCTATGACGTTGGGGTTTGTGCATCCCGTCACAGGTGAGGAGATGTACTTTACTTCCGAACTTCCGGATGACATGACCCGGCTTATCGAGAAGTGGAGAGGCTATATAAGTAATAGAGAATTAGAATGAAACGCAACATCGCTATCGTAGCAGGAGGGGATACCTCTGAAATCGTAGTTTCCCTGCGTAGTGCACAGGGCATTTATTCCTTTATTGATAAGGAAAAGTATAATTTGTATATCGTGGAGATGGAAGGCCGTCGCTGGGAAGTACAATTGCCGGACGGAAATAAAGTGCCGGTAGATAGAAATGACTTTAGTTTTACGAACGGAACGGAAAAGGTTGTGTTCGACTTTGCTTATATTACCATCCATGGTACGCCCGGTGAGGATGGTCGCCTGCAAGGCTATTTTGATATGATGCGTATACCGTATTCCTGTTGTGGAGTATTGGCAGGTGCCCTTACATACGACAAGGTTACCTGCAATCAATATCTGAAAGCTTTTGGAGTGCGCATTGCCGAATCATTGTTGCTGCGCCAGGGACAATCGATTTCTGACGAGGAAGTAGTGGAAAAGATCGGTCTGCCTTGTTTTATCAAGCCTAGTCTGGGAGGTTCGAGCTTCGGAGTTACGAAAGTAAAGACAAAAGAACAAATACAGCCGGCCATTGTTAAAGCTTTCGGAGAGGCGCAAGAAGTACTTGTAGAAGCGTTTATGGATGGAACGGAACTGACTTGCGGCTGTTATAAGACAAAAGAGAAGACAGTTATCTTCCCGCCTACGGAAGTGGTGACGCACAATGAGTTCTTTGATTACGATGCTAAATATAATGGACAGGTAGATGAAATCACTCCTGCGCGTATCTCGGACGAACTGACCAAGCGTGTGCAGATGTTGACTTCGGCTATCTATGATATATTAGGTTGCTCCGGCATTATCCGTGTAGATTATATTGTGACTGCCGGTGAAAAACTGAATCTTCTCGAAGTAAACACTACTCCGGGAATGACTACTACCAGCTTTATTCCCCAGCAGGTGCGTGCAGCCGGACTGGATATAAAGGATGTGATGACCGATATTATTGAAAACAAATTTTAATCACGTGATGGATCTGACAGAGTTTAATGAAATTCGTCCTTACAATGATGAGGAACTTCCTCAAATCTTTGAGGAACTGATTGCCGATCCGGCTTTTCAGAAAGCTGCTACCGGGGCTATACCGAACGTTCCATTTGAACTTCTGGCGCAGAAAATGCGTGCCTGTAAGACTAAACTTGATTTTCAGGAGGCATTTTGCTATGGCATTTTGTGGAAGATAGCGGCAGATCATACCGCCGGGCTGACACTGGATCATACTGCCATACCGGATAAAAGTAAAGCTTATACGTATATATCGAATCATAGAGACATTATTCTCGATTCGGGCTTTCTCTCTATTTTGTTGATTGACCAGGGAATGGATACGGTAGAAATAGCGATTGGAGATAATTTGCTGATTTATCCCTGGATTAAGAAACTGGTACGTGTCAATAAATCATTCATTGTGCAGCGGGCATTGACAATGCGGCAGATGTTGGAATCTTCAGCACGTATGTCCCGTTATATGCATTACACCATTTCGGAGAAAAAACAGTCCATTTGGATTGCGCAGCGTGAAGGACGTGCAAAAGATTCGAATGACCGTACACAAGACAGTGTGTTGAAAATGCTGGCAATGGGTGGTGAAGGTGATTTGATAGACCGTTTGATGGAAATGAATATTGCTCCGCTTGCCATTTCATACGAATATGACCCGTGTGATTTTCTGAAAGCGCAGGAGTTTCAGTTGAAGAGAGACATCGAAGGGTATAAGAAGACGACGCAGGACGATTTGATTAATATGCAAACCGGTCTTTTCGGATATAAAGGCAGGGTACATTTTCAGGTTGCCCCTTGTCTGAATGATGATCTGAAAGAGTTGGACCGTTCGTTGCCGAAACCGGATTTGTTTGCCCGTATCTCTGCCTGTATTGACCGCCGCATTCATCGTAATTACCGGGTATATCCGGGAAATTATGTGGCGTACGATTGGCTGAATGGCACGACGGAATTCGTGTCCAATTACACGGAAGAAGAGAAACAACAGTTTATGAACTATATTGAACAACAATTGGCAAAGATCAAGATTCCGAATAAGGATGAGGACTTTTTGCGTGAGAAGTTGTTATTAATGTATTCCAATCCGTTAGTTAATTATTTAGCAGCTTGCCGATGAAAAGAAGAAAATTACATGTTATTTGGTTGTGGGGATTGCTTTTCCTGATGACTGGCTGTGGAGATGATGATTATTATTATCCTTCGGTGAAACTGGAATTTGTGACTGTAGAGGCCGGGGAAGACGGTCGTATACAAACGCTTATTCCTGATAAGGGAGAGGCTTTGCCTGTGGCGGAAGACCGTACGGGTTCTACTATTGCCGCAAATATCTCCAGACGTGTAATGAGTAACTATGAAGTGCTTCCGGATGGAAGTGCGGCTACTATATATTCTTTGCAATCGCTCATTGTGCCGGTGCCTAAGCCGGAAGATGATCCGGTGTATAAAGACGGTATAAAGCAAGACCCGGTAGAGGTGGTCAGTATCTGGCTGGGGAGGGATTATCTGAATATGATTCTGAATCTAAAAGTCAGTACAGGCAAAGGACATACTTTCGGCATAGTGGAAGATGTGTCTGAACTTAAAACAAATGGTATTGTGAATATGTTATTATATCATGATGCGAACAGTGATGAAGAATACTATAATCGGCGTGCTTACATTTCTGTTCCTTTGGCGCAATATATTGATGAGGAGCATCCTGGCCGGACTATAAATATTAAGTTTAAATATTGTACGTACGATAAGGATGGATCTGCGGTAGTATCTGAAAAGTATTGTGATCCCGGGTTTGACTATACTCCTGGGCAGAATTGAATAATAGAGTATATATGTTTAAATTGAATCAATTAATCGTGGGGATATTTTTATTTCTCTCTTCCCTTTTCTCTTGTCAGCAGAAAGGAGATTTTCAATCCATGAATGTAGAGGAGTTTGATTCTCTTATTCAGAATGAGGATATACAACGTCTGGATGTCCGCACACTTGCGGAATATTCGGAGGGGCACATCACGAAGACAATCAACATCAATGTGATGGATGATTCTTTTGCTTCAATGGCTGATTCATTATTACAGAAGGATAAACCGGTGGCTGTGTATTGCCGTAGTGGTAATCGGAGCAAGAAGGCTGCGGCAATTTTGAGTGAGAAAGGTTATAAGGTCTTTGAACTTGATAAAGGATTTAATTCTTGGCAGGAGGCTGGCAAAGAAATAGAGAAATAAGGTAAAGAGCGGGGTAAGTAATAGCCCGCTTTTATTTTAAATACAATAAGAACAAAAGAACATCTCAATTTTCAAATCCTGTTTTTATATTTATAAGTAGGATTTTCAGGAGATGTTCTTTTGTTCTTATACGTTGATGGAAGAGGCTTTTCGGCCTCTTTATTTTTCGGCTATTTCAGTCCTTCCAATAGTCTCTTCAGAACGACAGTTGCCGAAATCTCACGATTGGCAGCTTCCGGAATAACGATTGATTGCGGGCTTTCGATCACATCGTCTGTCACAATCATATTTCTGCGAACCGGAAGACAATGCATGAAATAAGCGTTGTTGGTAACTGCCATTTGACGGTCGCTGACTGTCCAATCACGATCTTTACTTAATATCTGTCCGTAATTGTCGCCGGAATAAGCTGCCCAGTTCTTGGCATATATAAAGTCGGCTCCTTCGAAAGCCTTCATCTGGTCGTATTCTACTTTTGCGTTGCCTACAAATTGCGGGGCGAGTTCATAACCTTCGGGGTGGGTGATGACAAATTCGTAATCCGTTGCGTTCATCCATTCGGCAAAAGAATTGGGAACAGCTTGTGGCAATGGACGTGGATGTGGAGCCCAGGTCATGACCACTTTAGGACGTGCTGTTTTCTTGTATTCTTCAATGGTAATCAAGTCGGCAAAGCTCTGCAATGGGTGGCGTGTTGCCGCTTCCATCGAAAAGACGGGACGTCCGGAGTATTGGATAAATTGATTGATAATCGTTTCCTGATAGTCAAAGTCGCGGTTTTCGAAACGGGCGAAAGAGCGTACTCCGATGAGATCACAATAACAGCCCATCACCGGAATGGCTTCTAAGATATGTTCCGGTTTATCGCCATCCATAATTACGCCACGTTCGGTTTCCAGTTTCCATGCACCTTGATTGATATCTAGTACCATTACATTCATTCCCAAGTTGATTGCAGCCTTCTGTGTGCTAAGGCGGGTGCGCAGACTGGAGTTGAAGAAGATCATCATCAAAGTCTTGTTTCGTCCCAGTTCTACATATTTGAAGCGATCTTTTTTAATTTCGAATGCTTCTACAAGGGCTGATTTTAAATCGCCGATGTCCTGTACGCAAGTAAATTTCTTCATACCATTTATCTTTTAATTCTTAATTTTCAATTAGTTTCGTTCAATACCTTGTTTGATTTTTAACGATAAAGGTATCGTCTCAATTTCTTCTCGTTTGCCCGTCTCCTTCGATGACCCATTTGTAAGAGGTGATCTCTTCCAGTCCCATCGGACCGCGCGCATGTAGTTTTTGCGTACTGATTCCGATTTCTGCTCCTAATCCGAATTGCGCTCCGTCAGTGAAGGCAGTAGATACATTGGTGTATACGCAAGCTGCATCCACAATCTTTGTGAATAAGGCTGCACGTTCCTTGTTTTCGGTAACAATACACTCGCTATGTTTGGAGCTGTTTTCCTGAATATGTCCTAAGGCATCTTCGAAGCTTTTTACGGTCTTGACAGCCATTTTATAATCCAGAAACTCTGTGCCGAAACTTTCTGCTTTGGCGTGTTCCAGAAGTTCGGCAGGATAGCGGTTTTTTAATGCTTGATAAGCCTGTGCGTCAGCATAAATAATAACATGGCTGTCTTTTAGTTTCTCGCAAAGCATAGGGAGATCGATCAGTCTCTTCTCATGTATAATGGCGCAGTCCAGCGCATTACATACGCTAACCCTGCGTGTCTTCGCATTGTGAATAATAGCTGCCCCCTTGTTTACATCTCCAAATTCATCAAAGTAAGTGTGACAGATACCTGCCCCTGTTTCAATAACAGGAATTTTTGCATTCTCGCGTACGAAATGGATCAGGCTGCTGCTGCCTCTGGGGATAATCAGGTCTACGTAACCCACAGCATTCAGCAATGCTGCCGTAGCTTCTCTATCAGCCGGAAGTAGTTCTACAATGTGTGGATTGATATTGAATTTCTTCAATACTTCATGAATCACACTGATGATAGCCCGATTGGAACAATCGGCATCACTTCCTCCTTTCAATATGCAGGCATTTCCACTCTTTAAACAAAGGGAGAAAACATCAAAACTGACATTCGGACGGGCTTCATAAATAATTCCTATCACTCCGAAAGGAACGCTGACTTTTGTCAATCTCATCCCATTGGGGCGAACACTTTCTTTCAACACTTTACCCAAAGGAGAGGGGAGTGTCGCTACATTGCGTGTATCGGCAGCGATGCCTTTTAAACGTTCTTTCGTTAATTTCAACCGGTCGTACTTCGGATCATTTTTGTCCATCCGTGCGAGGTCTTTTTTGTTCTCTGCAAGAATGAAAGGTGTTTCTGCAATTGCTGCGTCAGCTACTGCATTTAAAATCTGATTGATGATGTCATCATTCAGCAAGGCTAATTCCCGACTTGCCACCTGTACGGCAGCAAAGGTCTCGTTTAAATTTGTAGTCATTTGCTCCTTTTTTGCATTAAATGGAAAGATAAACTATGCAAATATAGTGAATGATGTGAATAAAACTTGTTGAAAACAGAAATAAATGTTGCTTTTGTGGTGGTATATCAGCAATATACGGGCGTCTCAATGCAGATGTTTTATCTACAATACATTATACAACCGAAAATAAACGCTTTCCTTCAATCAAGATGCTAATATTCTCCAGAATAATAGCTTCAATTTCTTATCACGACTTCGGGTTGATTTGCAATATTACTAACCCTATCTACAGTTGACCTTATTATTGATTATTCAATGTATAGATAGTCATAATGTACTACTGGTTTCTTTCCATGCTTACCGATTGCTTCTTGCACCTGTTTGGAATCGCAGTTCACCTTTCCAACGCCCACTTGATTTCCTTGAAAGTCCATGATACGCACAATGTCATCTTTCTCAAATTCACCTTCAACGTGAGTAATTCCGATGGGGAGGATGCTGACAGCCTTTTCAGAGTTTAGAACTTCTGTCGCACATTCGTTGATGTGAATTTCTCCTTTGGCAAACCCCTCGCTATGAGCAATCCATTTTTTTACACTGGATACCGGTTCGTTTGAAGGGATAAAACGTGTACAAAGCGTTTCTTTCGGATGCTGAAGCAAATCTACCAGAATATTATCTCGTTTCCCGTTGGCAATAATCACTGTAATTCCTTCATCAGCTACTTTGCGGGCAATATTTGTTTTCGTCAACATTCCTCCCCGTCCGAAACTGGACTTAGTTGCCTGAATATAATTGGATAAATCTTTTCCGTGATCGATCTTCCGGATAACAAAAGAACCCGGATCAGCAGGAGAACCATTGTAAATTCCGTCGATGTTGCTTAGGATAATGAGAGCCTGTGCATCCATCATGGAAGCGATGAGTCCGGATAATTCATCATTATCAGTGAACATAAGCTCGCTGACGGAAATTGTATCATTCTCGTTGACAATAGGAATAACATTATTTTCAAGCATTACCGTCATACAGTTTTTCTGATTCAGATAATGGCGGCGGGTACCAAAACTTTCTTTCGTGGTCAACACCTGACCAACAGGAATACTATGCTCGCGGAAAAGTTCGTAGTAACGGTTGATGAGCTTAGCCTGACCTACGGCAGAAAACAACTGGCGTTGGTCTACACTATCGAGCTTTTTCTGTGGATGCACTTCACTGCGCCCGGAAGCAACAGCTCCCGAAGAAATCAGAATGATTTCCACCCCGGATTTATGTAATTCCGCTATCTGGTCAACAAGTGCCGACATACGGGTAACGTCCAGCGTTCCGTCGCGGCGTGTCAATACATTGCTTCCTACTTTTACTGCGATTCGTGTAAATTCCTGTTTCATTCTTACTAACGATTTGAAAGCACAAATATAGAGCTTTTTGCCGATATGTTACCAAAACAGGCTAAAAAGAATTATCTTTGCAGTCAGATAGAGAAAAGAAAAACAATGAAACATACAAACCCACAAGTAGAACAGATGACCTCTTTTATCGTAATGGATGTGTTGGAGAGGGCGAACGAATTGCAAAAACAAGGCATTGATATTATTCATCTGGAAGTTGGCGAACCCGATTTTGATGTGCCGGCCTGTGTGGCGGAAGCGGCAAAAGCGGCTTATGATCGTCATCTGACTCATTATACACATTCTTTGGGTGATCCGGAACTGCGACGGGAAATTGCCGCTTTTTATCTGCGCGAATATGGGGTAACGGTAGATCCGGATTGTATTGTCGTGACTTCCGGGTCTTCTCCTTCTATTCTTCTTGCATTGATGTTGCTCTGCAATCCGGATAGTGAAGTGATTCTTTCCAATCCGGGGTACGCTTGCTATCGCAATTTTGTGTTGGCAACGCAAGCCAAACCTGTTTTGGTTCCTTTGTCTAAAGAATATCTGCAATACGATATAGAGGCTATCCGTAAGTGTGTGAATCCGCATACTGCGGCTATCTTTATCAATTCTCCGATGAATCCGACCGGAATGTTGTTGGATGAAAAGTTCCTGAAAGAAGTGGCAGCGTTGGGAGTTCCTGTCATTTCAGATGAAATTTATCACGGCCTTGTGTATGAAGGGCGTGCGCACAGCATCCTTGAATATACCGATCAGGCTTTTGTCCTGAACGGATTCTCTAAACGCTTTGCGATGACGGGGCTTCGGTTGGGTTATTTGATCGCACCTAAATCTTGTATGCGATCTTTGCAGAAGTTACAGCAAAATCTGTTTATCTGTGCGTCCAGTGTTGCCCAGCAGGCAGGGATTGCCGCATTGCGGCAGGCTGAACCGGACGTGGAACGGATGAAGCTGGTTTATGATGAGCGTCGCCGGTATATGATTGCCCGTCTCCGGGAAATGGGTTTTGAAATAAAAGTAGAACCTCAAGGGGCATTTTACATTTTTGCTGACGCACACAAATTTACTACCGACTCTTATCGTTTTGCATTCGATGTACTCGAACATGCACACGTCGGTATTACTCCCGGGGTAGATTTTGGTACGGGAGGCGAAGGATATGTACGTTTCTCCTATGCAAACTCATTGGAGAATATCCGCGAAGGGCTCGACCGCATCAGTCGTTATCTTTCTCGGCCCGGCTCCTGATAAGTGCGGTGGCTGCTTCGTATTGGTCCTCGGTGACAAGAACGGATACGGAAGGAGCGATATAGGGTGCCAGTGTACCCATAATCCCATCTTTGATTACGCAACGGATGTCATTGCTTTCTAGTAGCCCTTTGATGATCTCGGCTTCCCATGGGGATCCGGAGAATACTTCTATTGCTTTGCTATAATCTTCTTCTTTCATGATCTTGCTTATTAGGGGTTATCTACAAATATAACAAAAAAGAGAGAGAATCGGTTACTTTTTTCTTAATTTTTATTCGAGCGTGATGTGTTTTACGCTAATCTGCTGTTTCAGGAAAGTAGAGGCCGATTCTGAAAACTTTTCTTCCGCTTCGGTCGTGTAAAACTGACAGTTCCCATTCTTCGTGCATTTTGCATTCATTTCGGGATGTCTTTTCAGATAGTCTTTCAGACTTTCCGCAACATACTCGCCTTGCGCAATTACACTGATATGCTCCGGAATATATTGCCGGATTTTGGGTAGAAGTATGGGGAAATGAGTACATCCGAGAATGACAGTATCTATTTGAGGATCCTTCGATAGCAATTGGTTGATGTACTTCCGGATAAAATAGTCTGCTCCTTCGTCCTGTGATTCATTGTTTTCAACTAGTGATACCCACATCGGACAGGCTGTGCCGCTGACCTGGATTTCAGGAAACAGCTTGTGTATTTCCAATGGATACGATTCGGATTTGATGGTGCCTGCTGTTGCTAGTACACCGATATGCTGATTTTTGCTTATCTCTCCGACACACTCTACGGTAGGGCGGATGACTCCGAGCACACGGCGAGCCGGATCGATGCCTGGTAAATCATTCATCTGAATACTGCGCAAAGCTTTTGCGGAAGCTGTATTGCAAGCTAATATAACCAGATGGCAGCCCATATCAAATAGTTTGTTGACTGCTTGCCGGGTAAATTCGTATACGACTTCAAAAGAACGTGTTCCGTAAGGAGCACGTGCATTATCTCCCAAATAGATATAATCATATTCCGGTAATACTTCTCTTATTTTGTCTAAGATGGTCAGACCTCCGTAACCGGAGTCAAATACTCCGATCGGTCCGGGCGTATTGGATAGATGTTGCTTCATGACACACTTGATTTATATACGCAAATGTACGCCAAAAAAAGGGAAAGAGAAAGAAGGATCAACTTCTTTCTCTTTCCCTTTTGGTATTTCTTTATTCTTGCTCAGTTCCTATTTGATACCAAGATTTGCTTTTACCTTGCTAGTCAAGTTGATGCTCTGTGATTCGTTTACGTATGGAATCGAAGTTCTTGCCAGGTCGAAGATATAGATTACACCTTCAGCAGCGCCTACGGCTTTGATAGCATTGTCCAACTTCTGATAGATAGGAGCCATGGCATCATTTTGTGCTTTCGCCATTTGCTGTTGAGCATCTTGTTGGAATTGCTCTTGTCTTTGCATCATATCTTGCAATTCTTTTTGTCTTCTTTCAGCGATGTTGGGAGGAAGAGAATCCTTAGCGATAGCTTGTTGGAATTCTTGATATTTCTTGTTGAATTCTTCCTGCGTTCTCTGAAGTTCAGCAGTAAGTTGTTTTTCTAAAGTCTGAATGTCATTTTGAGCTTTGGTGAATTCCGGCATCACAGTGATGATTTCCTGTGCGTTAATGTGGCCGAATTTCAGGTTCTGTGCAAATACACCCATTGGGAGTGCAAGCAACATTACAAGTGCAATTTTTTTTAGCATAGTTCTATAATTTATTTGAATGATTTTTAGTTATTTCCAGCTGCAAATGTATGAAATTAATTTGAATATCCTAATTTTCTTAGGATTTCATCACTAATATCTATGCGTGGATTTGCAAATATTATACCTGTAGCAGAGGCTCTGTCGATAATCAAATCATATCCATGTTGCTGTGATATAGCTTTCACAGCTTCATAAATATCGTCCTGAATCGGAGTAATCAACTTGTCTCTCATCTTGGCTAATTCGCCTTCCGGACCGAAGTAGTTACGCTTCAACTCGGCTGCCGCTTTTTCTTTAGCTACGATTGCATCTTCTGTCTTTGTCTTTTGTGCGGCAGAAAGAGTGGAAGATTTTGCCTGGTAGTCCTGGAACATCTTTTGTGCTTCTTTTGCCAGGGCTTCTACTTCGCTCTGGTATTTCTTCGTAGCTTCTTGCATTTGCTCATTAGCGCTTTGAGCTGCCGGAATATTCTTCATGATATATTCCGTATCGATCAGTGCAAACTTCTGTGCATTTGCCGCCATGCTGACAGCAAACAGCATCATGATTAATAGAACAGACTTTCTCATAACGTTTAGTTTTTGATGATACATTAGAATTCTTGTCCTAAGATAAAGTGGAATTGACTTCCTCCGTATTGTTTAGAACCAAATACTTTATCGAAACCGTAACCCCAGTCAATACCCATCATACCAATCATCGGCAGGAAGATACGAACACCGACACCGGCAGAACGTTTCAATTCGAATGGATTGAATTTCTTGATATCGTGCCATGCGTTACCAGCTTCTAGGAAACCTAACACATAAATGTTAGTACTTGTTTCCAGCATCAACGGATATCTTAATTCAATGCCGAGGCGTGCGTAAGCATAACCTTCAGATCCGTATGGAGTTAATGAGCTGTTTTCGTAACCGCGCAAAGCGATACTTTCAGTTGCATAAGTTGAATAACCGGTCATACCGTCACCACCCACGTCGAATGTTCCGAACGGAGATTTCTTGTATTGGTTGTAGTGACCTAACAAACCGAATTCAGTACGTGTCATTAACACCAGACATTTCGGATGTGCAATCGGGTCCATCAACGGAGTATACGTTTTGCCTTTGAATTTCCATTTGTGGTATTCTATCCATTTATGAAGTTTATTCATGTTGTCCTGGGTAATGCTACCTGTTTCAGGGTTACTATAATATCCCTTATAGTCTTTACCGTCCATCAATGAGTAAGGCGGTGTGAGCTGAACTGACAATGAAAAATCTGAACCTGAACGGGGGAAGATCGGGTTGTCAATAGAGTTACGTGCCAAAGTCAATGAAATGCTAAGGTCATTACATTTACCGTTGGTTACCGGGAAGTATTGCCAGTCGCTTAAGTTGTAGCGTTGGTAAGCTAATTCTGCAGAAAGAGTGAAATAGTCATCCGGCCATTTCAGACGTTTACCCCAACCTACGGAAAGTCCCCACATCTTGATAGACTTGTCCGGGTCATAATAGTTTTCGTAGTTGTTATAGTTACCGTAATTGTACATACCATAACCACCGTAACCACTATACATGCTGTTGTAGTAGTTGTTGAAATAGCTGGAATTGTAGTAACGGCTACTGATGTCTGTCTGTACAGAGAAGAAGGCCGATACAGAGAATGAATTCGGACGTTTACCGCCAAACCATGGATCGAAGAATGAAATACTGTATGATTGGTAGTATTTAGCATTCGTCTGTCCGCTGATAGTCAATGTCTGTCCGTCACCTTGCGGCAGGATACCACGGTAGTTTTCACCCGGGTGTAACAGGTTGGCTACGGAGAAGTTGGTAAACTTCAAACTCAACTTACCAATGATACCCGTTTGTCCCCAACCGGCAGAGAACTCTACCTGGTCGTTGGCTTTGGAAGTCAAAGGCAAGCCTATGTCAACAGTTCCGTTCATCGGATCCGGTTGAATATCCGGTTGCAGTTTTTCCGGGTCAAAGTGGCCCATTTGCTGGATTTCACGCAAAGAACGCATCAAGTCTTCTTTGCTGAACAGCTGTCCCGGGCGGATACGAAGTTCACGGCGAACGACGTTTTCATACAAACGGTCGTTACCACTGATCTTAATCTTATTGATAGTGGCCTGACGACCTTCATAGATTCTCATTTCGAGGTCGATAGAGTCGCCTACGATATTTACTTCTACCGGATCAAGGTTGTAGAAGAGGTAACCGTTATTGTAATATAAGTTACCGATAGCATCGTCGTCTGTAGAAACACGCTCATTCAACAACTTCTGGTTGTATACATCGCCTTTCTTCATACGAAGCAGGAAGTTCAACTGTTCCGACGGATAAAGAGTATTACCTACCCATGTCACGTTACGGAGGTAGTATTTCTGACCTTCGTCTATATCCAAATATACATCTACCGTCTTTTCATCATATTGTGAAACGCTGTCTTTAACGATCATTGCATCACGATATCCCAGCTCATTATACTTGTCGATGATAAGTTGTTTATCTGCTTCAAAGTTTTCCGGCACGAATTTCTTGGTGCGGAACAAGTTTAGAAGTTTACCTTTCTCATTGGTTTTCTTCATTACTTTTTTCAGCTTGGAAGCCTTGATTGCAGTGTTTCCTGCAATGGTGATTTTGTGTACTTTGATTTTCTCCTTTTTGTCTATATCAATGTCCACAATCACCTGATTCTCGCTGGAAGGATCGTCTTTCTGTGCGATGATTACTTCGGCATTTTTAAATCCCTTGTCATCAAAATAACGTTTAATCAATGTTTTGGCACGGTCTACGGTATTCGGAGTAATCTGCATACCTTTTACCATTCCTAGTTTGGCCTCAAGGTCGGTACGTTCTGACTTTTTCACACCGTGGTAGCGTACATCTGCGATACGTGGGCGTTGTGTCAGACTGATTTTTAACCAGATTTTGTTGCCTTCTATTTTCTCGGCTGTGATTTGTACATTTGAGAACAAACCATGACGCCAATAACGTTTGATTGCTCCAGTGATTTCGTCACCCGGCACAGTAATTGTTTGTCCTACCGATAGTCCGGATAGCCCAATCAATACATAGTCTTCATAATTCTTTACGCCTTCAACTTTAATATCTGCTATCTCATACTTTTTGGGTGTTCCGGAGTATAAGATGACAGGTTTTGAGTCTTCATCAGTATTAGCATTTTGCGCAACGCCTGTTGTCGCAAAGCAGCACAGGCAGACAAACGTTATGAATATAAAGGAAATACGATAATGCATTTATGTTATAATTTGATGTTTCGAGTTATATTAGCTGATCTGTTCACTGGTTTTGCCGAATCGGCGTTCCCTTTGTTGGTATTCCCAAATGGCTTTGTAGAGTTCTTCTTTGTCGAAGTCCGGCCAGAAGGTATCACAAAAATAAAGCTCCGAATAAGCACATTGCCATAGAAGGTAATTGCTTAGCCGGATTTCTCCTCCCGTTCGGATCAGTAAATCCGGATCGGGCATAAAATTAGTATCCAGATGAGATGAGATACACTCATCGGTTATTTGCTCGGGAGATATTTCTCCCGTTTTTACTTGCGTTGCTATTTGCCGTACCGCTTCTGTTATTTCCCAACGGGATGAGTAACTAAGAGCTAGTACCATATACATTCCACTATTTTTGGACGTGCGTTCTATACATGACGTCAAACTTTTCTGAACTTCAACCGGTAACTTCTTGAAATCACCGATTACGTTGAAGCGAATATTGTTCTTCATCAGTGTCTCTTCTTCAATAGATTCTAGCAATAGATTCATCAAAGCCGCTATCTCGTCTTGCGGCCGATTCCAGTTCTCGGTTGAGAAGGTATAAAGTGTCAAGTACTTAATCCCCAGTCTGGCAGCATCTTCAGTAATATTCTGTACCGTTTCTGCGCCAGCACGGTGACCGTAAGTACGTTCTTCCCCTCGTTGTTTTGCCCATCGTCCGTTTCCATCCATAATGATGGCTACGTGTTGTGGTATCCGAGTTTTGTCTATTTGTTCTATATAGGACATCTTTTTATTTTAAACGTATACGTTTTTATTTCCCGGCATTTGCCAAATCAAACCATAGCTGATTAAGACGACCACGCCATACCTCTGAATCATGCTCATATGTGCGTGTTTCAGTTGTGGTTGCTTTCGTACTTTCTTCTTTTTCTACCTCTTCTTTGAAACTAGCACTTCCTTTACTAAAGATAATCCATAGATTTTGAGTATCAGGATCTAGTACCATTGAATAGTTGGTTTTGCCTCTGAATTCAGGATCTACATCGGGATCTGGAGTTCCTCCTTTGCTCCAATCTCTATGGGGGAAAGAGAACTTAGGATTCGCCTTTTTCCAGAATAATCCTTGATTGGAAACATAAATAGAACTGAAGTCTTGACCAAATATGTATACTAAGTCATTATAATATATAATAGATGGTTGAGTGTATTTAGGGCAGTATGCAACAGAGGAAGTAGTTGAGAACTCAACCCATTTGTTTCCGTCATATGCCCATACAATGGTCGTTTCTAATTTACTGTCATCAGCCAAAGTCGCAGTTTCTGTATCTCCTACTAAAAGGACTGAATTAATATTTGTCGAAGACTTATATACTGTATAGGATATATTTTTAGTTGGAAAATTAGATGGCACTTTTCCTCCATTTTCAGCGTTATCCAAAGTCTCTTTAGGTACATCATTTGTTTGATAATAGAAATAGCGTTGTTCATCTGCTCCTTTCTTTATATAACAAATTCTGCTGACATCGTTATTAGTCAATGTGGCTAGTAGCAATTCTACTCCCTCACCAAACATCGTTGATTCATTCCATTTTTCTCCATCTGCAGATTCATATACTTTACCATCACCATTGGAGGTGGCATATAACATGGTTTTGCTTCTGTTGAATTGGAAGGCAATGATAGAAGTCGGAAGTTTATCTTCCGGTAATCCTACAGTTGCTTGTGGAGCCCCATTGCCGAAGTTAGTTAAAGAATTCTTATATACATATAACTTGCTGTTCACTACAGAGTATGTGAAAACTTCACTTCCAAAAATAATAGACTTTTGTTCTCCTGTAATTTGAATTTGGTCATTAATTTTATCCATATACTTCCATCTCAATGAATCCGGATCATGCTTGTGCACATTTACTTTGATCTTGTATTCCTTAGTCTGATTAGGAGATATACCCGCTAATGCTTCTGTTGACCATACTTTTATAATAAGTTCTTTCCGAAGATCGATCGAATCATTAATGTTTAAGACAGAATCGTTTCCGCTTTTGTCCTTCATCGTAACGACACCTGATGCCGTTGTTAATGTTTTGATTAAAATCTTGTCAATGATGGTATCGGCATGAACAGGAAGAGAGTCTTCGTTATAGATTTCACGTGATAATTGGTCAATAGTGAATTTATAACTCCCAAGGCCTGCTGTGTCAAGTGCAAACGCATGTATAGTTGCATCCGGGCTATATTCGATGTTATTATCGTCATCAAGACATGACGTTATAACAAATGACACCATGAAAAAACTCGCAATGAATGATAAAAACTTTATTTTCATTTGAAAGATTGTGTTTATTTACAAGTTGCAAAAATAGAAACATTTTTTCCGATAATGAACATTACAGGTAAGTTTTATATAAAATTATAGATAATAACACTGTTTTTATCGACGTAAACCCCCCTGAATAGAACTATCTTAGCTATATTCGACGAACATAATGCCAAATTTGTCTTTCGAAGTGTTCTTCTATCGAATAACTAAAATTATCGTCCATTTGAGGTGCTTTAACACCGGAGTGTAACCGGCTGGGGCACTTTTCGATATAGGCTTCATCCCATAGCTCATTATCAATGAATGATTGCAGCAATTGCCTGCCTCCTTCCACCAATAATGATTGTATTTTTCGTTGATACAATGCTTCCATGATCTGTTTCAATGGGTTATGGTTAAAGTTGATGGTGATATATGTGATGTTCTTTTTTTCTGGCTGTTGCTTTTCAGTAAAGATTAATGTAGGCACGTTGCCATCGAATATTTGTAAATCATTAGGGAGGGATAGCGTGCGATCTAACACAACGCGTATCGGGTTGTGCCCATACCAGTTGCGTACCGTAAGTGACGGATTATCCAATAAAGCAGTTCGCCTGCCTACCATAATCGCATCCGCCTCCGCTCTTTTTTTATGCACTAACATGGAAGTAAGAGGAGAGGAGAGGACTACCGGTTTTCCGTCTGTACGTTCTATATCAATAAAGTGATCGGCTGATTCTGCCCATTTCAGTGTAATGAAAGGACGGTGAAGTGTATTAAAAGTGATAAAACGACGAATCAGCGATTTGCATTCTTCCTCTAATACACCGACTGTCACTTCTCGTCCTGCATCCCGTAATTTCTGAATTCCCCGTCCGGCCACTTCTGAAAAAGGGTCTTGGCAACCGATAACAATGCGTGGTATCTGCTTCTCTATAATAAGATCGGCACAAGGAGGCGTTTTCCCATAGTGGGAACAAGGCTCCAGACTGACATAAATCGTAGAACGTTTCAACAATGACTCATCTTTGACAGAACGGATCGCATTAACCTCCGCATGCGCCTCGCCACAGCGAATGTGGTAACCTTCGCCGATAATTCGCCCGTCACATACGATAACGGCCCCTACCATCGGGTTTGGAGATACGTTGCATAACCCATTCTTTGCAAGCTCAATGCAACGTCTCATGTATTTTTCTTCTTCCATTTTGGTGCTCTTCGCCATATTATTCTTACTTTTGCACTCCGAAATTGTGAAAATATGAATCGTATCACCGCTTACATTCGCCAATCTTTGCAGGAAATCTATCCACCGGAGGAGGTAAAAGCCCTTTCGATGCTGATTTGTTGCGACATGTTAGGTTTAGATGCGCTCGATATTTATATGGGCAAAGATATAATTTTATCCGAATGCAAACAGCGTGAATTAGAAAACATTATATTCCGTTTACAGAAAAATGAACCTATACAGTACATTCGTGGTGTTGCGGAGTTTTGTGGAAGGAATTTTAAGGTTGCTTCCGGCGTGCTGATTCCCCGGCCGGAGACTGCGGAGCTTGTAGAACTAATAGTAGAGGAGAATTCGAATGCTCGTCGTCTATTAGATATAGGTACGGGAAGCGGATGCATTGCAATCTCTTTGGATAAAAAACTTCCGGATGCAGAAGTAGAAGCTTGGGATATTTCCGAAGAAGCATTAGCTATTGCTCGTAAAAATAATGACGCCTTGGAAGCTCGGGTGAGATTTCTACAAAGAGATGTTCTGGCCGATGACTGGGAAAAGATACCGTCTTTCGATGTTATTGTCAGCAATCCGCCTTATGTGACCGAAATGGAAAAGAACGAAATGGACGCTAATGTCCTTGAATGGGAACCGGGGCTGGCCCTGTTTGTTCCTGACGAGGATCCTTTACGGTTCTATAATCGTATAGTCCGTCTGGGAAGTGAATTGCTCTTGCCGGGTGGGAAACTTTATTTTGAAATCAACCAGGTCTATGGCCAGGAAACAGCACACATACTTGAAATGAACCAATATCGTGATGTTCGTGTTATAAAAGACATATTTGGAAAAGATAGAATAGTTACAGCTAACCGATGAGTGCACAATTAACTGATGAAGAGGCTTTAAATCGCGTAGCCTCTTACTGCTCCACTGCCGAGCATTGCCGGGCAGAAATAAATGAGAAGTTACAACGTTGGGGAATTGCCTATGATACCATTGCGCGTATTCTTGACCGACTGGAATCAGAGAAGTTTATCGATGATGAACGTTTCTGCAGAGCTTTTGTGAATGACAAGTTCCGCTTTGCCAAGTGGGGGAAAATGAAAATAGCCCAAGGGCTTTATATGAAGAAGATCCCATCTGATGTGGCATGGCGTTATTTGAACGAGATTGATGAAGAAGAATACCTTTCTATTCTGCGTGACCTGTTGGCTTCCAAACGGAAAAGTATCCATGCAGCAGACGATTATGAATTGAATGGAAAGTTGATGCGATTCGCTATGAGTCGTGGCTTTGAACTGAAAGATATTAAGCGTTGTATCGACATTCCCGATGAAGAGGAACAAATTGACTGAAAAAATAAACGGATTCTTCTTTTTATTCTCGTTCAATTTCTGTACTTTTGCGGCAAATAATTAATAGTTAGTTTAGTTATGAAAAACTTAGAGAGACTATTTGCGGAGAAACTTTTGAAGATTAAGGCTATTAAACTTCAACCCGCTAACCCTTTTACATGGGCTTCTGGATGGAAATCCCCCTTTTACTGTGACAACCGTAAAACTCTGTCCTATCCTTCTCTTCGTAATTTTGTGAAGATTGAAATTACACGTCTGATATTGGAACGATTCGGACAGGTGGATGCGATTGCTGGTGTGGCTACAGGTGCTATCCCGCAGGGAGCTTTAGTGGCTGATGCATTGAATCTGCCGTTCGTGTATGTTCGTTCTACCCCCAAAGATCATGGATTGGAGAACCTGATTGAAGGTGAACTTCGTCCGGGTATGAAAGTCGTAGTCGTAGAGGATTTGATTTCTACAGGTGGTAGTAGTTTGAAGGCTGTTGAAGCAATTCGTCGCGATGGTTGCGAAGTAATCGGTATGGTTGCAGCTTATACCTATGGATTCCCGGTAGCAGAAGAGGCATTCAAAAATGCGAAGGTGACTTTGGTAACGTTGACCAATTATGAAGCAGTGCTTGATGTTGCTCTTCGTACAGGTTATATTGAAAAAGAAGACATACAGACATTGAACGAATGGCGTAAAGACCCTGCTCATTGGGATGCTGGAAAATAAGATTCATTTTTTGATCAAACATATTTGGTAAAAAGAACTGTTCGGACAATATTTGGCCGGATTGTTCTTTTTTTGTTTTATACTAATAGAAGTTTATGAGTAATTTTGAGAGTAGTGTCAAGGTAATACCTTACAGCCAGGAGCGCGTATATAATAAACTTTCGGATTTAAGTAATCTGGAAGCAGTCAAAGACCGTTTGCCAAAAGATAAGGTGCAGGATTTGAGTTTTGATTCGGACACGTTGAGTTTTAGTGTTTCCCCTATTGGACAATTGACTTTGCAAATTGTAGAGCGCGATCCTTGTAAATGTATAAAGTTGGCAACAACTAACTCTCCTCTTCCCTTTAATATGTGGATTCAACTGGTTGAAACTGCAGAAGAAGAGTGTAAAGTGAAGGTTACTATCGGAATGGATCTTAATCCATTTATGAAAGCAATGGTGCAGAAACCTCTCCAGGAAGGTTTGGAGAAGATGGTTGATATGTTGGCAGTTATTGAATATTAAACTTTTTTTTATGGCACAGAAACTTTGGGAGAAGTCCGTACAGGTAAATAAGGATATCGAACGTTTCACGGTAGGTCGTGATCGTGAGATGGATCTTTATTTGGCCAAGCATGATGTGCTTGGTTCTATGGCTCATATTACGATGCTTGAAAGCATTGGGTTGTTGACAAAAGAAGAACTGGACCAGTTGCTGGTGGAATTGAAGAGTATTTATGCCTCGGCCGAAAAAGGTGAATTTGTGATAGAAGACGGGGTGGAAGATGTACATTCGCAGGTAGAATTGATGTTGACCCGTCGTTTGGGTGATATCGGAAAGAAAATACATAGTGGCCGTTCCAGAAATGATCAGGTTCTGTTGGACTTGAAACTTTTTACCCGTACGCAAATAAAAGAGGTTGCCGAAGCGGTAGAACAACTTTTTCATGTCTTGATCCGTCAGAGCGAACGATATAAAAACGTTTTGATGCCGGGGTATACACACCTGCAGATTGCAATGCCTTCTTCTTTTGGCTTGTGGTTTGGTGCCTACGCCGAGAGTCTTATGGACGATATGCTGTTTTTGCAGGCAGCATTTAAAATGTGCAATCGTAATCCGTTAGGTTCAGCAGCCGGATATGGTTCGTCTTTTCCTCTGAACCGTACCATGACGACTGACTTATTAGGTTTTGATTCAATGGATTACAATGTTGTATATGCTCAAATGGGGCGTGGAAAGATGGAACGCAATGTTGCTTTTGCATTGGCTACGATTGCCGGAACAATCTCCAAATTAGCTTTTGACGCCTGTATGTTTAACAGTCAAAACTTCGGTTTCGTCAAGTTGCCCGATGACTGCACCACAGGATCCAGCATTATGCCTCATAAGAAGAATCCTGATGTGTTTGAACTGACACGTGCTAAATGCAATAAATTGCAATCGCTTCCCCAACAGATTATGATGATTGCGAACAATCTGCCTTCCGGCTATTTCCGTGATTTGCAGATTATCAAAGAAGTTTTCCTTCCTGCTTTTCAGGAATTGAAAGACTGTTTGCAGATGACAACCTATATCATGAATGAAATAAAGGTAAATGAACGTAT